>Ga0105044_10003028_pt1 | contig 22975 bp, 16 predicted proteins | sample MAT01_FD_78092 | JGI IMG/M metagenome (GOLD analysis project Ga0105044, IMG submission 78092) | Freshwater microbial communities from Lake Fryxell liftoff mats and glacier meltwater in Antarctica - MAT-01 | ecosystem: Environmental > Aquatic > Freshwater > Ice > Liftoff microbial mat | place...
CGACGGATCGGCCCAGTGAAGATCCTCGACCACCAGAACGGTCGGCTTTCGCCGCGCCTGCGCGATCGTCCAGTCGATCAGAATGCCGGAGACGCCGAGCCTCCGGTCTTCCGCATCGAGCTGCTCCGGCGCATCGATCACCATCGCTTCGTCGCCCGAAATCGCGCGCGTGACGAGTTCAGCGCGATCGCCTGGCAGGCCGGCGCGTTCGAGGAGCGGCGCCAATGCCGCCGGCGAGACATCGCGGCCGGCGCCCAGACGGCCGCGAATCAGCCGCCCGGCAAGGCCATAGGGCTGGCCCTCCAGCATCGGGTCGCCGCCCGCCTGGAACCAGATATGCGGGGCGCCGTCGAGCGATCGCCGGAATTCCGCGATCAGCCTGGATTTCCCGATGCCGGGTTCGCCGACAAGGCTGACAAAGCCCATCTGGCCGCTTTGCGTCTGGCGCCATGCTGCAGCAAGCCGCCCCTGTTCGCGCAGCCGTCCCACCATTGGCGCGCTCACGTCGATCGCGCGCACCGCAAGACGTCCGAGTTCGGAACCGCCGCTCAGAACGGCAAAGGCACGCTCCGGCGTTGCGAAACCCTTGAGCGTTAGGCCGCCAAGGTCGCGCCTCCTAAACAGTCCTTCGGTCATGCGCGCGGTCGTCGCACAGATGACAGCCTCACCCGGCTGCGCCATTGCTTGCAGCCGTGCGGCGAGGTTCGGGGCGGGTCCGATAACCCCGCGCTCCGCCGATGCACCCTTGCCGATTTGATGGCCGACAACAGAAAGTCCCGTCGCGAGACCGCACCTGACCGAAAGTCTGTGTCCATGCGGCGGCGCAAGGTTTTTTGAGGCCTCGATCACGTCGAGCGCCGCATGCACCGCCCGCGCCGGATCGTCTTCATGGGCCAGCGGAGAGCCGAAATAGGCCATGATGCCATCGCCCAGATAGCGGGCGATGAACCCGCCTTTCGCCTCGATCCGTGCGGCGAACGCGTTCAGATAAGCGTGAAGGACATCGCGCATGTCCTCCGGGTCGATACGCCCTGCAAGTTCGGTAGAACTCGCCAGATCACAGAACAGCACTGTGACCTGGCGGCGCTGCCCGCCGCCAACGCTCTTGCGCCGCGCCGCGCGCCTGCCTTCTACCGCCTGAATCAATTGAGTTCCCCGCAAGCACAAGCAGAGCACGCCGACGCGCCGCTCGACAAGCAAAGGCGGCGTCAGCCCGCAGGAGCACTCGCAGCGGCCTGCAGCTTGGTGAGGTCGAGAAAGGTCAGCTTTCGCGGCGCGGTCGCGATGGCCCCGAGCGCCGCCAAGCGGCGCAACTCCCGCGTGACCGCCTCGCGATGGGTGCCAATTCGATTGGCCAGCTCTTCATGCGTCGGTGCGGGCGCAAGAACTGTCCCGGGCGCGATCCCTCGAGCGAGGCGGAGCAACTCGCAATGCAGCCGGGCTGCCGTGTTAAGCGCGCTCAACTCGAAGACCCGCTCCGTCAGGCGGCGGACTTCGGCCGCCAGCCGCCGGGCCAGCCAAAGCGCCGCCGCAGGCGAGGCCTCCATGCAAAGGAGAAAGTCGGCACGCACCATCACCGCCATCTCGACCGGCCCGTTGGCGACGACGCTCGCGGAGCGCGGGCCGCCATCGAGGGCGGCCAGCTCGCCAAACACCTCGCCAGTCCCCAGGTCGCGTACGGAGACCTCTTGCCCGCTCTGGCTGTGCAGAACGATCCGAGCCGCTCCGGCCGTCAGACAATAAACGTCTTGCGAGGCCGCACCCGACGCCAGCAGCGTCCGCGCATGCGGGGCGCGCACAAGCCTAAGGCGTGACGCCACGGCCTGACGCATCTCAGGTGGCACGAAGGCAAAGGGCAATCCTGTTTTCACGACGGCGACTAGACCTCTGCGGCGCCATCCCCGCAACCGAACGACGTGAGAAAACGCACATCACCCGCGTGCCAAGCGCCACCGACACAGCAGCGCTCTTGGCCCATGCTCCGTGCTGCGGGGGAACAGGCGTGCCGAGAAGATTCATTGTCATCGCGCGCTCTGGTGTAAAGCGCGGCCGCTATTTCGACGGACAAGTCGTGCAGGAAAGAGCAAAAATCCCCCCCGCCTTCCGTCAGGTCTTCGGACCGGCACGCCGGACAACATGCCTCATCTGGAAGTCTGCGCATTGCGATCCGCTTCCGGATTGGCGAAACGCCGAGCGGCGCGTCATCGATATCGCCGAGCTGCGTAAGGTAAGCGGGGCCGGTTGATGCGCAAAGTCGATGTCGCCGTCTCAGGATCGGTTGCCGGCTATTGGCTCTGGATCGATGCAGCTCCGCTCGCCGTCATCAATGGCCGGGGTACCATCGAACTCGAGCCAGGCCGGCATCTGCTCACATGGGTCATGTCAGGCGAAAGCGGCGAAACGCTCAACCTCACGCTCAGCCGCGGCCTCCATACTTTGGTGCCGCGCCGGGCCCGTATGCCGGCCGCCAAGCCGCTTGGCTTCGGCGGCGTCTATTTCGACGTCTGAACTTACAGTGGTCGCGGCGGAAACAGGCGGAAATAGATCGGCCGCAACGCCGACTTCACGCCTTCGACAATCCGTTTGCGCAGCCCCATCGACAATCGCTCATGCTCGGCGATCAGCGGCGCGAGCTGTTTGCGCAGCGGCGCGATGCTGCGGCGCTTCAACGCGGTCTTGAACACACCGTGGCTCTCCGCCGCAATCTCCTGCCGCAACTGATAACGCCGCTTGATGCTGTCGCTGAGGCCCGCCTCGCTCGCTTCAACCCGCTTCGGCGGGTGCCAAACGCCGGCCCGGTCTTTCAACAGCATCCGGTAGGCAAGCCCTTGCCGACGATACCGCACACCGCTTGCCTGCGATTTCACCGTCTGATGCGGTGTCAATAAATCGAGATTGAGGCTGCCATCCGCAATGCCCTCGGCGATCAGCGTCTGCACCGCCGGTAGGCGCGTCACCACCAGACTGTTGCCGTTGGAATCGTTGTAGTAAGGCTCGATCCACGCATCGCCGACCGAGATGTCCGCCGTCTCGGCAAACACATCGTCGCACATTTCGCACGCGCCATACTTGAAAAAGCCAAGGCCCCAATTGCCGACCGCGCTGCCGCGCTTGCGCCGCACCACACTATGCGTGCCGTCGCTGACCCGGCAGCCATAGGAACTGGCATCCAGCCCCTCCAGCTTCACCCGGAAATTGATCGACTTCAGCTCGCCCGGCTCGATCCCCACCTCCCACGCCAATGTGTCGGCAAAGCGCGCGCTTTTCAGGTGACCGCATACGATACCAAGCGTGATGAACGACGATTGCTGCAAACGCACATCGCTCGCCATCAATAACCGAAACGCTTTGACGAAACAGGGCAGCCCGACAAAGAGATATCGCCCTGGTGCCTCGGCAGCCACACGCACGGCCTCCGACATCTCGACGGGATAGTAACGCGAGCTCGAACCCTCCGCGATCTCATCCGCGTTACGCGAAATCACATAACGGAACAGCCGTTCATCGTGTGCATCCGGTCGAACATGAATGACGCCATCGATCATCCCACGCTCGATCAGCCGCGTCGCAACCCAGCCCGCCAGGCCGCCGCTGCTGCCGCGCTTTCGGAACCCGCCGGTCTGCGCATATCCGGCATAAATCCTGTCATACCAGCCGATCGCCGCGTCGTGTTGCGCGGTCGCTCCGTAAAGTGGCGCCGCAATCTCATCCTCGTTCGCGCCCTCACCCGAGAACGGACAGACCTTTGCGAGGTCTGCCGGTGCTTCGCCCGTCACCCGCGCCTGCAGCCGCATCTCGTCGTCAAAGGCAATCGTTACGGGCGACGATTTCGCCACCGCGCACGCGCCACAGCCGACGCAATAATTGCCCTCGATCACCTTGTTCAGGCTCGCCATCGCATACCCTCATCGTCAGCGGCCGCCACATGGCGCGACGGCGCAGTCTTTAGGCAGGCGCACGCCGCGCAGGAGGCACGGACGCTTCTTCGGCTTCAGAAAGTGCACCGCCCACCGCCGCGAGCTGTGCCGCGACATAGGCGCGCGACACAGCGCGCCGGGGTGCGAGATGCTCGCGCACCGCATTCCAGTCTGTATCGAGCTGGCCGAGCGTCAATCCGGCAAGGCTCGCCGTCGTCGGATATAGTTCATGCGGCGACCCGGCGATTTCCAGAATATGCTGCAGCTTCATCCGCTTTGCCGCATCGACAAACGCGTAGAACGGCCTCTCGAAAATAAGACTGAATGCGACGCCATGAAAGAAATCCGTCACCACGGCGCTCGCATGCCGCATCAACCGCAGCCATTCACGCGGCCCGATCCCGATCAGATTAGCGTCCGACCCCGCATTTCGCGCGCCGATGGAGACAATCTCCAGCCCGTGCTTGTCGGCGAACGCCTTCACCGGCTTGAACTTCTCCGGATCGAGCCACGCATAAAGCGCGAGATAAGGTTTCTCGCGCATCGGAGCCAAATCCTCCGACGCGAAATCCCAGATCAAGGTTGGGTCGACAACTTCCGTCGGATCGCGCCCGGTCAGATCACGCACCATGCCGGCGGTCGACGGGTCGCGCACCGCGATCGCATCCATCCGCTCCAGCAACGGCTTCACTTCGTCGGCATAAAGCCGCAAATCCGTCACGGTCGATGCGCTCGCCGCATAGGAGGCGGTGCGCGTCGATCCCTTGTCGCAAAAATCGAGATAAAAGCTCGTATCCAGCCGCCGCATATGGTCGACCTTCCACACTTCATCGCTGCCGGTGAAAGCAAGATCGTAACGCTGCGACAGTGACGCCAAGCCCGATTTTCGAAAGATCGGCGGCCCGCTCATCTTCAATTCATCGCGAAGGAAGCGCCGGAACGCGCCGATCCGCGCGATATTGCTGGTGCTTCTGCGACGCCCCAGAAACAGCGCCTTGCCGTATTGCATAAGCGCGTGCGGCGGCATGTAGTTGACGACTTCAACCTCATGCCCATGCGCTGCGACGGCTTTGGCCAGCGCGTAGCATTGCAGTGTCGCGCCATAGTTCGGCGTATTGTGGAACGTCAGGATGCCGACGCGCATCGTCCGCCCCCGTTACTGGTATTGCATGTGCGAGATGATGATGGCTGATCGTTTCCAAGTTGCAACCAGCATTGCGAAATTTTGACTATCGCAGTGCGAAAACTCTTGCTTGAATAGGGCCTGGTCGGCAGCTGTCGCCGGATCGAAAGTGGAAGCGAGGGGATGGCGCGACGCGCGACGATCCTGAACGTCTTCTGGTCTGCGGCGCTGTTCTGGGCACGCTTCGGCATCAATGCCGTCGTGTTCATCGTGATGGTGCGATGGATCGCACCCGAGGAGATCGGCGCTTACGGCGCTGCCTTCGGTCTGATCCAGGTCGTCATGGCGATCCAGACCTCGGGCCTGCCCGAAGCCGTGATCCAGAGCGAAGATACCTCGCCCGAATACGCCGATACGGCGTTCTGGCTGTCCGTCATTCTCGGCGTGCTGCTTTCGGTTCTGGTCTTCGTCTCGGCGCCGGCCATTGGATGGATCACGGGGAGTCCCCGCGCCGAAGAGTTCGCGCGCGTCCTCAGCATCATTCCGTTTTTCGTCGGGATCGGCGCGGTGCCGGAATCGATCATCCGCCTCAAGCTGCAGATGGCGAAGCTCGCGGCGCGCACCACGATCACCCTCACGGTCGGCGGCATGATCGCCATTGTGCTGGCGGCAGAGGGCTGGGGCGGCGCTGCGCTCGTCGCCATAACGCTTATCAACAATGTCGGTGCAAGCCTTCTCAATCTGTTCCTCGCGCCCTGGCGCCCTGGTTTCAGGATCGCCCCGCGTCTCGTGCTGCCGATGCTGCGCGTCGCGAACTCGATCTCCGCGCGCAATGTCGTGAAGTCCGTCCTCAATCCATCCACGCAGATGCTGGTTACGGCTTTCCTCGGCACCGCCGCCGGCGGCGTCTATTTCATGGCCGTTCGGTTCGAGACGATCCTCTCCTCGCTCTCGCTGATGCCGGTGCAATACGCGGCGCTGCCGATGTTCACCCGCGTGCGCAACGATCTTGCGCGCCGCTCCAAGGCCTTCCTTGATGCGGTCGGTGCGATGAGCGCCATCGCCTCTCCGATTTTTCTCGGCATGGCGGCCATCGCGCCGACCTTCCTGCCGATCCTGCTCGGCGCCTCGGGCGATGAAGTCGCGCCGGTCGTCCAGGGCCTCTCCTTCCACGCCCCGGTTCTGGTGCTCACCAATCTGGCAACACCCGCCCTCGTCAGTGTCGGACGCGCCAACGATACGCTGCGCTTTACCGCGCTTCAGGCGCTGCTCAATATCGTGGTCACCAGTCTCGCCGCGCAGATTTCGGTTGCTGCCGTCGCCTGGGGCTACGGAATTCTCAACTTCCTCGTCGCGCCGCTGCTGATGACCTATGTCGCCCGCCACGTCGGGGCGCAGCGTGGCGGCGTCGCGCAGGCGACGCTTCGCCCGTGGATCGCCGCAGTGCTGATGGCCGCTGCCGTATGGGCCCTGCACTTCGCGTTTGAGCCGGGCCGTCATGACGCTGCTCTCCTCGCGGCGCAAGTCGGCCTCGGCGTCGTGCTCTACCCGATATTGCTGTTGATCATCGCGCCGGCCCATGCCCGGCTGCTGCGCGAGCTTGCAGCCTCGCTGATGAACGGAAAGTCCTGAACGGGATCCCGCCGACTCACGCATTGTGAAGCCGGGGCGGAGCGCGCGGCCGCTCGCCGCTGCCAAAGCTCCGCAGCAGCCGCAGCATCGGCTTCTCGATCAACAGATAGACCAGCACCGCCGCGATGATCGATCCCATGCCCGCCACCACGATGAACGCCCAGCCATTCTTGATGCCAAGAAACGGCCAGACGAGGCCGATCGCCCGCAACGAAAAGAGATGGCTGAGATAAAGCGAGTACGAGGCATCGCCGCCAAGCCGCAGCACCTCGGTGAAGCGCGTCAGCGCGAAGTCCGGCCCAAGAATGAACCCCGCTGCGATAAGCGCCGACGGCACCCCCCATAGCAACCAGCGCCCAACCTCGCCGCGCAGTCCCGCCGCCTCTCCCGCGATCAGCAGCGCGACCCCCAATGCAACAAGGCCAAGACGCAGGGCAACCGAAAGCCGAATGCCGCGCATGTAAATCGCTGCCAGCGATATCCCGAAAAGGAATTCGAGGATCAGCGGCTTCGTCCAGGTCGCGAAAGGCTCCGGCAGTGGCAGCAGCCACCCCGCTGCCACCATCGCCCCAAATGCCGTCACCAGCGCAATCATCCCCGCCCGCAGCGGCAAAAGCATCGAGACCGCAAACACAGCATAGAACAGCATCTCGAAATTCAGCGTCCAGCCGACCGATAAAAGCGGCTGCACCGCTCCATCCGCGTTCGGCCAGGGAACGAAGAAGTATGTAGCCAACAAATGCGGCGCATCGAGATCGTCATGCACCACCTTACCCGGCAGCGCGAAGATCACCGCGATCATCAGTGAGGTGAACAGCCAGTAGAGCGGGATCACCCGGATCGCCCGCCGCTGCAGGAACATCCCCGGCGCGCCCGGCTTGCCGAAATGTGCGGCCGACATGAAGAACATGATGAAGCCGCTGACGATGAAAAAGATGTCGACGCCCGAGTGCCACGGGATCATCGTCGGATCGCTCACCGCCTCAGCGCCCTTGATCCGCCCGCGGCGCAGGCTGTCCTGCAGGTGCCCCAGCAGCACCATCGCTGCCGCGAGAAAGCGCAACGCCTGAACGCTGATCAGAATGTCGCGCGAGGCAGCAGCCGGGGCAGGTGCTATCATTGCGCGCTCCATTGCGGCGTTGGCCGCGCCGGCTTGAGGGAAGCGGGTCGCCGCAAACGCCGCCGCATCGGGCCTGACGGTTTGCCGCTGCCGGACATCGCGAAACTCGTCGCGAGAATGCCGATGAAGATCAGATTGATCATCGAGAACGACGACAGGAAGTTCCAGAAGCGCGTGATCTCCAGCATCGAGAAGAAGACCTGCGAGTAGAGCATCACCGAGATGAGCCCCCCGCGCTGCGCCATCCGGTAGGTGATGGAGATAAAGAATCCGGTGAAGAACAGCACCGCCGCCCCAGCCGCCTTGCCGAAGTCGATCATCACGACGGAGGCGCCGCCGGGATTGTTAAACTCCTCATTCGCCAACCGGGTGATGATCGCCTTGTAGTCGGCCATCGCCGAGACGCGGTCATATTCGGTCCAGAACAGATCGTTGAGCAGCGGAAACTTCGCGATTCCCGAAAATGTCAGCGTGCCCCAGGTGTGGAGGCTAGGGTCCGACAGCGCCGCGATTCCGTTATTGATCGCCGTGACGTAATAGCCGGCGAGCCGCACCAGCGCCCACTGGATGTAGGGCAGCTCGGTCATCCCGAACTGCCAGAAATTCGTCCAGCTCCGGAAATACTCGGTGATCGCGAAAACAACGCAGAGCAGCAGCGGCGCAAGCAGCGGCCCGATCCAGATGACGCGCATCATTGTCAAGCCCCAATGCCGCTTCCAGAAAACGCAGGCAATGGCAGCGGGCACCAGCAACTCAAAAATCACCCGCCGCTCGTTCACCGCAAACCCGCGCACCAGCGTCAGGCCAAACAGCAACAACGTGATCCCGATCTCCGCCGAGCTGATCGCCTTGCGCTGCACGACCAGACGGAATGCGATGTAGACGAACCACCAGCAGGCAAGGTTCATGAATGAGGTGATGCCGGGAATCTTGTCGAAGGAATCCTTCAACGCAAAATTCGCCTTAAGCTCACCCTGCATCGCAGCAAGGAACATTGCCGGGCTGGCATTCGAGGCCGCAAAGTATATCGCATAGCCCAGCAGCGTCATCGCGACGGCCGCCCACGCCGCAGCCCTTAACCGCGGCTCTATCTTGTTGGCATGCGCCTGCTCTGTCGCCGGCGTGCCGATCGTGCCGCCCGGGATAAGCAACCGACCGCACAGAAAACCCATCACCACCGCCAGCCAGATCAGCGCATAGGTCGAAATCACTTCGTCGAGCGGCTGCCGGGGCTGGCGATACTCGCTGAGAAACGTCTTCTCCCCGATCATCGCGAACAGCGCCAGGCTGACGCCGACGATAATCGTCACCACAAAGATCGGGTCGGTCCAGAACGGCAGGCCCGAGCCGCGCGCCGGCGGCACCATGCGGCGAAGGGCAGAGCGGGCGGCGCTACGCGGCACGAGCATCCTCCGCATCTGCCGCGCTCAGCAGCTCTGCCAATGCGGCGGCATTGCGTGCCCACGAATAGCGCGCGGCCTGCGTTCTGCCGGTTTCTGAGCTCCAGCGTCCCGCCGCGACATCGGCCAACGCCGCCGCAAGCGCCGCCGTTAGCGCCGCCACGTCGTCAGACGCGAAATACCGCGCCGCGTTGCCCAACACTTCAGGCATCGAAGCCGCGTCCGACGACACGACCGGACACCCCAGCGCCATCGCCTCCAGTGGTGGCACGCCGAACCCCTCATAGCGCGACGGAAACACAAACAGCGCCGCCTGCTCGTAAAGCGCGCGCAGTTCGCCGTCGCTGACCCGTCCCGTCAGCACGACGTTCGCGCCCGAGATCGCTTCACCCGCCCCAAACACCGAGGCATGATCGCCGCCGACAATTGCAAGCTTCAGATCGCTCCGCCCCAGCGCTGCAAACGCCCGCGCTGCCAGCGGCAAATTCTTGTTCGGTGTGCGGTTGCCGACGCAGAGCAAATAACTGCCAGGCTCCAGCCCCAACCGCGCCAGACAATCGGGCTCAGCCGGTTCACTCAGAATGTGCTCCGCACTGTCGCCAATCACCGTGAAGCGACCCGCCGGCACGCCGCAATAGCGCGCCAGTTCGGCCCTCGAGAATGCCGATACCGTCAGCAACCTCCACGCCCGCCGCGCGAGGCGAGGTCGCAAAAACTGGTGCAGCCGCCGATAGGCCCATGCGAAATTGTCGGGATGCGCAAAGATCGCCGCATCGTGCAGCGCCAGTACCGAACGCTCATGGCCCAGCGGCCCCGCCCCGCAGAGATTGACCAGCGTGCCGCCCCGCGCCGCCCGCGCCAGATCGATCTGCTCCCAGGCATGCCCGCTCATCCGCCCTGCAGCCCGCACCGGAATATTCCGCCACGGCGCCTCAGCGACCGTCCCGGAGGGCACCAGCACTTCCAGCCCAAGCGCCGCGACCCGCGCATTGCTGGCCGCTATGTCGTCCAGCGCCGAGATAAGTTCGAACGCATAGCGCTGCACGCCGGAACGCGGCTGTGTGAGGAAGCGTCCATTGAGATAGGTCTTCATCGCGTCGCCGCCTTCCCGGTGATCGGCGGGTTCGGCCGCGCGGCGGGTGCCATCTCACGCAGCAACGCCAGGATTTCCCGCCAGATGAGATCGCGCCGGAACGAGGCCTCCACCCGCGCACGCCCCGCCGCACCCATCCGCGCTGCAAGCTCCGGATCGGCGATCAGCGCCAGCGCGCGGTCCGCCATCGCGCTCGTATCGCCGCGCGGCACAAGATAGCCGGTCTCATCTGCCGCGATGGCCTCACGCACGCCCGGGACATCATAGCCGATAGCCGGGCGCCCCATCGACGCCGCCTCCAGCAACACATTGCCGAATCCCTCGAAGAACGAGGGAAACACAAACACATCCGCCGCTGCATAAAGCGGCTTGGTGTCGCTCACGAACCCCATCCGCCTCACATGCGGATGTGACCCGACGAATGTCGCTGACTCCGCCGAAATCGGGTCGCGCGCATCGTCCGGCCCCGCGACCAGCAAGAACGCATCCGGCCGCCGCGCCGTCACCCGCTCAAACACACCTTTCAGGTCATCGACGCCCTTCTCCGAACACACCCGCCCCAGGAACAGAAGCAGCGGCGCAAATTCCGGAATGCCGAGCGTGTGGCGCATCGCCGTCCCGGCCGCATCCGCCGCTGCATCGCGCGCAAAATAATCGGCGTCGATCCCGTTGCTCGACCCCGTCCCCAGCAAGCGAATTTTCTTGGCGCCGGCAATCCCATCGGCCCGCAACTGCCGTCCCAGCTCCGCGCTGATCGGCACCACCACTCGCGAGCATGCGGCAATCACCCGGTCGATCCAAATGTAGAAGCGCTTCTTCGCGCCTCCCATCAGCTCATAGACGCGCCGCCGATAAACGAAGATCACCGGACCGTTGAACGTGAGCCGCGCCGCAATCCCCGCCAACAGGCTCGCTTTCGGTGTCGACGCATGAATCGCGTCATAGCGATGAACCGTCAGAAACCAGATCCACCGGGCCAGCACAACAAGGTCGGCAAATAGCGACGGTGTGCGCCGCATCGGGATCACATAAATGGTTACGCCCGCAAAATCCGGCTTGCCCGCGAAGTCATACTCGCGGTCGCCGATCACCACATCGACGCCGATCCCATTCTTCGCCAGAAACGGAAACAATCCTTTGTAGAGCGTCGCTAGCGTCAGACTATGCGTGCACGTTACGAGAAGGCGCATGTCCGCCTCCGCTCAACACCTGACAGCCGCGTCGCCAACTCCGTCCAGTCGATCACGCTTGATCGCGGCACCGCATTCCGGTCAAACGCCGCCGCGTTCTCAAACGCCGCCGCCACGCTTACCTCATCGCCAGCGCGATAGCCGAAGAAGTGCGGACGCTCGGCAGTCGCCATCGCCTCCGGCACCACCGACGGCAACCCGCAATACACATACTGCAAAAGCCGGTTCGAATGATCCGCCTGATACTCAAACCCGACGCGTGTCAGATATGGCGCAAAACCGATATCGGCGTGCGACACATACCCCACCACGTCAGCGAACGGCCGCTCTCCCAGCATGTAGAAATTAGGCTCGCTCACCGGCACATCCAGCGAGCCGATCTGGTAAAAGTCCCAATCGGGCATCGCCGCTGCCGCCGCCCGCGCCGTGTCATGATCGAAACTCGACGATCCCGAAATCACCACGCGCTTGCGCCCCGTCGGCGGATAGGGCGAGGGCGTGCACTTGTCGAACTGCGCCTTGTCGAGCCCCATCGGATCGAACCGCACCGGGCTACCTGCAAACTTCTCCGCCAGATGCGAACTCGCAACGCTCACCGCGTCGACAATGCCCAGCGCATTCACCTCCGCCCGCATCAACGCCGGCACAGGGCGAATCACGTCGATATTGTCCGACGCGCGATATATGATCGGCGCGTCGCTCGCCGCGCGGATCGCGGATGCAAACATCAGCGCCCCGCAGCTTTCCATCACGACAAGATCGGCTCCGCGTGCAAACGCCGCCGCCCGTCCCGCCATTGGCCAGGGATAAGAGCGCGTCGCCAGCCCGGCGAGCTTCCCCAGCGCACCACGAGCTCGGCCGATCGCATGGAACGGCGTAAAGATCACCGCGACCTCCAGATCGTCGGCGATGCGCGTCAGCTTGTTGAAACCGCGCGCCGTCCCGAACTTCGTCCGGCGGTCGCCCTTCAGCACGGTCAGCGCGCTGTAGTCGCAGGTGATGAACCGGACATCCCATCCCAGCCCGCGAAACGCCTCGCAGAGGAAGTGCATCCCCCCGCGGCGGCGCTGCTCGTAAAGATGATAGGAGTAGATCGTCACACAGCGCCGCCCCGGCGCACGCGCCGGGCTCGTCGTCTCGCGGCGTGCGTGTGCGGTCATTCGGCAGCCATGCACATGGGCGGGGCCGCCCGGCCGACACTGTCATAGACAAAACCGTGCCGCTCCGCGTCTTCCTGGCGATAGATGTTGCGCAAATCCGCCAGCACCGGTGTCCGCATCGCCGCCTTCAGCCGCGCCAGATCCAGCGCCCGGTAAGCGTCCCACTCCGTAACGATCACGACCGCATCGGCATCCTCCGCCGCCTCATACGGCCCGATAGAGAAGGTCACGCCGGTAAAAATCTCCCGCGCCGCGCTCATCCCCGCCGGGTCGTGCGCAACGATCTCGGCGCCCGCATCTTGCAGCGCCTGAATGATCGCGATCGAGGGTGCCTCCCGCATGTCGTCGGTGTTCGGCTTGAACGTCAGCCCCAGCACTGCGATCCGCTTCCCGCGAATGTCGCCACCGCACAGCGCGATGACCTTGCGCGCCATCGCCCGCTTGCGCAGGTCATTCACATGGATCGTCGCCTCCACCAACCGCATCGGGCTCTGATAATCCTGCGCCGTCTTGGCCAGCGCGATCGTGTCCTTCGGGAAGCACGAGCCGCCATAGCCCGGCCCTGCATGCAGAAATTTCGCGCCGATCCGGTTGTCGAGCCCGATCCCGCGTGCCACGTCCTGCACATTCGCGCCCACCCGCTCGCAGAGATCGGCGATCTCGTTGATGAAGGTGATCTTGGTCGCGAGGAACGCGTTACCCGCATATTTGATCAGCTCGCTTGTCCGGCGGCGCGTGTAGAAGATCGGCGCGGCGTTGAGAAAGAGCGGGCGATAGACCTCCGCCATCGTCTCGCGCGCCCGCTCATCCTCGCAGCCGATGACGATGCGGTCCGGCCGCTTGAAGTCCTCGATGGCCGCGCCCTCGCGCAGGAATTCCGGGTTCGATACCACGGAGAAATCTGCCGCAGGATTGGCTTCGCGGATGAGCCGCTCGACCTCGTCGCCCGTCCCCACCGGCACCGTCGACTTGGTGCACACCACCGCATAGTTCGAAAGCGCACCGGCGATCTCACGCGCCGCCGCATAGACGTAGGACAGATCCGCATGTCCGTCTCCGCGCCGCGACGGTGTGCCGACGGCGATGAAGACGACATCGGCATCGCCGACCGGCCCGGCCAGATCGGTCGTGAACGACAGACGTCCGCTCGCCGCATTCGACGCAACGATGGCGGCGAGCCCGGGCTCATAGATCGGGATGCGCCCGCCTTTCAGCGCCTCGATCTTCGCCTCGTCCTTGTCGACGCAGACGACATCGTGTCCGAAATCCGCAAGACACGCGCCCGACACCAGGCCGACATAGCCCGATCCGATCATCACAATGCGCATGGCATACCCTCTTTGAAAGTTGTGAAGCCGCTCAGTCCATCCCACCCTCAGGTGGCCTCAAAGCCCGCATAGGCACGGCTGCTGCCGTAATAGATGCCGCTCGCTTTCTTGTCGGCGCGGGTCAGGACCACACCCGCTACATGGCCCGACGCATCGCGGATCTGGTCCAGCGCCTCAGCCACCGCCTCGCGCTGCGCCTTGCCAGCCCGCACCGCCAGCACCACCGCATCGACATGTCGCACGAGCAGCTTGGTATCGTTGACCGGCAGCACCGGCGCCGCATCGATCACCACCGTGTCGTAACGCTCACGCAGCGTGCCGATCAGTGCCCTCACCGCTGGCAGACCCAGAATGTCCGGCGCATTGGCCGGCGAGACCGCGATACCCAGAATGTCGGTGTCCGATTTCGGATCTGCGCTGAGGCAGGCGTTGAGGTCGCTGCGCCCGGTCAGCACGTCGAAGAGATCGCGCGCCGGGGCCGCCGCACCCGTGCTCTTCAGAACGGCTGCATGACGCAAGTCCATGTCGACCAGCACCACGCGCCCGCCTTTGCGCGACATCGCCCGCGCCAACCCGATTGCCAGCACCGTCTTGCCCTCGCCCGGCACCGCCGACGTCACCAGTATGCAGCGTGGCGGATGATCCAGATTGGAGAGCGCGAGACCCGTCTCGACGCTCCGCAAGCTCTCGGCAAATGCCGAACCCGGCTTCTCCAGCGCATAAGCGGCAACATCCGGGCGCGCCCGCACCCGCGCCAGTTCCGGCATAGTGCCGATCACCTGGACATCGAGCTCGTCCTCGATGTCGCGCGCGCTGGCATAGGAGTTCGACAGGCGCTGCAACAGAACCGCAAGCAGGATCGACAGTGCCAGCGACACCGGCACGATCGCCCCGAAGATCAGCATGACATTCGGCGACGAGGCATTGGCTGGCGCCGCCGCTAGCGACAGCACACGCGCATCCGGCACCTGCATCGAGTTGGTGCCCTGCGTCTCCTTCAGCCGCGTCAGCATGGATTCGTAAAGCGTCCGCACGCTGTTCGCCTCACGCTGCAGCTGGCGCAGCTGTACCGTGCTGGTGCGCTGGGCGTTCGCCGCGACCTCCAGCCGCGCGATCGAGGCGACCAAGGCCTCTTCGGTCTGCTGCGCGGCGGCGAAATCGGTCTTCAGCGCCCCGACGATGCGCCCCTGCTCTTCCCCGATCTTGCCGCGCAGATTGGCGAGCTCCGCCCGCGCATCGCGGAGCGCCGGATAAGCATCCTGGTAGCGCGAGGCGAGCTCGGCCACCTTGCGCATCACCAACGCCTCCTGGCTGCGCAGATCCGACATCAGCACAGAGGCGGTCACCGCGCTCACCGAGCCGCCGCCGGCGGTCTGGTTAAACTTCGCTTCCGCCGTCGCCCGCATGGCGCGCGCAATAGCGAGCTGCGCGTTCAGCTCCATGAGCTGCTTGTCAATGACGGTCTCACCTTCGACATCGGTCAGATTGTACTGCGATTGATAGCGCGCGACTGCCTGCTCGGCCGTCTTCACCTGGCTACCCAAGTCCTCGACCTGCACCGACAGCCACTTCGTCGCCTGCTCGCCGGCGCTGATCTTCGCCTGCACCTGGCCGTTGACGTATTGATCGGCGATAGCGTTGGCGATTGCAGCCGCCTTGTCCGGGCTGGCGCTGGTGAAGGCTATGGCGAGCGCACTCGAGCGCCCCTTCACCGTCACGGTCAGGCGGGTCAGGAATTTCGAGATCGAATATTCGGTCCCGTCCTTGACGCCCTCATCGCCGTCCGAGCCGAACCAATTGACAGGGTTGAGCATCGATATCAGCCCGCCGCCGGCGGGCAGGCGGAACTCCGGATCGTCCCAGAGATTGAGCTTGGTCAATACCACCCGCGCCATCTCGCGCGACTGCAGGATCTGCAGCTGGTTCTCGACCGTCACCGGGTCAGACGTCAGGCCCGACAGCACGGCCTCTACATTCACCACCGTCTGGCGCTGGGTCTCCAGCAACACGGTCGCCGTCGCCGTAAATCGCTGCGTCACCTGCGTCAGCATCAGTGCCGTCAACAGCACAACGCCGCCGACGATGCCGAGGATCATCTTCCACCGCGCCGCGACCGGCCGCAGCATCTGCCGCAGCCCGTCACCCTGGGGTGCGGCACGCGTCCGCCACTCGGTCATCGCATGGGGATCTTTGATGACCTGGGGAAGGCTCATGCGGTTCACTCCCTTGACGCCCTGGGGCATCCGAAAATTCAGAACTTCAGGCCCGCGTTCACGCCGAACACAGTCTCTTCGTAAGCAGCTGACGGAAAGGTGGAGGTGCGCTCGACATAATCGGCGTTGGCCGACAGCGTCGCGTAACGGTTCATCATGTATCGGGCTTCAAAGCCGAGCCGCGTCGTATCGTCGTTGCGCGCCGAGCCTTCGAATTCCTCCCGTGTGATCTGCGCCGAGGCCTCCAGCTGCACATTGCGCATCAGTTCGTGTTCGACGCGCGCCTGATAACTCGTCGTCATCACCCCGCTCACCCCGATCAACGTGGAGGGCTCCAGCGCGCGACTGATATTGAGGCGCAGCGTCGTCAGCTCGGTCGGATACCAACGGAGCGCAGCGCCGTAATTGACGCTGGATATGTCCTCGAACACATCGTCGTCGAAAGTGTAGTCGCGATAGCCCAGCGTCAGTTCGCCGACCAGCAGTGTCGTCAGCTCGAACTCGACACCGGCATCCGCGCCCACCCGCGCCATATCGCGATTGACGCCGTCGCGGTCGGTATCCTGCTCGTAGTCGCGCTCCAGCACGCTGCCGCGTACAAACGCCGCATAACCCGGCGAGAATTCATACAGCGCCGTTGCCGCGCCGCTGATCTCGTCCCGGTCGCGATCCTCATTGGAGCGGTCCGGCAAGGCGTTCAGCCTTGTCGGCTGCCACTCGAAATGATTATAGACGGCCTCGGCCTTCAGGCCGTAACGCCCGCTGCGATAGTCGGCGCGAATTTCGCCCGCGCTGATCGCGAACTCAGTCGGCTCGGCGGCATTGCCCGGCGCGTCCGGCGCGCCCCTCTCTTCATGCCGTACCTCGTGCCCGGCGCTCAGCATGACGCGCAGCGGCCGCGTCACATCGATCCGCCCGTCGATCTTCGCCTGCCAGTCCGTGCGGTCCTCGGACGGGAGATCGGCATAGCTGCGGATATCGGCACCGCCGCTGATCTTCAGCTGATGGCGCGACCAGTCCGAGATCACTTCAAAGCCCGGCGTCAACAGCAGATAGGTGTCCGCCTCTGCGCCCGCCGCCGTGCGAAACACGTTGCTCGTATTCCAGGCGCCGACGCCAAGCGTCGGATAGAAGGTGAAACCTCCCATCGAGATCCCGACCGCCTGATAGTCGACCTGCCGCTCCGCGCGCGCCTGCTCCACCGCATTCTCGGTGTCCGACTGCGCCGCAGCAGGCAGAACGCTGACTGTCGCAAGAAGGAAGGCCATCCGCTTCATCAGAAGAACCGCTCGCGCACGATGATCGTGTCGCCCGGCATCACCTGCCAGCTCGCATCGGCCGGCACGTAGATTTCCTCGCCCGCGCGTTGGACGATCACCTCGCTCTCATTGGCGCGATAGGTATAACCGCCGGCGATCGCCACGCCGTTGATGACGGTCATGCCGTTCACATAAGGGTACTGGCCCGGCGTCTTGACCTCGCCGATGATGTAGAACGGGCGGTAGTTCACCACCTCCGCCGAGACACGCGGCGATTTGATGTACTGCCCCAGCTGAGCCGTCAGCGCCTTGTTGAAGGCGCGCAGCGTCATCCCCCGCGCGTCGACATCACCGACCAGCGCCATCGAAATGACGCCGTCGCCGTCGATCTCGTATTCGCCGGTCAGGCCCTCCTCGCCGAACACCGTGATCTTCAGCTTGTCGCCGGTGCCAAGTGCATAAGCGGTCGATGCCGCCGCGCCCGTCGCAGCGAAAGCCGGGGTCAGCAGCGCCAGCCCGAGAGCCAGCCATTGCGTGAGGCGCCTGATGGCTTTCATCACACCGCTCCTTTCTGGCGTAAAACGACGTTGATGGTCTGGAAGAGAATTTTGACGTCCTTAGCGAGCGTCCACCCGTTCACGTAGGCGGTATCGAGTTCGATGCGCTCGCCATAGCCGGTGTCGGAGCGCCCGCTCACCTGCCACAGGCCGGTAATCCCGGGCCGCGCTTTGGTGTAGTCGGCATAGGCCGCGCCATAGCGGGGCGCTTCGGCGCGTACGATCGGGCGCGGCCCGACCAGGCTCATATGCCCCAGCAGCACGTTGATGAACTGCGGCAGCTCATCGAGGCTGGTTCGGCGCAGGAAATTGCCGACCGGCGTCACTCGCGGATCGCGCGTCAGCTTCTGGTTCTCGTCCCACTCCGCCTTCGCCGACGGATCGGTCGCGAGGATGATCTCCAGCCGCTCGGCCGCGTCGGCGTACATCGAGCGGAATTTGAAGCAGGGAAAGGTGTCGCCGTTGAAGCCGAGGCGCTGATGGGCGAATAGCGCCTTGCCCCGGCTGCTCAGCTTGATCGCCAGGATGCAGATCAGCATCAGCGGCGCCGCCAGCAGCAGCGCGGCAGATGCACCGCAAATATCGGTTAGCCGCTTCGGCCACCCGCCCACCGGCGGATGAGTGGCTTTCGGGCGCGCATCGGCGGCGTCTTCAGCCCCGGAGAGCGCCAGGGGCCGCAAAGGCACCGCACGTTCGATCACACGTGCAGCCAAAGTGGCAGCACGCCGGCGAATGCCGGTTTTAGCCTTGTCGTCCATCGCGCAGTCCCTCTGCATCCGGTCAAGGCTGCTCGCAGAGTTCCATCAATGGCCGAAGCTGAAGTCCGGCCAGTCAGGCAGCGGAGCTATTGCAGTGCAACAAATGCCCAATCATTCGTCAATAGAAAAAACAACAAGACTCTGTTGCACTGCAGAAAATTAGTTTCGAACCTAATATAAATCGCGACATTTTCGCATTTTACAAAATACAGAGACGTATTAACTCATCTGTAGATCGTTATAGTTTTGTAATATTTGGAAGATTTTGGATGGAAACGCACCGTGCTCGATAATTTCATTGTGCCGTTGCGCGACTGTCGAATGTTTCAGGAATGAAGTGTATGAAGAGGTTACAGGTGAAAGCCCGCGTGCAGCGGCTCATGGCACGCCCTCAAGTCGGCAACCTGTCATCTGTCCTTGATCTGAAATGCTGCGCCTCCAAAGCGACGGCCACCTCTAGGGCGCACGCAAAACAGCCGCTGCCGGCATGTCGCCGCACGGCAATGTTCACGGCCTCAGGGATTTTATGGAAACTCGTTGTGACACTGCCTGTCCTTCGCCGCCGCCAAACCTTGGCGTAATGTTAATGAACGAATATCACGGCCGCGTGATCGAAAGTTCCGCAGAAACCTGAGGCTTTTCCGCAGGCCCCGCCCTAATCCTGCCGCAACGGCATGGCGAGTTTGTCTCCAACTGTATATGGATGCTCGCTGCGGACCGCCCGTTGGGGACATGAAAGCGGGCGTCCGGGGGAGAGCGCGACGTGCAAAACATTCTCGACGGGCTGGGCCGGGCGGCCGCCGGTATGGTCTGGCTGTTCGCCGCAGCCGCCGGCCTCGTCATCCTGGTGATCCTCTCACCCGTCCTTTTGGCCGCCCGTCTTTTCCGCCGCGCCTGACGCGAAGCGGAACTTCGCCGTTCAATCGCCGTTCAGTATCCAGCCGCGACCTTGCGACGCTTGCGGCACGCCGCATGCTGAGCATTGTTGCGCAGCGTCGCCGGGCGAACTGGCTGGGAGAGACATATGCGTATCGGGTTTGTTGGCTTAGGCCTCGTTGCTCTTCTCCTCAGCGCCTGCGGTGACAGCGGCAAGGGTGGTGGCGGCACAACCTCCGGTGCGAATGCCTCAAACGCGCCCGCCGGCACCTACAAAGTCTCCTGCGACAGCGCCAAGCTCGGTGCAGACGGCACACTGACCGCCCAGTGCACCGACGGCTCGGGCAAGAAGGTCGAAGCCAGCCTCGACGAGATTTCCGATTGCCTCGGCGACATCGCAAACGATCGTGGCACGCTGAGCTGCGCCCGCCGCAGCGAACTGCCCGGCGGCCTGTGGACCAGCGCCTGCCGCGACTTCGCCTATGATGGCCGCGTCCTCAGCGCCGCGTGCCGCAATATCGGCGGCGACTATGTGAAAACTCGCGTCGCCGCCGGCGACTGCGACACCCAGCTCGTCAATCGCGACGGCCGCCTCTTCTGCGACGGCGAGGGCGTGCGCCCGGCCGGTGGCTGGGTGAAATCCTGCCGCGTGTTCGACATCGACGCCGGCACCTTCTCCGCCGAATGCCTCGACAAGAAGGGCGCTTGGACGATCGCCTCGGTGAAGGAAAATTCCTGCGACACCGGTTACGGCATCGACGACACCGGCAAGCTCGTCTGCGAGCGCCAGAAATTCGTGCCGCGCGGCACCTGGGCCGCCACCTGCTCCAGCTTCGACGTCGACGGCGACATCCTCTCCGCTAACTGCAAGTCCTGGGGCAAAAAGGAAATCGCCAGCAAAGTCGACTGGAAGAAATGCGGCGGCCCGATCTCCAATATCGGCGGCACGCTGGTTTGTGACAGCAAGGTCGATCGGACCGCGATTGCCATCCCGCTGCCCTTGCCGCGTGAAGCGGCGACCTACGCCCCCGCCGGTTCGTGGCAGCGAGATTGCCGCAAGGCCTTCGTCACCGGCGCGGAATTGAAGGCGGAGTGCCACGACAGCAAAAGGAAATATCAGGCGAGCAAGATCGACTGGCGCGAATGCGACGCCGCTGTCGCCGTCGACGCCCGCGGCAAACTGATCTGCGAACGCGACCGCGCCAAAGCTGGCGAGGACATTGACTACATCCCGCCGCCGAAGACCAAGCCGCGCCCCCGTCCCCGCCCCGCTGCCGACGACTACGATATTCCGGAAGGCGACGGCGGCTATGACGATACCGGCTACGACAAAACCTACGAGCCGCTGCCGGACGAGTATTACTACCTGCCGGAAGGCTCCTGGTACGAAAGCTGCCGCGATAGTTCGGTCTATGGCGACTGGCTCTACACCTCCTGCATCAACTGGAACGGCGAGTGGAAGGCCAACGCCATCCGCTGGGCCGATTGCGACAGCGACATCTGGAATTATGGCGGCGAGCTCTATTGCGAGACGCGCAATCGTCAGGATCGCTGGGAGATCGCCATGCCCGCCGGCGACTGGGAGCAATCCTGCCGCAACGGCGCGTTCGACGGCTATAATCTGAAAGCCGAGTGCCGCAATTCGCGCGGCTCCTATCGCCGCACCTCGCTCGACGTGCGCTACTGCCCCTACCCCATCGACAACGACCGCGGCCGCCTCGTCTGCGGCGACGTGCAACGCGAAAAGCCTCGCAGCGATCTCGTCGATGGCTGCCGCGACGCCGCCTATGAGGGTTTCTACATCACCGCCCAGTGCAAGGACGATCGCGGCCGCTTAAATTACACCGAGATAGACACCCGCTCCTGCGCCTACCCGATCGGTAACCGCAACGGACAGCTGACCTGCCTCACCCCGTCGCGGCCCTTCCCGCCCGGCTCATGGGCCCGCTCTTGCCGCGATGCCGAGATGGACGGCGACGTCCTCAACGCAAGCTGCTCCGACGGCCGGCGCTACCAGCCCGCCTCGCTCAACATCTCCAACTGCGACCGCACGGTTCAGAACAGTAACGGCGTCCTTGTCTGCGAAGCACCGGAGCGCTGGCAGCCGCCGCAGCAAAGTGACATCCCGGAAGGCAGCTACGCCGACAGCTGCCGCAACGTGATGGTCGCCGGCTCGCGCCTGATCGCAGAGTGTCTGACCGAGGCTGGCTATTACGCACCGACCGGTCTCGACATGCGCCGCTGCACCGGCGATGGCGACGACATCTGGAATGAGGACGGTGTCCTTGTTTGCAACGGCGTGCCGCGTCCCAACCCGCCGGCGCAAATCGTCGAACTGCCGCGCGGCTCCTATCAGGACAGCTGCGCCAATGCGGGCGTCTCCGGCATGTATCTCAGTGCCGATTGCGCCGCGCCGAACGGCGGCCTGACCTTCACCTCGATCCCCTACCGCGCTTGTCGCGGCGACATCTTCAACCAGGACGGCAATCTGGGCTGCGACGGCGTCACCGCACGCATCGCGCCGCAGATCCAGCCGGTTCCGGTGGTCGCCCGCGATGCCGTCGCCCCGGAAGCCCGCGCTCAAATCCTCCTCCCCGACGGATCGTGGGCCGATAGCTGCCGCAACGCCTCGCTCTCCGGCGACATTCTTGCTGCCGAGTGTATCGATAATGCGGGCAACTGGGTCCCGACCGCCGTGCGGGTTTCGGTCTGCAATGGCGCGGAGATCGTTAACCAGAACGGCCAGCTCTCCTGCACCGGCTTCACCCCGCCGCCGCCCGAGCCGACCGTCCCGCCGCCGCCTCCGCCGCCAGAACCGGTTGTAACTCCGACCGCAATTCCGCAAGGCCCGACCGGCGAAGTCAGCCCCGCTGGCACGACCGAAGAAGCGACGCCGGGAGCCACGCCTGAGGTCACGCCGACAGCGGAGCCCACCGGGGGGACCACCCCGGCGCCGACGGCAGAGGCAACGCCTGAGATCACACCGACCGAGGAACCGACGCCCCAGGCAACGCCAACAGACGCGGCAACTCCTGAGGCAACGCCCGAAGCGACCCCCGAGGCCGCGGAAGTGCCCACGCCTGAGGTCACCGCAGAGCCGACGCCGGAACCGACGCTGGAACCGACGGCGGAAGCGACGCCTGAACCCACAGCCGAACCCACAGCCGAACCCACAGCCGAACCGACTGCCGAACCGACTCCGGCGCCGACGGCAGCACCGACCGAAGAGGTGACTCCCGAGGTGACGCCAGAAGCGACGCCAGAACCGACCGAAGAGGCGACACCGGAAGTCACGGAGGAGCCGACGCCAGAACCGACAGCCGAACCGACAGCCGAACCGACAGCCGAA
>Ga0105044_10003029_pt1 | contig 22970 bp, 18 predicted proteins | sample MAT01_FD_78092 | JGI IMG/M metagenome (GOLD analysis project Ga0105044, IMG submission 78092) | Freshwater microbial communities from Lake Fryxell liftoff mats and glacier meltwater in Antarctica - MAT-01 | ecosystem: Environmental > Aquatic > Freshwater > Ice > Liftoff microbial mat | place...
ATTCGTGACATTCCTGCCACGCCATGGGCGTGGGAAGTGACCAGGTTTACAAGTATAAATGATGTGCGAAACTTGAGTTATTAACTGTACCCAATTTATAACCCTCGATTTAAATCACGGCTATGAAGAGGGAAATATGACGAATGGAATCATTTCATTGGTTTGAAAAAAACATGTGATCAAAATAGAATAAAGTTTACAACTTTACAACCTGACAAAAGAATATGAATGAATCACAGAAACAACATATACCGATAAACCCAACAAGCGATCTTCAAAAAGAAAAGAAATTAAAATGATTGAAAGGGATAAAAAGATCTGTATTTTCGGCACAGGCGGTTTTGGCAGGGAAGTGTTGTGCTGCCTGATAGACAGCATTGCAAAAACAGATTTGAAAATTGATGAGGTTGCCTGCTTTATGGTGAACGATAACCATTACACGGTGCCAAATATGATGGGGGTGGAAGTCATATCACATTCAGATTTTGATCCGAATTTATACCACGTTGTCGTCGCAATCGGAGATCCTGTTGCCAGAAAAAGCGTCGTGGAAAGCCTGCCCTCAACCACCACCTTTACAACGATCATTCATCCAACCGCTGTCATATCCGAATGGGTGGAAATAGGGGAAGGTAGTATTATCACTGCCGGCGCAATCCTGACCTGCAATATAAAAATCGGCAAACACGCCCATGTGAATTTGCATGCTTCAATCGCACACGATTGCATTGTGGGCCACTATTTCACTGCGGCACCGGGAGCAAGATTGAGTGGAAATTGCAATCTGGGAAACGGTGTTTACTTGGGCACGAATTCGGCAGTAAAACAGGGTATAAGAATTTGTGATAACGCAACAATTGGAATGGGAGGAATGGTGGTAAAAGATATCGCTGAACCGGGAGTGTATGTGGGAAATCCGCTCGGGAGACTTCAAAAATAATTCTGGTAAAGACCAAGCCGCCACGTATAAATTTTTGGATGCTAATCACCTCCAGATTTTCGCTGTATTGCGTATTTAATTACCCAACGCGCAAATTGCCTTGCTTTCCATAGGCTGTGCTATTTCATTGTAGAACAGAATAAACCCCAGCGAATTTTATGATGGTATGATACTTGGAATAAATTTAATATAAGTCTCTGCTGTGATGAGACAAGATTAAAAAAATTAAAAGGTAGTATTATGAAAACCAACAAATGGAATGAAGGTGACAAAGTGCAAATAGGGAAAGGTGGAAATGCCCAGGATGGAGAAATTCTCACAAGGTTTATCCAGAAAACGACCATCGAAGTGGATGGTAAAACATTGGAGGCGGATGCGACAGCAGAAAAACCCGCTTTCCTGGTCAAATTAGCGGATGACAAACATGTCGTAAAATTTGCGGAGGAATTCGAAATATGAAATCCAAATGAATTAAATCTTTTTAGACGAAGGAAAAAAAAACCTGTAGGATCAAATCCGACAGGTTTTTTTATTTTCATTTATTTCACTTTTTATTAGGGCATCGGACGGTCCTTGGTGCCATCCTCTATCAGGTTTCCTTTCGCATCATTCATTGCTGGAAAAGGACCGCGATGGGCGTCAGAATCTTTGTGATCGGGATTGGCAGAATAGGCATTTGAAGTATTCATGCTTCCTTCAGGAGCAGCGTCGCCCCAAATTCCAGTGAAGTGTCCATTCAGTTGAAGGTGTCTTAACTGCATATCATCAATTATAAAACATCCGCTTTTATTTGCGAATAAATTCTCTTGAAGAGCTTGGTGAGATGAAATATTTTTCAAAAGTGGAGCGGATTCCATTTTTTGCTGGTCTGTATCGAGGATTAGTGAGACTTCCTCATCATATTGCATAACCAAAGAAGCGAAGGGAAATACAACATAAGATTCTGCGGGATTTAATGAAACCCCGGATGAAATGACCAGTGACGTAATTTGACCCTCACTTTGTGACACGATCAAATCCTTCACTTGACCAATTTTTGCACCAGCCTTATTTTCCACTTTTTTTCCAATGATTTTTGAAGATGGTAACGACGTGTGTTGTGCAGATTTCATAAAGTTCTGATTATTATATGATTTGTATACAAGCGAATTATGCTGCTGTTCCGATTTTCGTCAATCGGCAGCCATTGCGCTCTAGCGATCAAATTGCTTATTTGAATTCGGATCCTTATCATAATTTCCTTGATCAATCTGGTCGGCATCGACCGACCCAGCCTTGGCGTGTATATTGGCTTTGCTGTCGGGATTTGACATGACATGAAGATCTTCATTACCGCGATCATTATTTGTTTGTCCAGATGATCCACCTGTGCTACGCGAAATTTTGTAATAATCATAGACGGATGAAAGAAATTCCTTTTGAGGACCAGTTGGCCAAACATCTTTGTCAAATCCGGGTGCATTTTTAAGATGTTCTTTGCTAATGTCAAATTTCACATGAGATTCCGTCACGGTCATTGCCTGTAGAGGAATGGCAAAAAATTTGCTCTCCAGATTCAGGAATCCAGTGTTGATGGAAAGCACAGCATAAGATATTTCTCCGGAGATGGGGTCAATGACCAAATCCTTTATATCCCCAATTTTATCTTCTTCGTAGTTTTCAACCGATTTTCCGATAAGGGAATCTGCAGAGAGCAATTGCGTGAGTGTATGATCTTTTGTTTCCATGACTAATAGTTTAAATTAGTCTGGGCTAAAACCGGGCCTTCCGTTAAAAGACTGTCTCTCAAACTTAATCTGAAACTGGGATTGGGGATTTATTACCACATTTTGGTTGACCCAAGACAGTATCTCTGTCAAAACTTAATTTTCCACTATTTCATGGAGTCTGAGATGCCGCCACAAAAAGGGACGCATAGTCTCCCAATAAGGACCGCCGACATGCAGCGATACGGTATGCGTCGTTGCGGGTTGAGCAATAAGAATACATTCATTACCTGAATTTTCTATCGCTGTTTGGGTAATCTTGGCATCCTGCCAGGTGGCACCTGTGGCCGGGTCCACCAAACTGTTGTGAAAAAGCATCACCGGCGCGTCGGTGGCATCTCCTACCAAATATGAAAAATCAATAAGGCTATCTGCCGTGAGGGTGGCCCCTGAGGGGAAAGATGCATGAATGCGGGCACTTATACCTACATAATCTGATACGAGTTCGTCGATTTCATCCGCGCCCAAAGCCAGCGCCAATGAAAGACCTCCACCTGCCGACCCCCCTGATACGGCTATTCGGGTGGTGTCGATATAAAAAATCTCTGCATTGGCTTTTAAGAATCGAATGGCATTTTGAACATCTTCCAGTGCGTGCAATACAGCCAAGGTGCGCAAATCAGCGTCTAAATAGTTGTCTTCAGTCAATCTGTAATTGACAGTTGCTGACACATATCCTGCAGAAGCATAGGATAGCGTGTTATTTGTTAACCCAATTTTTGATCCTTGTAAAAATCCGCCGCCATGAATCAGAACCATAAGTGGCTGGCGTGAATGTATCGACGCATTTGGTGGCACGACCACATCCATATATATTGTCAGTTCTGCTTGCTGCTGCTCCTCCATCATTGTGAGATCATCTGTAAACTGAATTCCCATAAAATTGGGACGGGTGGAAAATGGCACATTGTTATAACGGGTTAATTGCGATTCCGAAAAAAGTGGGGATGCGTATAAGCCGGAATTCGTACTTACAAAATCATTTGAATTATTTTCTTTGTTGCAGGAAGAAAATTGAATAGTAAGTAATAACAGTAGAATAGAATTTGCTGTGATTTTCATTAAGTATAAGTTTAGATTGCCAGGATAATGTACTTCTGCAAATTTTGATCCAAAAGGATTCGACAGAGAATATTAAAGTATATGTGGTAAAAAAGTTGGGAGTGAATCATTAACTGAAAATTCCACTTCCCAAGAATTATACTGTCGAGTGACGAGGCGATGACAAGTAACTGAGACAACCATCCACATAAAAAAGGGAAAATTTAACTTTATGCAAAGTCATGAAAAATCTGGAACTGGACGACCCTGATGGACCGTTTATATGAGTTCTGCACCTTCCGTTTGTGCGAATAGAAGTTCACCTAATATCACTTTAAGGTAAGTCAAGTTTCGCACATCATTTTTACCTGCCAACAGGCTGGCGCCCTTCGGTTGTGAAAATCTCCCAGGAGCCCCAGCGAGGTGAGAACTTCGTAGGCCCGAAGGGCCGTAATGGGGTCTTGGTTTTACCGCCAGCGCACGGCATTTGAAAAGGAGAAAGCCGCGCTTCGGCGGGGCGTAATCGGGTGATTTGAATGAATGGTTTGACGTATGCTTTTCCTTCCATGCCACTGGCAGGGTCGAAAGGACCACTGCCAGGGCAATGTTGAAATTTAATAACTCAAGTCCCGTCCCTGCTACAAATATGTGATGTGCGAAACTTGAGTAAAGTAACTGATTATCAAATTTCCCGATAAGGTAAACCGGAAAGTAAATGGTAAGAAGGAATTTTTATTTTTATAATTTCAAATTTACAGAAGTGTGGATTAAAAGCCTCTCTGCGAAATATATCTTTCAGTCAATGTGCATCATGTAAATCATTGCGGAATAATGACCGCTATTTATATGATCATTCCGGCATATATGAAATTATTTTGCACTGATTTCATCGAGTCGCAGATGTTGCCACAAAAAAGGTTTGATTGTATCCCAAAATGGACCGCCTAAAGCCAACGAAACTGTGTGCGTGTTTGGAGGCTGGGGAACAAGAAGAATCTCATTTCCTGAATCTTTTATTAATTTTTCGGTGTTTTTTACATCCTGCCAGGTGGCACCGGTTGCCGGGTCTTTTTCGCTGTTATGGAAAAGCATGATAGGCGCATCTGTTTTATCAAATTGCAAAGTAGAAATATCAATTTGACTATCGGTAGTAAGGGTCGCGCCTGAGGGAAAAGCGGCATCGACCCGCGCACTAACCCCGGGATAGTCGGAAATGAAATCTTCAATTTCATCGGCGCCTAAAGCAATCCCCAATGCGAGGCCACCACCCGCAGATCCTCCTGAAACTGCGATGCGCGTAGTATCAATGTGGTAAATGTCAGCATTTGCCTTGAGAAAACGAATGGCATTTTGCACATCTTCGAGGGCATAAAGGGCTGCCTTTGTTCGCAGTTCCGCGTCGTTATTCTGGTGGACCGTAAGACGATAATTGATCGTCGCAGCAACATATCCGGCAGAAGCATAGGAAACTATTTGGCTGGTTAACCCCTTTTTGGAACCCTGTTTGAAACCTCCACCGTGAATAAATACGATCAAGGGTTGTCGCGATTTTGCCGTGGCATTGGGAGGCACGATGATGTCCAAATGTATCTTCAAAGAATTTTGCTGAAGCTCTGAGGTTTTGAGATTATTATCTGTAAATTGTTTTCCCATATAATTTGGGCGGGTGGAATATAATACGTTTTCGTACCGGATCAGTTCTGATTTGGAAAATTGTGGAGAAGCATATAAACCCTTGGTCGCTCCGCTATCCCCAGACCTGATAACCTCTTTTTGGCAGGAAGCGGACAAACACATGAGAGAAAAAATTAAAATCAACGATTCAGGAATTTTCATAGCGTATAATTATGGGGATTCATTTGGTTGAGCGACTAGTTGCAATATCTGATCCAAATCAATTTGCAAGCCAATAAAAAGGTTAAAATCAACGCCAATTTTTTGGTTTGCAACATAAATTGTATAGACCAAATTTTAAAATTCGAGTGATTTATATCCAACAAAAAAGATGAAATTATATCAACCTATTACTTTTCAAAATTCGGATAAAATTACTTACGTTTTTTTGATAGTGAAAATCATCCTCAGGATGAAGATTTATATCCATTTCTATGGATGCCGCGTAAAACTCCAATGCACATTTACGGCGAAACCTCATGAATCCAAAATTGTTACTTGGCTGTTGAATTATTGAATCTTAAATAACTCAAGTTTCACACGTACTTTTGCGTTCTTCGGTTGTGAAAATCTCCCAGGAGCCAGGGAGTGGTGAGATCTTCGTAGGCCCCAAGGGCCGTAATGGGTCTTGGTTTTACCGCCAGCGCAGGGCATTTAAAAAGGAGAAAGCTTTACCTCGGCGGTGCGTAATCGGGTGATTTGAATAAGTGGTTAGACGTATGTTTTTCCTTCTTTGCCACTGGCAGAGTCGAAAAGACCGCTGCCAGGGCAGTGTTGAAAATTTAATAGCTCGAGTCCCGTCCCTGCTGCAAATAAATGGTGTGCGAAACTTGAGTTAATTCAGTCAATTGTGCACTATGTCAATAGACCGCCTTCACCAAAACGGTTACCGAACTTTCACCAAAATTTGAACACATCATGGTAAACAATGTTAACAGTTTCTATTCGCAATTATACTGCTGTACTTTTGTCCGTCATGTCCGTGGAAAATCAAATACCTCTTGTACGATCACTGCACCTCATTACCAAAGATTTTTTTGGTGCCCTCACCCGTATGTTAATTCACCTTGATATTGATCGATATTTTTACTGTCTCCTCACGATCGTGCGGCATCAGAAGGGCATCACACAAAAAGATCTCGTTCAATTGATGGATGTTGATAAGGTGACCATGAGCCGAATGATTGATTATCTGGTGCAAAAAGATTACGTTTTCCGCGAGGCTTTTAAGGATGACCGGCGTACCATCATGCTGTATCCAACGCCAAAAGCCTGCAGCGAAAGCATTGAAATACGGGCTGCTATTCAAACGCTGGAAGACCAGGCTTTCAGTGGCATTTCAAAAGAAATGAAGGACCAGATTTTGAGCGCACTTGTGACAATTCAGTCGAATATGTCGCAACTGCCCAAGGAATTGGTGAAATTTAATTATTCAAAAATAAACAAATAACAAGTGAATAATCACCTGATCATATGGGGATTGTCTTTAATTCTGATTTCCGCGTGCGATTCAAAAAGTGCCGGCAATGAGAAAGAGAAGCCTGCGCAACAGTCAGCAACATTTACGGTAAGTGGAGTCGTTGCAATTTCACAGTCTACCAATGTGCTACTTACCAGCACAGGCGACGTAATAGCCGGTGAACAAATAGACCTGATGAGCGAAGTTTCTGGGCGCATCATAAAAATCGGCTTCCAGGAAGGACGTGAAGTAACCAAAGGTCAATTGTTGATTAAACTAAATGACGATGAACTTCAGGCCAGCTTGAGCCGGGCCCGCCAGGAAATTCAATTACTCGAGGATCAGGTTGGTCGTCAGGAACAATTGCTCGATATTAAAGGAATTAGTCAGGAAGCATATGACATTGCCCAAAATAATTTGCTGGTAAAGCAGTCAGAAATTCAAATCCTACAAGCGCAAATCGACCAGACGGAAATACGCGCACCATTTGGCGGCACGGTAGGCTTGAAATATGTGAGCGAAGGAGCCAACATCACACCGGCCACCCGTATTGCTTCACTCCAGAGTGTAAAACCTGTCAAAATCGATTTCTCTGTACCAGAGCGATACAGTCCGAGAATAAAAGTAGGGCAGAAGATTTTTTTTACTATTTCTTCCCTGGCGGATACCCTCGAAGCTGAGATTTATGCAGTTGAGCCACGTATTGAGGCCAGCAGTCGGAGCTTGCAAATCAGGGCGCTCTACCCCAATACGGACGATCATCTCCGACCCGGCGCGTTTGCAAATGTGCACATCCGGCTTCCCGAAGCAGGCAGTGTAATCGAAATACCTGCCAATGCATTGATACCCGCACTTCAGGGTGCCAAGGTTTTGCTGAGCAAAAATGGAAAGGTGAAAGAACAAAATATCAGAATCGGCCAGCGATTTGAAAATACAGTGGAAGTCAAAGAAGGTTTGCAGGAAGGTGATACAATTATCACCAGCGGAATTCTGCAACTGAAACCTGGAATGCCTGTGAACGTTACCATTCAGAAGTCTGCCCCATCTTCCAATATTATCAAGACTCCCGGCGCATGACTCTACCAGAAATAAGTATCAAGAGACCCGTTCTCGCCACGGTTTTCTCCATTACGTTGGTCCTTTTCGGAATCATCGGTTTCACTTCCACCGGTGTCCGCGATTACCCCAGTGTGGATGCGCCTGTCATTACTGTTACCACGAGTTATATCGGGGCGAGCAGTGAGGTTATGATTTCTCAAATTACCGAACCTCTTGAAGAATCAATCAATGGTATCGACGGAATTCGCAATATCACCTCTGTGAGCAGCGATGGGCGCAGCAGCATTACCGTAGAGTTTGGTCTGGAAGTGGATTTGGAAGCTGCCGCAAATGATGTTCGAGACCGGGTTTCCCGCGCACAGAGAAACCTTCCTCCTGATACAGATCCGCCAGTGGTATCAAAGGCAGATGCCGATGCCACCACCATCCTTTCACTCACGGTGCAAAGTCCAAACCGCGAACTTTTGAGTTTGTCGGAAATCGGAAATAACATCTTTAAAGAACGATTGCAAACCATTGAGGGGATTAGCGAAATTCGCATTTGGGGAGAGAAGAAATACGCCATGCGTTTAAAAATGGATCCGGATCGCATGGCAGCTCTCAATGTATCGCCTGTGGATATTCGCTCAGCACTTCAACGCCAAAATGTCGAATTGCCAACTGGTCGCATTGACGGGTCCACCACCGAACTCTCTATTCGCACCTTGGGCCGGTTGCAAACGCCTGAGCAATTCGACAACATGATTATCCGCGATGACGGTGGGCAGATTATTCGCCTGAAAGATGTCGGTCGCGCAGCGCTTGGAGCTGAAAATGAAAGAACCTTATTGCGCGGCGACGGCGCCATCCCTATGATCGGAATTGCGGTGACACCGCAGCCGGGAGCCAATTATGTAGCCATCGCGGATGAATTTTACGAAAGGGTGGAGCAACTGAAAAAAGAAATCCCCGAAGACCTCGTACTTGGTTACGCCCTCGATACCACCATTGGTATCCGCAAAGCCATTACAGAAGTTCAGGAGACAATTATTATTGCGTTTTTACTGGTGTTGTTGGTCGTTTTCCTCTTTTTGAGAAACTGGCGAACCACGCTCATACCTATTATAGCCATACCTATTTCGTTGATCAGTACATTCTTTATTATGTATTTGGCCGATTTTTCAATCAATATTCTCACGCTTTTGGGGATTGCGCTTTCCACTGGTCTTGTGGTCGATGACGCAATCGTTGTGATGGAAAACATCTACCAAAAAATAGAAAAGGGAATGTCGCCGCGAAAGGCGGCTTTCATTGGATCCAAAGAGATTTTCTTCGCCGTAGTTTCCACCACAGTGACGCTTGTAGCTGTATTCCTGCCTATTATGTTTTTGGAAGGCCTTACAGGCAGGTTGTTTCGCGAATTTGGAGTGGTGGTAGCTGGTGCCGTTGTGATCTCATCCTTTGTGTCGCTCACCCTGACACCCATGATGAGTTCCCGAATTCTAAAAAAGGGAAGCAATGACAATGCGTTTTACCGTCGTTCCGAAAAATTCTTTGATCGCCTTACCAGTGGTTATGATCGTGGGTTGAAGGGATTCATGCGGCATAGGTGGTTGGCGGTGTTACTTATGGTGGTTTCTTTTGCCATAATTTGGGGTTTGGGTTCGCTTTTGCAGTCGGAGCTCGCCCCCATGGAGGACAAAAGCAGAATTCAGGTTATCGCCACGGCACCGGAAGGAGCTTCTTTTACTTATATGAACGACTTTTTACGGGGTATTATCGATGTTGTGGAAGGCCTTCCGGAAACCGAATCAATTTTATCCGTTACTGCACCAGGTTTTGGGTCGAGTAGTTCTTCAAATTCTGGCTTTGTGCGGGTTACCCTTGTGGAACCAGCGTTTCGCAGCCGATCTCAAATGGCCATTGCAGATTCGCTCGCCGGGGTGTTCCGATCAGAGACTGGTGCGCGTCTCATCGTCAATCAGGAACAGACCATTGGTGATCGCAGGGGAGGACTACCAGTCCAGTTCGTCATCCAGGCTGTCAATTTTGAGAAACTTAAAGAGGCCGTCCCCGTCTTCATGGAAAAAGCACAGGCCGACCCGGCTTTTTCGGTGGTGGACATCAATCTCAAGTTCAACAAACCTGAATTGAGCGTTAACATAGACAGGGACCGCGCTCAGGCACTTGGCGTATCCGTGCGCGATATCGCGGAGTTGCTGCAACTCTATTTCAGCGATCAGCGGATGGGGTTCTTTATCAAAGATGGCCGGCAATACCAGGTGATCGGTCAGGCCTCAGAGGGCAATAGCAATGATCCTGCAGATTTGCGCTCCATTTTTGTGCGAAGCAGCAATGGGGGCCTCGTGCAATTGGACAATGTTGTCACGATCGAAGAGCAAACCAGTCCGCCTCAACTCTTTCGATTCAACCGTTATGTTTCTGCTACAATTTCTGCCAATACGATGCCGGGCATATCTTTGGGACAAGGCATTCAAGCCATGGAAGCCATTGCGGATGAAGTTTTAGACGAAACCTATAGCACTGATCTGGCAGGCGCTTCCCGTGATTTTGCGGAAAGCTCAAGCACTTTGTTGTTTGCTTTTCTGCTGGCGCTTGTATTGGTTTATCTCACCCTCGCAGGTCAGTTTGAAAGTTTTCTGGATCCATTGATCATTATGTTTACGGTGCCTCTTGCTCTTGCTGGTGCTGTACTCGCATTGTGGCTGACTGGATCGACCCTCAATATTTTCAGTCAAATCGGTATTATCGTGCTCGTGGGTATTGTCACCAAAAACGGAATACTCATCGTCGAATTTGCCAACCAGCGCAAAGAGTCCGGACTCAAAACCTATGAAGCTGTGATGGAAGCCGCTGCAACGCGATTTCGACCTATTTTGATGACGAGCATGGCAACTGTGCTCGGCGCTTTACCCATCGCTTTAGCACTTGGAGCCTCGTCTGTTAGCCGGGTTTCGATGGGCATTGCTATTATTGGAGGCTTACTTTTTTCGCTTCTATTGACCCTTTTTGTCATACCGGCGCTGTACACTTTCATGTCGCGCGACAAAACCATTTACCATGATGAAGATATTTAAATGGCTTACATTCCTGGTTTTGCTGGGTACCTGTGGGCACGGCCAGGCGCAAGATTCATTGGACGTAAATGGCGCCATCGCCATTGCCCTGAAGCAAAACTATGATATTCGAATTGCGCGGAATGATGCCGAAATTGCCAGTATTGGAAACAATTGGGGAAATGCCGGATTTTTGCCCTCTCTGACCGCCAATTTTACCAGGGAAGATGAACTTATCAATACACGACAGCAATTTTTTAATGGAGAGGTAAGAGAAGGAGACAATGTGAGCAACAATTTTCTGGATGGAAATGTCGTGCTTGATTGGACCATCTTTGGCGGATTGGCAGCCATCACCAACAGAGATCAATTAATGGCTTTTGAGGACATCGGGCGTGTACAAGCGCAGGTGCAGGTTGAGAATGCTGTATCCCTGGTCATCGCCGCATATTATGATCTTGTTCAGAAACAAAAGCAAAAAACAGCGATTGAAAATGCCATTGAGATTTCCCTTGAGCGTAAAACTTTGGCTCAGGAGCGTTTGCGTATTGGATCAGGCTCTGGTCAGGAGGTATTGCTGGCTTCGGTTGATATCAATGCCGATAGTGCAGCCCTCATCCGCCTGGCGTATGAAATACTGGACGGAAAAGCCGTTTTAAACCAATTGATGGGCCGGGAACCCGATACGGAATTTGAAGTTTCCACCCGCATCGAAACCAGAGATGATCTTATTTTTGCTGACTTATCCCAAAAAGTGATGGCTCAAAACAGGGAACTCACCCTCGCCAGAACAGATGTGCAACTCGCTGAGCTGGGATTGAAAACATCGCGCTCAACGATGTTTCCGACTTTGGGAGTGATAGCTGATTACCGGTATCAGCGTTCTGAATCAGAAATTGGTTTTCTTCAGTCTAATCAAACTTCCGGACTATCATACGGCGTGGTGGCGCGGTGGACCATTTTTGACGGGCTTCAAAATCGCACAGCCAACCAAATTGCGAAAATAACAATTGAAAATAGCCAACAGAGTCTCGAACAAACTGAATTGCGTTTGCGCAGTGAGTTGTATCGCTTTTATACGGCTTATATGACTGTGAGTCGGCTATATGGTCTTGAGCAAAAAAATGTAGAGGTGGCGCAGGAAAACCTGGACATCTCTACCGAAATGATGCGGATTGGAACCATTACTGCACTCGAACTTCGTGAAGCTCAGAGGAATCTGATAGATGCTGAATTCCGGTTGATTCAGAACAGCTATGAACTCAAAATTTCTGAAACTGAACTCCTGAGGCTCAGCGGAGACTTATTGCGAAATTTTGGAAACTAAATATGTATCCGATTATAATTTTACAAATACGCTTCGTAGGCTTTGTCCATTGACAAAGATCGCTTCCAGAAGATACATACCTGGATTCAAAGACTGAAGGTCTATCCCTTTCCCGGAAAGGTAATTTGAACTCATTTGCATGATTTGACGTCCTTCCAAAGAAAAGATTCGGAAGTGCTCCACAGGAATTTCTGAATCTATACGGAGTTCATTTGTGGCCGGATTGGGGTAAATCTTAACGCTTTCGAGCGTTTGCCCGTTATTCGCCAAAACCAGGCCGATCTCAACACTTGTTTGATTCAAGCAGTCGTTGTCATCAAATATATCCAGCACATATGTACCTGCCATAAGCCCTGTAATCGGAGTGGAGGCGGGTTCTGAATTGAGAAAAAGGGAATAGGGTGGGGTACCACCAAATACATTAACGAGAATCGTTCCATTGGACTGTCCGGCGGTTTCGGGCGTGGTCTCAACAAAAGGAAATAGTTCAGAAGGTTCAAACAAGGTTACTGAACCACTTGCTGAACAGTTATTTACATCTGTATAGGTGTACTCATAAACTCCCGGACCCAGGTCGGTTATTAGCAAGCCGGTCAGTCCATTGCTCCACAATACTGTATCCGTGGGAATTCCGGTTTGATTAAAAAGGTTTACCTTTCCGGTGAAGTTTCCGTTGCAATCGATTTGAGTGATGGAAGGGGAGATGACCGGGAGTGGATTCACAGCGATTTCCAAAGAATCTGTTGCTTGTATGCCATAGGGATTCGTGGTTGTTACTAAATATGTTCCTGAAATTGACACCGACAAAAATTGGGACGTATCTCCGGTATTCCAGAGGTAGGCGTGGTGTTCACCGGCATCGAGTAGGATACTTTCTCCTGCACAAACGGAAGGTCCGGGATCGGATTGAAGCGATACCTGATACGTTTCTCCTTCTGTGAATTGGTATGCGGAATCGACAGGCAGGTTGTAGTACACGTCTGTATGTCCGCTGGTATATGTTACCCTGACGGAATCCACAAAACCATCAGATTGAGCCAATCCGAAGATTTTGTGTTGGGAATTTTGTCCCATATAGGTTTCTCCGCACAAAGTGTAATCCGACAATTCTAAATCTCCTTCGTACACGCGAATCCAACTCCCTATGGCCTGCAGGTTCGAAAGGGTACCTCTCAGCGTCATTTTGATAAAATTGTTGCCTGCACCTGTATTCATCAACACGAGTTGTCTGTTGGGTGCGCGACTTTTTACCACCATGTCGTAGGCGCCATCATTGTTAAAATCACCTTTTGCCACGACATAACTGTCGGGGTTGGCCGCCGAGGACACAAGATTCTGTGCCGATGTAAAACTATTTCCTTCATTGTTTAGAAAAAAGTAATTGGGGGTATTGTCTGAAGTTGTGAAATATAGGTCCTGCCAACCATCATTGTTGGCATCGATCCACACGGCTCCCCAGCTGTTATAAAATACCTGCACGCCATATTCCTCGGCACTTTCCGTAAAAGTTCCATCTCCGTTATTGACGCTCAATATGGTGGGCCTTGTGGCGGATCCGGTATTGGTCATGAAAATATCCAGAAAACCATCATTGTTCATATCACCAACCGTATTGGTCATCACATCCTGCAGGGGAAATTCCATCTGAGCAGTCGCAGTCACATCTGTAAAAGTGCCATCACCATTGTTTTCAAATAGCTTATTCGTAAATATCCGGTCGTTGATTACGAACAGGTCAGGCCAGTTGTCATTGTTATAATCCAACCATACGGACTGAAAGGAAACAGCAGGTGGTGAGATTACACCGGCCTGAACTGTCACGTCAGAAAACGTACTGTCGCCGTTGTTTCTGTAAAGGTAGTTTAAAGCCCAAGGCTGCGGAGGGCTGGCATTGGTAAAATCATAAACACATATATACAAATCCAGATCGCCATCCCGGTCGTAGTCACCGAAACTTGCGCCATACCAGTTGGCTGTTATCAATGGCAATCCTGACGCCAAAGTTACGTCTGAAAATGTCCAATCGTTATTTTTATACAATTTAACCTTACCGCCATACGTCGTTAGGAAGATATCCAAATCACCGTCATTGTCATAATCTACCCAGATGAGATGTCTCGTTATCCCCGGTCCATTGATATTAAATGGTTGCAGGGAAAAATCCTCTCCTATGTTTTTGTAAAAGAACATGTTACCCTGATTGGTGCATAAGGTGATGTCGTCCTTTCCATCTTCATCAAAGTCGTACGTGCTGACCCCATTTCCATACTGATCACTATTTGTAATCGCCAAAATATTCATTGGTACTGCCTTGTCAACAAACATCTGCCCACAAATTTCCTGTGGCAACAGGAACAGGGATATCAGACCTGTGAAAATTCCGAAAACCGGATATTGAAGGATATAATGTTTTGCGGTCGACATGGTTGGCCTGTACATTTTAATATGAAATAGTAATTTTTGCAGTATGCACCCCCAGCATGGAGCGAATCTCAAAGAGATATAGCCCTGAAGGAAGTGAAGGTAAATCCAGGGCGTAGTGTCCTGCGTTCATCACGGGAAAATATTCAGAATAAACAGCTCTCCCCTGTAAGTCAAAGAGTCGCAAAGTCAGATTTCCTGCGTTTATACCCATTCGCAAATTCAACCGATCACCGGCGATTAACGGCACAGGGTAGAATATCATATCAAATGGATTGTATCCGGGCCTTGTTCCGACCGACTCCATGACGAGACTGAGAAAATCTTCTTCGGAAAACGGTACCATCAAATTTCCCATTTCATCCTGTGCATTGCTCAAAACAATGCCTATACCCTGCACATTTGCTGCCATTGCATTTACGTCGAAAGAATTTTGATAGGAAAATGGACTGATCCAGGTCGATTCATCAAGATTTGCCGAAAGGATACTGATGGCAGGTTCGGTTGGCACAAACTGAACTTCAACCGAAGAGGATAAACTCATCGGTTCATTATAGGCGGAGAGGATACTAAATCCATTACTTCCTGCCTGGCTGTTGGTCAAATTATTCACATTGGCAGTAACTGCGATCAGCTCCGGATTTTTTGTATCAATGGAAAGTCCCGGAGAAACAGTGTGAACCAACTGTTCATTTTCAGCCAGATCTCTTGCAAAATTGACGGTAACATCCAGATCGTCAATTTCCACATTTTGGTCGGTAACCAAAAATACCGCTTTGAAAGTAAAATCATCATCCCATGAACTAAGCGAAAACTGGGGTGTGAGTGTCCCATCTGTATTGCTTACAGTCACAAGGGGCAATTGCAAGGTGTTCATATTTTCCGCAAAAACAACGAAAATTTCAAAACCTCCGGAGCCGACTTGAAGATCGGAAATCACTTCTGTCGATAGATTTACTTCAGTTACTTCAGGACGTTTGGTGTCAACGACAAATAAATTATCTAAAATCGTAGTAGAAATATTGCCCTGAAGGTCTTTAAAATTCGCCAGCGATACCTGGATGGTGTTTAATTCTTCATTGGCAAATTGCAGGTCAAATGCGAGTTGACAATTCGTAGATGATAGCCAGATGGTATTCGTTGTATTAGCGACCAGCGATAGCGCCAGAGGATCGTCACCTGTAAATATCAATTGGGGATTGATATCCGTATTCATAGGCTCTTCAAAAGTAAGTTCGACTACCAATGCAGTGCTCCCAAGATCATTCAAGCCGAGAATATTGTCAGAAAGTGAAACCGCAGAAGTCACGGGATTTTTTGTATCCAGCGTTATTAGATTCTCCACAATCACCGGTTGGAGGACATTTCCTGCCAAATCCCCGATATTATCAACAGAAATCCCGATTCCGAATGCTTCTTGATTGTTGTCAGACATTTCGAAAGCTGCTGTATACGTGGTTTGACTTGTCCAAAAGCTATTTTCAGTACTGAAGCTGAAACTCGCAGATAAATCATCGGCGTGGTTAAGGGAAATTTCCGGTATGAGCGCGATGTCGCACGATTCTGAGAAAGTGAAATCAATTAATAAAAGTCCTCCGGCAGTCTGAAAATCATTCACGATTGAGAAATCAGGCACCACCTCCAGAATTACTGGTTTTTTGGTATCGATGAGAAACGGAGTCACATCCACATGCACAGATTGATCAAGTCCATTCATGTCTGAGGCACCCTGGATACGAATGATGGTGTTGTCAGATTCATATTCCACGTCCTCCAGGATATATGTCAATACATATGTTTCATTATCAATCCATTCGGCATTCTGTAGAGCAATCGCTTCAATCGTTGGGTCTCCTTCCGGAAAATCAATTTGCGGACTTATCGCGGTATTCATCTCTCTGTCGAAGGTGATGCTTACTGAAATTTCCGAACCGATGTTGGATGTGTTATAAATTTGCTCCGAAGAAGCCACCTCTAATACAATTGGTTTTACGGCGCTTACAATGCTGTTTGCTTTATGAAAAGCATTCGGACCTATTTTCATTCCCATAAACCTTCCGGGAATGTCGTCGATTGGCGGATGGATTCCTCCCCAAATTCGTGAAAGGCTGCATTGGTCAGAGGCATCACGGTAAGTGGCCCACTGAAGTATGATCTCTTCACTCGGACCCTGTTCGAAAACGAGAAATTCGTTTTGACCCGCCACAAAATTGCTCATTCCGCCTGGAAAATAGGCCGATCCGGTCATCAAGGTCATCAATTCTGCAGCGCTGCGCGAAAATGTGCTGTGCCCGGATACGTACCCCGCGAAAGGAGGCGTTACGAAAGTTGGCCTTTGATATGGCCACCATTCTTCGGCCAGTATCCATCCCACGCCAGCCATGTCTGTGTTGGGATTTTCGATGTAGTCCGGCCCTTTCCAGGTATAGAGTTTCATTTTCCCAATATGTTCGTTGTCATCACCGGCAAGTGGATCACCTGCTTCGACCACTTCCACATGTCCCGGAATGAGCGGAAGTCCGGCCGGATCAAAATTATCGAGAGCAGGATTGCTGCACTGACCATGATCTCCCATAAAACGGATGGCGGACACTGGTCTTGGATAATCGTAATATCCTTTAATCCCCCATGCCGAAATTGCTACATCGTGCATGGCACCTCCAAGCGCGAAGAAGGCCTTGACATCATATTCCAGATCGCTTAATATCTCTCCTTCACCCATCCATTTTCGCTCGAAAAGTGGGTGATCCATGGCATAGTGAAGAATATCGAACCAATGTCCAGGTGGAGTCACAGAATTTGGCCCATCAGCCCAATACTCCGCCAAAACCCGGGAATAATCTCCGCGTTTTACGATTTGGGGCTCATATGCCATACCTGTTACCGGATTCACATCATACCCCTCTCCCGTGTCGCCCCCGCCATACAAATCGTAAAATTCTTCCAGGCCTTCCTGGGTGGTGGGATAGCTTTGAATGTTTCCCTGAGACCTTGGGGATATATCCCAAGAAACATCATCATCTATCCGATGATGTGATTGCCAGATGGAGACCAGCAGAAAGTTCCATTTGTAAGCAGATTCGAGGCCGGCAGCGTCATTTGTATCGAGAAGCACTGGCATACCGGGATCGTGGTATAAATTGTAATTGTGGCCATCGCGTTGTGCAACCGTGAGCACTGAGTCATCCAGTGAAAAAGGGTATACGTTGCCCCACTCCGGTCCGAGGAAGGAAGGGGTCGAAGCCACAGGGTTTCCTGACTGATCAATAGAAACAGTAAGGCTGATTTGTTGCCAGCGATTGGGATCCAACATATTAGGATTGCCCGGATTTTCGGGGGCTACAGGTGGATTGGCAGGCACATAATATAGGTTGGCATAGTTACCTCCCTCGTTGGATCCATCCTGGAGTCCGAATGCGATATACTGCGCAGCGATGTAATTGCCCAAGGCTGCAGGGCCGTCGTTGAAATAATCGGTTGATGTATTATTGATATCAAAACCATTTTCAGACATCAGGTCGTTAAGCCGTGGCAAAACCTGCCCAAGACCCGGCGAAGTCTGAAACCGATGGAGGATCATACGGTATACTGCGTGGCTGATGGCTTCATTTTGGGCAAACAGGATGTTGTCCGGATTTGGTACTCCTTCGAATGTACTGGTAAATGTTCCATGTGTTTTGCCCAGAAGCCATGTCTCTGCAGAAGGCGTGTAGGCCGCCCAGGAGTCATACATGGCCGCCGAAACGTGGAAGAGATTTCTGGCGTGGACAGTAGGCCGGGCGAAATCTTCGCTTATCGCAAAAAGAAGTTCGTCATTCCATTCCCGCGCTATCGAATGCTCCTGCGCATTGGAATGGGAAGATAAAAAAAACAGCAGGTTGCATGTAAACAGCGTGGAAAATTTCAACATAACGGAAGAAATGATTGGTTAATAGATCAAGTCTGGGATTAGAAATATTGCATTCTAAAAAGTTCTCTAAAATAAAATCACATTTCGGAGGAAAGCCTTTTGGAATAAAATATCGATCAATCCCTGACGGACGAAATTTATTTTAAAGTCATATGGTTAACACAACTTTCTATTCAGCACGTCCATAGTAGGACGTACATTTTAAATACGGTTGGCCGAAAGGCTAAAAATATTGTTGTGCAAATCTAAAATTGGAGTAATCAGGACTTTTATCCTCGTGGGGTCTGCGATTGGCTTTTATTATAGCGACCAAGGGCAAGATACAATGAATCTGTAAATTGATCCGCGATTGACCATTTCAGTTGTCGGCTGAGGTCTTCAATGGCTTCCACGCGCGTGAGAAATGTTGCTATGAGCTGATGGTAGTGAAGGTGATCCAGACATTGTTCGTATGATCTTAGTATGCTTGTATAAAATGAATCTTGTCTCGGTGGGCGCTGTTGCGCAAAGGCCATAGCCGTTTCGATATTGTACAACATCAGATCGGCGATCAATCCAGGCTCCATTCCCAATGTCAAATAATGTTTGATCAGGTTTTGAGCCACCGACCTCCTGGCTTTTGGTCTCCTTCGCGTTTGCGGAAAGTATTCTTTGTTGATTCTGGCTTTCGCGGCATCCATCATATCTTGCTCTTTCGGATTGAAAGCGAAATCATAGAATACCTTTACTTCCTTGTAGCGGGTGTAGAGATCCAGAATCTGTTCTTCAAGCGCCTTTTTCTTGAGCGATTTAAGATACTTTTTAAGTTCCAGTTTTGACATGGCACAAAGGTACAGGGCATTTTAAATAATCGTGCATGGTGCATCGCAGTCGTTGCCCACGCTCGCCTGACCGCCGTCGAGGCAGGCGTCCCGCGGTGTGGCTTTCCCCGGCGTCCCGCCGAATTGATGAATTGAGATCAGATCAACGAATTGCCGCCGACAAAAAAACGCCAGAGGTTTGAACAAGCCTAACCACGCTTGGACCGTGGCCACGGCCTTCTTCCATATCTCGATCTTCAAATCAACAGAATATCGACATCTTTGTATATGAAATACGCCGCTTGAGGGGGTGTCATTTCATAAAATGCTAACCAAAGCTGCTGTATGAACAACGATATTTCTTCCTTCCCGGGTGCGGTAATGGCCATCCTGATACTCGCCTTTGTACTCACAATTCCCATTGGAATTTTTATTATTTCCCGCTACAAAAAGGCGTTAATCAGGGGGATGAGCTATTCCTCTCTACGTATCGGCCCTCAGACCTACAATCCTCAAAACCAGAATTCCACGGCGCCACCCTCCGTCGGACTCAAAATTTACGATTTGGCGTCATCACCATTCCCAACTTCAAAATCCTTTAAGCGCATCAATGCCCTGCTTCAAAAACATTGGTTCATTTACGGCGCAATTCCTGATAAAAGAAGTCGTTTTTGCAGGAATTTTCGGTGAAATCCTTATTGCTATTCCAGATCAGTAAAATAAAACAATCACATGGGGATTTTGCGCCGCGTGATACCCAGTTTGCCTCCGAGCAAGGCCATCGGAATGTATGCAAGACCCAAATCGACGATGATAAACCAGGTTGGTGATGGAAGCATCATCACGTTGGAAATACCGCCAATGAGAAAGAAAAAACCAATGACCAGCGCCATGGTCATTTTTCGGGTGGAAGCAATTCGCGCGGCAATAAAAGCACCGACCAAAGTTCCTATCGCATGGGCAAGAAATGGAAAAATAAAGTGCCTGGGTTCAAAGAGATGCATGGTGGCATTTAGTCCTTCCATTGTGGTGCTATCACCACCAGATGGAGGCGGTATAACATCACTGCTTACCATGATAATTCCCATGTTGACAATGCTGCCCACAATCAATCCGGTGAAAACAGCAAGTATATCTTTCAGTATCGGATTCATAATGGACGGTTAATGAATGATTAAATTTTTTGGTCGGTCTGAGCTATCACAGTTGTGACCGGCCAAACCCACGTCCAAAATAAAATTTATTTTGAGATTAGGAGGTGGGTCTGCGTATTGATGATTAGAACAACTTGGATTGACCCATAATGTCCCCGCATGTCAAGTCTGAATTAAATCATTTCTGGAGATCCACCCGCGCCGATAATCCACAATTTCTTCACCCTGCAAAAGGCTTTCTCATCCATCCGGCATAGGTAATCGCGCAGGCTACAAGGGCCGCTACCACAAATGGTACGAGTGCGATCGAGAAATAATAGAAAAAATCAATTCCAAAGAGGACTTCACGGAAATCAGATGTTTTATTGAAGTCTGAGAGGGAAGTGGCCAAAACGGCCGGTCCAGCTATCAGAAGTATACAGAGTAAAATTGTTTTCATGGCAGAGACTGGTTAAGGATAGCATCAACCCAAACGAGAAAAGATATTTCTTGCGGAAAGGTTTGCTGCTTATCGCCAAACAGATGCCAAATCCTGTGCCGAAAATTTTACATTTTTTAACCAAAAGCCGTTTTTCATAAAAAAAGGTTTAAAATTCCCGTGTTTGTAGCAGTTATCGCACTGTTGAAATGATTCATGCACCACAAAGTTTCATATAATTGAAACTGGCCATGTTGCTATCTTTCCCAAAATGGGGATAAAGCGGGAAAAGGTTTCGCGGTAAACCAGGTTTTGGCTTTCATATTCGGAAATGATGGAAGACTGACTTCATTCATTTTCGCCGGGCACATACAACAGCTGCCCGGTGGCAAAATCATAGAGCGTGAGTCTTCTCAGATCGTAATAAGCCAACCAGAAGTCCCGAAGCGCATTCATATAAGAGCGCTTGGCGGCATCTTTTTCCGAAAGGGCGATATTGAGGTTGGTGATATCCACTTTTCCCGTAAGGTACCGGTTCTGAGCCACATTGTATCGTTCTTGCGCCACTTCATCCGATTTTCGGGAGATGCGCAATTGGTTGCGCAGGAGCTCAAACTGGCGCACGAGGGTAAAAATTTCCTGTTCAAAATTTTGCTCATCCTGGTCGATCACAAAATCGTTGAGTTGCTGGTTGGCCAGGGCCGTTTGCATGCGCGCCCGGTTGCGGCCCCAATCCAGAATGGGGACCACCAGTCCAATATCCACACGTTGCTGGCGATTTGGGTCTTCATAGGCGTTGTCGAAACCACCGGAAGCACTGTTGAGACCAAAAGATGCAGTGAGCATGGTTTGAAAACGCTGTCCTCTCGCTTCAGCGATTTCACGCGCTGCTTCCAGTCGGCGGCGCTCGAATGCGATATAGTCCGCGCGGTTCATTTTGGCATAGAGTATGGCGTCCTGCATATTGATCTCGAAAGAAGGGATTTCCTGAGGTACCAACAGATTCATCGTGTCAGCATAACTCATGGCGATATAGGCCCGAAGTTGTTGATTACCGATTTGTCGATCAAGTTGGGCTTGCGCCACATCCTGCTGCGATCGAAGGAGTTGCAGTTCGACCTGCAACAGTTTGTCCAATGAAGTGGTGCCGATGTTGTACCGACCTTCTTCAATTTTATAGATGGTATCGTTGTTCACCAGGTTGAAACTCGCAATCTGCTCGTTGATTTGCGCATTCAGCAAATTGAAAAAATAACTCACCGCCTCACGCGACAAAAATTCCAGTTCTTCCACATATTCGCGACGGCTTTCTTCGTATCGGAGCGGCTCGGTGCGCTTGTCCCATCGCAGTGGGTTAAACCCAAAAAGCGGTTGGTCCAGTTGCACATTGTATGTCGTGGTATTGTAGCGCGTCAGGTCCTGATTGATGTCCTGAAAATAGTTGAGATTGGTATTTACAGAAATGTTTCCACCTGTAAAAGCAATGGGCTGGTTGAGTCCCAGGTTCAAACTGGAGTTGAGTTGTTCCCTGTCCTGAAAAACGATTGTTCCGTCATCGAGCCTGTTGCTCAAAAAGTCGCGGTTGTATCCAGGCACATTTCCCGAAAGGGCGAGCTGGGGATTGTAATTTGATCGGTATAACTTGTACTGCCAATAACGGTTATCGCGCCGTGTTTCAGCCTGTTTGGATGAGGACGACTGCCCGCGGGCCATTGTCACGACATCTTCCAGAGATAATTGACGCACCAATTGGGCTTGCGATCCAAAAGCGAACAACAGGAAAGCCGAAGCCACCAGGATTCTAAGACTATTCATAACGAAGGGAATTGATCGGGTTTTGGCTGGCTGCTTTGCGGGCTGGCGCGATACCAAATATAAGTCCTATTGAGGCTGCCACGCCAAACGAAATAGCGATTGACGACATAGAGATGACCGTTTTTATTTC
>Ga0105044_10003034_pt1 | contig 22963 bp, 18 predicted proteins | sample MAT01_FD_78092 | JGI IMG/M metagenome (GOLD analysis project Ga0105044, IMG submission 78092) | Freshwater microbial communities from Lake Fryxell liftoff mats and glacier meltwater in Antarctica - MAT-01 | ecosystem: Environmental > Aquatic > Freshwater > Ice > Liftoff microbial mat | place...
AGATGCCGGCGGGCAGCCCCACCAGGAGCAACGCGTCGAGGTGTATGCCAGCGCCGGTGACCGCGAAGAAGGCGACGTAGACCGGGAATGAGCCGGACTCGATTTCTTCGAGGAGGCGCGGCGCGGCCTGGGTCGCGTTGCGGATGAACATGCCGGCGGCGAGCGCCACCAGCAGCGGGTCGAAGTGGATGCGGCGCCCGACCTCTGCGACAAGGAAGGCGACCGCCAGGATGAACAGCGCGCCGCCTTTGAGGTAGCGGAGGTAGAGGGCGATGAGCGCGCCGACGATGACGCCCACGACGCCCGAGCCGAGGATCTCCCAGGCGAGCGAGCCGGCGGTCGCGAGCGCGTCGGTGCTGACGCCGAAGGTGCCGCGGGCAAGCGTCGAGGCGATCGCGAACAGGAGGATTACGACCAGGTCCGCGAGCACGACGACCGACAGGACAGTCCGGATCATCGGTCCGTCGGCGTCGGTCTCGTCGCGTAGGGCGACGATGACGGCGGGGGACTGCGCGACCATCGTGACGCCGAGCACGGCGCACACGGCGAGGGTCTGGACCTCGTCGAGGTGCCCGAGAAACGGCAACATGTCGCGCATGAACCAGGCGGCGGCGGCGAGCAGGAGGGTCGTGCCGATGACCGCGATGACCGTCACCGCGACGATGCTGCGAAAGAGTGGCCGCAAGGTCTTGAAGTGCATCTCCGATCCGGCGGTGAGCGCGATGAGCGCGATCGCTACGCCGTTGAAGATCTGGAGGTTGCCGACCTGGGCTGAGGTCACGAGGCCGAGCACGTGCGGGCCGGCGAGGATGCCGGTCGCGAGGTAGCCCGTGAGCTTTGGGAGGCCGATGCGCTTGAAGATGGCGCCCGCGAGGAAACCGGTAAGCAGCAGGTAACCGCACGCGAGCGCGGTGGCGGCGGCCTCCGAGCCAACGCCGCTCGGTGGGGTGAAGGAGCGGACCGCGTGCATCAAGCCCGCGAGGATGACGATGAGGACGAGCTTCATCGGGCGGGGTCTTCGGTGGGCGCGGGTGCGGGCGCGGGCGTGGGCGTGACATGTTCGATGACGAAGACGGGCATGCTCGAGCGCGTGAAAGGGCGGGTGCGGGGGCCCTTCGGGCGCTCGAACGCGAAGACCTGGACGATGATCTCGGTGAGGATGGCGCCGCCGATCACCGCGTTGACCATCCACGGCACGGTCGGGCCGGAGTAGAGGTCCTGGGCCGTGACAATGATGGCGAGGGACAAGGCTCCCATCGGTGAGATCGCCAGGTGGCGTCGCTCGAACGCGCTGAGCGACGCCGGATGGCGCCACGCGAAGATGGCGACGCCGGTCATGCGACCGAGCAGGCGGGCGGCGACGAACGCGAGCATGAGCAGCCAACCTTGCCACTCGTCGACGCGCCACAACGCGCCGGCGATGACGAGGAACAGTAGGTAGACCGGGCGCTCGACGCGTGCCAACGCGGCCCCGACCTGGGCCTTCCAGGGGCCCGGGAAGTTCTGCAGGATGGCGCCCGCGATGAAGCACACGACGACCGGTGACAGGCGCAGGTAGCTCGCCATTCCCGCCGTGAAGCAGATCGATCCGAGCATGACGATGAGCGTTTCGACCGAGCCTTTGATGGTGCCGAGGAGCGCGTAGATGATGCCCGAGAGTGCGGTGCCGATGCCGACCGTGACGAAGACCCAACCAACGCTCGGGAGCTGCCAGCCGAGGCTGGCCTGGTCGGGTCGGAAGAACGCGCCGATGACGAGGATGCCCATCAGGGCCGCGAGCTCCTCGAGCTGGATGATGCGGCCGACGCGGTCGACGTCGCTCTTCGCGGCCCCGTGGCGCTCCAGCATGCGCGGCAGTCCGATGGCGGTCATGGCGCCCGCGGTGGCGAGCACGAACGCGTCGCGCAGCGTGATGAGGGTCGGCGGCCCGTCCTGCATTGCGACCAGCAACGCGGCGATGCTGCCCATGATGAATGCATATGGCACGGCAGTGGAGGCGACGAACGCTTCGCCCGCGAGCCGTGGCATGCCATCGAGCTTGCGCACATCGAAGCGGAACCCGACCGCGAACCCGAGCCAACCGAGCCCGAGCGGTAGCAATGGGCGAATCGTATCGAGCACCGGCTGCGACAGGATACCGAGCCCATCCTCACGCGAGACGAGGCCTATCAGCACGAACGGGAAACCTGCGGTGATCACCTGCGAGATGCGAAGCCGCTGCTCCAGGCGCTGCACGCGTGGATGCCCCGCCAGGTAAGCGAGCGCAAACAGCAGCACCAGGCCGAAGATCGCCTTGATCGCGTCCGAGCTCGAGAGCTTCGCCGGGTGTGGGGCGGGACTCGGGGTCGGCGGGAGTTGCGGGCCCGCCTCCGCGCCCACGCCCGCGCCCACGCCCGCATCCACGCCCTCGCCCGCATCCACGCCCGCATCCACGCCCGCGCCCGCGTCCACGCCCGCGCCTTCGTCCACGCCCGCGTCCGCGTTCACCTCGGCTCCGCTGTCCGACACAAGCGCATCCGGCACCGCGTGGGCCGCTGGCGAAAGCAGCAGCACCAGCAGCAACCAGGCCTGGACCGACCGTAGCAGCATACCCATTGTCGCCGACGCTAGCCGATCCCGGCCAAAGCGGCCACCGCTAAGGATGTGCGCGGCTGGGGTGTGGTTCGATGGGAGGCACTTTCCGAAAGCGCGTCGCGGGTCGGATGGTGTCCGGCGGCGTCGCCAGAAGTGTCCGGCGGCGTCGCCAGAAGTGTCCGGTGGCCTCGGTCAACGACAGGTGAAGGGTCGTCGGCCCTGCCTCGGGGGCGATCCCGGCCATCGTTTCCAACATCGTCTCGAACCTCGGACCTCTGACTCCCAGGCGTCTCGGTGAGGCCAGTGATCGCGGCCATGTCCGCGCGCTCGAGCCGACAAGCGTCTCAAGAAGACAGCGACGGATAGCGAAGCTGGCGAGCCAGATGCCCGACCCTGTGTCCCACGCCATTCCGGCTGCAAGGGCCATCCCCTCAACTTCGATCACACCCCGTTCGCCCAGTGGGTGTGATTTAGGATGAGGGCACTTGCCGCAAGCGCCGTCGCGCGTCGGATGAGATGCGCGACAGCTCGCCAGGCTCCTGACCGAGAATTCGCGGCAGGCAGGTACGGCGAAGGCGACGCTCACCCCCAAGCCGGGCGGTTGACCTGACCAACGCCGTGGTCAGGCTTTCGCGGGCCGCCTATCCCACCCGTTGGCCCAGCCGCTGGCCCAGCCTCTGGCCTCCCACGTCAGCCCGTGTGAGCGTCGCCGGAGACACGTAGCTTGTGGTCGTGCACGAGCTCGAGGTGGCAGCGCGCGCACAGCGAGATCAGGCTGGTTCGTTCTTCGCCGCCGCCGTGGCTGCGAAAGCGAATGTGGTGCGGAGTCACGTTCTGGCTGCGACAAGCGGGGGAAGTGCAACGCCAGCGATCGCGGAGGTAGACATCGGCGTAGGCGACCTGGCCATCGGTCGTGTCCCGCCAGGTGTCGAGCACCGCCTGCACGAGGAACGGCACGAACGGCGCGCCCCCGGACATCTGATTGTGCAGGCGCTCGAGGGGCGCGCCAGAATTGTCCGGTGGCCTCGGTCAATGACATGTGAAGGGTCGTTGGGCCCGCCTCGGCGGGAGACCCGGACATCGGACTCGATACGTCGCCCGACATCGGGTCGTACGCCGGCCTTGCAGGCGTCGCGTCGAGGCCCGTCATCGCGGCGATGACCGCGCGCTCGACGGCGTCACGGGTGGCGTCATCGGGTGGGCGAGCCTGGATGGGCTGCAGCGTTCGAGGCGCGCAAGCAAGCCGGTGGCGTCGACGTCTTCGCGGAGCTGTTTCATTGTGCGCTGGGTCGCACGCTCAATCCAGGCATGCACCTTGGTCGGGCCGCAGATACGAGCAATGAGCGCCGCGAACTCATACGAGATGCCCCCGGCAGCAAGCGCCCTGCGGACCTCGGGCACGACCGCGAAACGCCGGGTGAGGGCGTTGCGGGTGGCGACGCTGCTCGGGGAGAGGCCGACGCTCTCACGGCAATAGTGTGCGATGCGATTGTCTCGGGTTTTCAGATCAGCAGACGTCGAGCCTGCGAAGCGAATGAATCGCTTATAGCATATGGCTACTCGCGGGCTCTTGGAGCGACCTGGAGGCGTTTGGGCGAGATTTTAGAGGCAAAAATTGGATGGCGTTTATCGAACGCCTCGGGTGCGCAGGCACGCTTGACTGCGGCCATTCTGGAAGTGATGAGCGGTAGCGAGACGGGCTGGCCCGAGAATGGCGTCAAGTGCCATCTTGAGGCTGGTGATGTTCTTCCTGGAGACGGAGGTCCGTTGCGCCACGGTAAGCCTGGAAAAGGAGGAAGCGATGCCATAGGGCAGAAACCTTCAGTGGAACCCTCCAGGTCGAAACCTGGCCGGCCGCTACACGCATCTGCTGGCAAGGGCATGAAGTACCTGACCCTGGTCAGGTGTGATTCAAGATGAGGGGCACATGACTCACGAACCACGGAGACACCGGGAACACGGAGGCACAGCCAGGGGCCAGCGCCCGACGGCCATTGGCGTGCCCGATGCCAATGAACCTCGAAAGCGACGCCGATGATGCGCTCGCAGACGTCTCATGCCTCAGCTTCGAATCTCCGTGTTCTCAGTCTCTCCGTGGTTCATCATCCGGGTGTGATTCGAGGTGAAGGGGCACTTGACTCAACCCCGCATGCGGTCGGCAGCAAAGGAGAGCCGAAGAACTTGATGAAGGGGGAGGCCCGCCGTGATCCACTGCCATCGCAACCCCTTCCTCGCCGTATCGACTGCCAAGGGCCGACCCGCTCCCAGAGCCATCCCTCTCAATTCCGATCAAACCCGATCATCACCGCAACCTTGCATTTGACACCCCGTTCTGGCACTCTCGCTGCATGTTTGACACTGACTGATCCGCGCGCTCTCGCCGACGGCAACCTCGAGTCCGAGGTCCCGCACCCTCGCGCCCGCTCTACGCCGGGCGCGGGCGCCGTGCCTGCGAGACCCGACTACAACCGGGCGATCGGCGTCATCGCGCCGGCGCGGGTCCGACCCGCCGCGTGAGCCACGCGTCAGACGCCGCCGCAGAAGGCGCGCCTCACGCCCCGCTGATCATGCGCGCGATTGCAGCATCGGTTGGCGCTACGGTGGGCTGGCGCGACCGCCAGATCGCGAAGCCATGCGCGAGCAGGAGCAGCACACCCCAGCCGATGATGAGCGGCATTCCGGCGTGGCGCAGCGGTGCCAGCAACGCGTGGCGGGTCGGCTGCAGGCGCTCGGCGGCCGGGCCCGACGTGCGGTCGATCATGGCGCGCCACGAGATGCGTGTGCCGACCTCGGCTTTCGCGAAGCCGATCGCCGCTTCCAGCGCGACGCGCTGCATCATCAACGTGACGCTCTCGCCGAGGTCGGTGCTCGCGAGCGCGTCTTCGCGTTCGCCCGCTTGGCGAGGTAGGGGTCGAGCACCTTGCTCACGACGGTCCGGCGAAGCACGGCACCGAGGCGCGCCGCACGAATGAAGTTCGTGTGGTTTTCGAGCCCGACGACTCCGCCGGTGTGCCCGCGCGCCTTCGCTGCGAGCGCCGCACCGTAGGAGCAGACCGTCTCGAGGACGCCGCAGTGCACGTCGCCGTGCACGACTCCAAAGGGTTGAAGATGTTGCCTGCCGACGGTCCATTCGATCTCGACCGCGTCGGCGGTTGCCGACACGACGCGGATCCCGTTGGCCGTTATCCAGTCGTCCTTGGGGCCTACATCACTATGGGTGTGGTCGCTCACCCTCGAAGCCTAACAGGATGTCGTCGACCTCGCGTGATTGGTGTGCTTCGTCAGTCACGCTGACGAGCTGGCTTGGGACGTGTCTGCGCAGCGCCTGGATCTCATCAGCTACGGCGATGCGCTGTTCGACGGCGATGAGGCTCTCGGCGAGCCCGTTCTCGCGGGCAGTGCTGCCGCTGAGGCGATCCTGATCGTCGACGCTCAGCTCGAGCGCGCGCATGCGATTGGCCAGCTCCGGCCCGCCGTGACGCGCGATCAAAGTACGGTAGCGGACAGCGGCCGGTGGCAGCTCGACCCGGTAGTCAATGCTGAACTGGCTGAGCGCTATCCGCACTGGCATCCCGTGCCAGCGCCCGGTCGCGTGGTCGAGGTCGGGCACGTCCGCGTCGTCAAGGAAGCGGCCCAGCTCGCGCGCCATATTGATTCGGCCGCGCTTGTACGTCGCGCGATTGAAGCCCAAGAGGACCACCAGCACCAGGGTCACCCCGACCGTCGCAAACAAGAAGCTCCCCAATACCATTGAATGTCCTACTGCGCGCGCGCTGTGTGGTGTGACGCTACCTGGGCGGCCTCGCTTCGCCTGACGGCCGCCGCGCACCCCCTCGTGCAAGGACCTCCGATAAGCACCGATTCATCGCTTCGCGCAGTCACCGCGAAAGTGTTCCGTGGCGAACGCCAGCTCGTCATCGGCGGATGCAGGCGCGCGGCCTCGAGCGCACAGCATCGCGCGCCTTCAGGCCGTCTCGGCACTCACTGTTCGAGCTCGCACACGACCGGGATCGCGGAGTCGCAGAACATGTCATTCCACGGTCGTTCGCCCGCCCAGGGCAACGTCTGCACACAGTCTTCGGCCGCGAAGTAGTCGTCGGGCTGGCCGTCCATCCAGCCGCCGACGCCGTCGACCACCTCGCCGCCCGTGACCCAGCGGAAGCGGCTTTCCTCTTCGCTGTCGCTCAGACCGATCCACGCCGTGCCCATGCCACGCGCGTCGATCGCGTCATTGACGGCCGCGACTTCGTCGCTTGTGTCGAACACCACGAGGTGGCCGCCGGCCTCGTTGCAGAGCGTGGTCGCGTCGGTGTACGTGCGGTCGTTCCAACAGAAGCGGTAGGTCGTGCCGGCGAGCACCTCGTCGCTGCAATCGGGGCAGTCCGCGGCATCGTCGGCGCGTCCGCTGCAGTCTTGATCGATGCCGTCGCCGCACGTGTCGGTGGCACCGGCGTAGCGCTCGGGGTCGCCTTCGTCGCAGTCGTCGTCACACGTGTGGCCGTCGCCGTCGCCGTCGGCCGCCGGGTCGCGTGAGCAGGCGAGCACCTCATCGAGGCGGTCGGCGCGCGCGGCAAGAAAAGACCAGGCCCCTTCGAGGCCTTCGCGCGCGTCGCCGGCGTCTTCGCGTGGCTCCGCGTCCATCAAGGGCTGGAGATGGTCGGCGAGCGCGTCGGCCCAGCCGAGGTAGCCATCGCTGCGCACGATGGCCGCGACCGAGAGCAGCGTGCCTTCCCAGCGCACGCGGCAGGCGGGGTCGGCGACGCAGCCGCGCAGGAGCAAACCCTCGCCATCGTAGAAGCCGAGCTCGCTGCCGAAGGTCTGGTCGAGGCCCCAGGGCAAAAGGCGCACGATGCCGTCGGCTGCGACGTGCAGAAAGTAGTTGTTGCGGGTCGAGGCGTAGCCGTCCCAGTGGCCGATGAAGACCTCGGTCGCCATCATCCGGAGGAGCTCGTCCCAATCGACGAACGGGTCGAGGGCCTGCATGAAGCCAGCTTCGGGGGCGCTCGCGATGCGCTCGGTGAGGGCCGCCAGCGGGACCCGCGCGGCCTCGTCGCCGCCATCGAGGTCGAACTGGTAGGCCGACCCGGGAAACAGGTCGTCGCCGTACTCGCCTTCGAACAGGCCAAGCGTCGAGTCGAGGTTGCGCTCGCGCCAGTGCGAGTCGAGCGACTCGAGATTGAGGTAGAGACCGAAGTCCTCGCCGTCGACGCGGAGCCAGACGTAGCTCGCGCGCGGCACCGGGACCCTCATGCGCGCAAACAGATCGTAGGCGAGGACCTCGTTCACGTGGTTGTAGTCCTGCACCATGTTGTTGAGGGTCATCTCCTCGACGCCATGGAACTCGGCGTCGGGCTGGAAGCGCGCGAAGTCGAGCTTGAACGAGGTCTTGCCGGCGAGGTCGCGATAGCTGCCAATGCGGCCTTTGACGCGGATGGCGACCGGCTGGGTCGGGACGGACGGTGTCGTCTGCCCGGGCTCACGCCACGCGAACGTCGCCGGTACCCAGGCGTAGGGATCGGCTTCGAGTGAGTCGCGGGTCCCGGGCAGCAACGTGAGGTCGATGGTCGCGACCGGCCGCAGGTATCCGTAGAGCGCGGCCGCAGGGTCGAACGGGTCGACGTCAGGCAGCCGGTTCGGCAGGTCGCGGGTCGGCGCGGTCACCTGGAAGGTGCCGCTGGCGTCCGGGTAGCGACCGTACGTGAAGCCATCGGGCGCGTTGCCGGCGGCGACGGCATCGACGATCCACGCACCGAAGAAGAGGACCGGGCCTTCGTCGCCGCAGGCGAGACCGAAGCCCTCGAGATCGAAGACGCGTCGACCGCCGGCGGGCAAGACGCCCGACAATACGAAGCGGTTGGCACGGGTGGCATCGTCACTCAGGGAGAGCGCGTCGAGCGCGACCGGAGCACTGTCGCCGGGGCCGACGTGCACGAGCTCGACCCATTCGGCGCGGCAGTCGAACTCGTTGATGACGATCGGCGGAAGCGGCGTGACAATCTCGCCAGCGTCGACATCGGCCGTGTCCGCAAGGTCGACCTCGTCAGCATCGGGCGGGCGGGCCGCGTCCGCATTGGCCACGCTCGAGTCGGCGTCCCTATCGGCCACGCTCGCGTCCGCATCGGCCACGGCGTCCGCATCGGTCACGCTCAGGCCGATGTCGTCTGTGCGCGCCGCGTCTGCGCAGGCCGACCCGACAAGAGATCCCCACGCCACGAGTAGCACGAGTCGTACCGTTCCCATCCGCCCTCCCCGACGACATACCATTATCGAAGGTAGACAGCGGCCCGATCGGACGCAAGGCCGTCAGTGCAGCGCCCGCAACAGCGCCGACAGCATCTGGTGCGTGAGCCCCCAAACGATGTCCCCATCGAGGTCCCAGGCGGGTGCGGGCCATTGCACCCCGAGAAAGCGCCAGGGCCATTGCGTGCGCCGTGCCGGGTCATGCAAGGCGGCCAGCGGGACCCAGCGGATCCCCGTCACCTCAGAGCTGAGCCGTGGCTCGGCGGGTCCATCGAGCCGGAGCACATAGGGACGCACCACCATCGGCAGCGCCGCGAGTCCCAGCGGAGCATCGCGCGCGGGCGCGACCGTGTAGACCGGTGGCAGCGTGCCGAGCAGTTGCCCCCGAACCAGCCGGTCGGCAGCCGCTTGTCGACCTTCGAGCGCCAACGCGAGACCGACCTCTTCGTGCGTCTCGCGCAACGCCGTCGCGAGCAGGTCGACATCACTCGCCGCGCGCCGCCCACCGGGTAGCGCCACATGCCCGGACCAGGGGTCACCGGCCTTCAAGGCCCGCCGTACGAGCAAGACTTCGGCCTCGCGGAGGGACCCGCCGCGCAATACGACAGCGACCGCCGCCTCCTGCAGGAGGTGGAGATCCAACGCCCGTGCGAGACGCAGGGTGGTGACTTCGACGGCACTCCCAAAGGACGCCGACGGCGAACGCAGTCTCACGCGACGCGTGACGCGCGGTTTCTCAGCTGACGCTCGGTGTAGTCCGACCAGCGACGCATCATCTTCGGCAAGACCACGCTCGACAGGGAGTTGATGAAGCTGTTGGGGATCCAGAGCTTCGCCCCGAGCTCGTTCTCGTAGGTGACGCGCGTCTCGTCGTCGGACACCGCTTCGAGGATCCACTGACCGCGGTTCTCGGACAGCGTCGACGAGGTGACGAGCGTCCAGGACATGCCGAAGTTCTTGGGGTCTTCGACCATGCGCACGGTGTAGTCGAAGCCCTTCAGGAGCACCTTGGCGGTGAACGTGACGATCGCGACATTGCCCTCACGCGAGACGATACGCGCGCTCTTCACCTCGTCGGTGATCTGCGGGTAGGCGAGGTAGTCGACGACGCTCGCGTAGAAATCGGCGATGGGCACTGGGGCGACGATGGTCTTTCGGGCGGCGTGGGACATCGGGGTCTCCGGAGCTGGCGAGCAAGCTCGCGAGGCCGGACGATTCCATCGCAACGCCAACCTGTCCCGAAAAAGATCCTGTCGCGAAGGCGATTACTCAGCGCGTCGCCGACTTCGCACGCGGCCGGCCAGGCGGGACGGAGAGTGCGTCGTCAGCTGCGCAGGGGGCGAGGGCGCGGGCGTGGGCGCGGCCCTCAGGGCGCAGCGAGGTAGTGCAGCAAGAATCCAAAGCCATCGGCGTTCTGCTCGACCGTCTGCTGCACCGAGCTGCCGATCCCGTGGCCAGCGTCGAAGCTCGTCACGAGGAGATGCGGCGCGGCATCGCCAGCGGCGGCCTGGAGGCGCGCGACCATCTTGCGCGAGTGCCACGAGGCGACACGCACATCGTTGTCGCCGACGAGGAACAGGGTCGGCGGATACTTCGTGCCATCGACGACGTGATGGTAGGGCGAGTACGCGTAGAGCGCGGCGAACTGCGCGGGGTCGGTCACGGTCCCGAACTCGGGCACATTGAAGGCGCCGTTGGGCTCGGTCTCGACCCGCAGCATGTCGTAGATCCCGACGTACGACGAGACCGCCGCGAACAGGTCGGGCCGCTGCGTGACGACCGCGCCCATCAGCAAGCCACCGTTGCTGCCGGCGAGCCACTCGAGATCACCGCCGGCAGTGCCCGCGTTCACCCCCGGCACGACCTCGAACACCTGCTTGCCGGTCGCGGTCTCGAACACATGCACGTCACCCGTCTCGCTGCCTCCGGCCGAGAGCGACACCGCGACGAGCTTGCCGTCGGGCGAGACGTGGTACCAGTCGATGGCCGTCTTGCCGCTGGGGTCGATCACATTGGGATCGACCACGACGCGCTCCTCGCCCGGCTTGTCGGGTCCGGGCATCACGACGATCATGCGCTGCGCCTCGGCGGCTCGAGCTTCAGCGCGTAGAGCTGGCCCTTCACCTCGTCGAGCGCGCCGTACCCGACGGTCGCAGCGCCGAGGATCTCGGCCAGGCGCGTCTTCACCGCCGTGCGCTCCGGCAGCGCGGCGAGGAACGCGCGCGCGTACGCGTTCTGGGCGTCGATGAAGCCCTTCACCTCGGCTGATTCAGCGGTCGGCGTCTCGAGCCAGCGATAGGGGTCGGTGACGACCGTGCCCTGGTAGGTGTCGCTGACCGGCACCTGCGCCGCTGCTGGAGCGCCGCCTTTGGGCGTCGGCCAAACCACGCCTGGATTCGCAGGCACTCCTGCCCGATGCTCGCGCCACCGCCGCGTGGGCCCGCTGGCGCGGATCGCACCGGCCGGAGGTCGATCTCGATCCCTCCTCCGAGCGGCTCCTGCCGCTGGTCGCGCACAACCTCGCGCGGCTCGGCGTGGCCGAGGATGCGTTCCTGTTGCGCGGCCGCGACGCCCGCCTGCGCGGCCGCTTCAAGGGCGTGCTGAAGGTGCGTTATGCCGGCGCCTGGGTGCGCGCGCTGGCCGAGCGCGGGGTGCCGACCCTGGCGTTGAAGGGGCTCGCGCTGGCGGTGCGCTATTACAAGGACTTCGGGTTGCGCCCGATGGAGGACATCGACCTACTGGTGCATGCCGAGCACGTGCCGGCCGCACTCGCCTATCTATATGGTGAGCGCTTCGCCCCGACCGAGACGATCCCCGGCGCGTGCTGGCCGCCGCATGCCGGTGCGCCGAACCTCGGCAGCGCGGCGGTGACCCATGGGGTTGGCTTCATCGACCCGGAGGAGCGACAGCTCGACCTGCACTGGTCGGCGCTCTCGACCCATTGCGGTGACGACGCCGACCGGAGCTTCTGGGCCCACGCCGAGCCGCTGCAACTGGCGGGCGGTACGACTCGCGCGCTGGCCCCCGCGCACGAGTTCGTGCACATCCTCGGCCACGGGCTGCGCTGGAACTCGATGCCATCGATCCGCTGGATCCCCGATGCCGCGATGGTGATCGCGCGCTCGCCCGCGTTCGACTGGCCGCTGTTCCTGGACGAGGTCGCGGCGCGCGGGCTTGGCGTTGGCATTGCCCCGGCCCTGGCCGAGCTCGCCCACTACGACGTGCGGGTCCCGCCCGCGGTGCAGGCTGAGCTATCGCGCATGCCGGCCAGCGCGCTCGACCGTCTGCGGCTCGAGCACAGCCTGTGGCCCTGGGACAAGAAGAAGTCGCTCGGCGTCATCGCGTTCGATGCCTTGCGCTTCTGCGAGGGTCTCGGTCCTGCCGCCGCACTCGCACGCATGGGGCGCTACGCCTGGTTCCGGCTGGCGCCCGATGGACGCGTCGCTTCGATCCCTGGGCAGCTCTTGCGAAAGCTCGGCCCGCGCGCGCCGAGGTAGAGCGAGGCGCCGCCGCGCCCAACCCGGCGCGTGCCGCCGAGTTGACTCACGCTGCAACGTGGGCGAAGAGCACCGCGATGCAGAGTCCTCTTCACTATGGCGTCGACGAGCCCACGGTGATCCACGAGTGCGTCGACGGCGAAGTGCTCATCGTGAACCTCAAGCACGGGGCTTACTTCAGCCTTCTCGACGGCGCCGGCGCGATCTGGAACGCGCTCGTCGCCGGGGCCTCGCCCGAAGCGACCGTCGACCTGCTCGAGCAGGGCTTCGACGCCCCACGCGAGGTGCTCGCCGCGGCGGTCAGTGGCTTCATCGCCGATCTGTTGCGCGAACAGCTGATCGTTGTGCGCGCGGCCCCCGCGACGACGCCGGACCTCACAAGCTCGCGGTCCTCGCCGACCCGTCCATCGACCTCGTCTTCACGCACATGACCCAGTTCGCGAGCCCCGAGTTGCCCGAGGAGCGGCGCGTCCGCTTCGACATCCCGATAGGCACCCAGCCCGGTCGCTCGGCCTCGGCACTGCTCGCCCGACGCAGCGTGTTCGACAAGGTCGGCGACCTCGCGACCGACTTACGCACCGGCTGGTTCATCGACTGGTCGATGCGCGCCGCCGACCTCGGCGTGCACGACGTGATGCTGCCCGACGTGCTCGTGCAGCGACGAATCCATGGCGACAACCTCGGCTTGCGCGACCCGAACGGGCGCCGCGACTACCTGGAAGTAATCCGCCGCAACATGGCGCGCCGCCGCGCCGCGGGCCGCTGATGCGACGCTGGCGACCATCCGCGGCCCACACGTTGCTGCTGCATGCGGCCTTCGATCGGACGCCCGCGAAGGTCGCAAGTGCATGGTCGCAGTGGCTCGCCGGCGGCAACGACATCCTGACGACCGACCACGTGTCGCTGCGTTTGATGCCGGTCATCGGCAAGAACCTCGCGCGTCACGCGGTGCCCGAGGCGGCGCTCGATCGCCTGCGTGGCGTTCGGCGTCACAGCTTCGTCGAGCACACCCGCTATGCACGCCAGCTCGCGCCGGTCATCCAGTCGCTCGCCGCCGAGGGTGTCGCGGTCGTGCTGCTCGGCGGGCTCGTCCTGGCACAGCGCTTCTATGGTGAGGTCGGTCTGCGCGCGCCGTCCGATACCGCGCTCCTGGTCGCTCCGCGCGATGTGCCGGCGGCGGTGCGCTGCCTGCGACGGCTCGGCTTTGGGCCCCAGGGACAGCATCCCGCCACGCTGCTGGGCGCCTTGCACGGCAAGACGAACCTTGCCGATCAGGGCTACGCGCACGCGTTGCGCTGGGGTCGCGCCGATGAGATCGCGCTGCAGTGGGCGCTCTTACCATCGCAGGTCGGACCGGGCAGCGACATGTCCGTCCTCGCACGCACGACCACCTTCCAGACCGGCGAGCTCGTCGTCCGCACGCTGAGCGCCGGTGACCACCTGCTGTCCGCAGTCATGCGCGGCGTCGTGCACGACGTCACGACTGAGCCGGACTGGATCGCGGACGCGCTCGCCATCCTGACCTCGGACGCTTGCGCCACGATCGATTGGCCGAGCCTCATAGCCGAAGCCCAGCGCCGCTCGATCGAGCTGCCACTGCGCGAGGGACTCGACTATCTCGACAGCGAGTTTGCGGTCGACGCCATCATCCCAGAAGCGGTGCTAACGGCGCTCGTCAAAGCGCCAGCCAGACGCGAGCGCTCGCGCATCGCAGCACTCACCGCCCTGATGCCGCACCTCGATGGGCGCACCCCGCTCGACGCGGCGCGCGTCAGCTCCCGCTTCGCGCTACACCAGCTCGCGACACCCCGTCGACACGTCGCGGCGTCACCCCGAGTTCGGCCGCGCGCCTGAACCAGTCCCGGTCTTCGCCAAAGTGCAAGGACGTATCGAAGAGCCCGACCCGATCGAATACGCGCCGTCGATAGGCGCAGCTCGCGATGCTTTACGGGAACGACTCGGTCGGGCTGCCGCGATACTCGAAGCTGTCACTCTCGGGCACATATTCGGTGACCTGCGAATAGCCCTGCGCGATGTCGAGCGCCGGGTCCGCGAGCAGCGCGTGCATCAACGTCATGAGTGCGCCCTCGGCGAACAGGTCGTCGACATCGAGAAACGCCAGGTAATCGCCCGCCGCATCGCGGATCCCTCGATTCCGCGCCCAGGCGGGCCCGAGGTTCTCCTGCTTGAAGTAGTGCACCTCGATGGGCAACGACCGCACGACCGCCTCGGTGTCATCGGTCGAGCCATCATCGACGATGATGATTTCGAGCGCCGGATAGCCCTGCGCGACGACACTATTCACCGCGTCCGCGACGAAGCGCGCGCCGTTCCAGGTGGGAATGATGACGCTCAAGAGCGGGAGCACCGCCGCCTCGACGGCTCGGGATCCATCGCCCACTGTCGCGCGCTCACCGGGCGTCCGCGTCGCCGCCGCGTCCAGGCAGGTGGCAATCGCCTGCGCCACGCCGGCCTTGTCGCGCCCGAGCTCGATGCGATACCCATCGATGGACGCGCACAGGCGCGCGATCGCCTGATGCGAGGCATCGCCCGCATACGGCAACTGCGCCATCGTCGTGAACGTCGCCGCCTGCTGGAGGACCGAAGCCGACTCCGCCAAAAAAGTCGTCGTCTCACGGTCGACGACCCGCGGCATCGCCATCGCGGCCAGCGGCATCTCGCGGCAGAGCTGATCCGCGAACGCCGGATAGAGCATCACGACCGCCTTCTCATCCGCCCCCGTCGGCTCGCGATAGAGGTGCTCGCGGTAGCCCGGATAACGATCGACGTCCGCTCGGTTGAGCTTCGCCGTCGCGTACAGGCTGTAGATCATCGGAAGCTTCCCGGGCCTGACGATCACGTAGTCGTCACCCAGGAAGCCGAGCCCCTGCTCGAGGCACGTCAACGCGGTCGACGACTTGCCGACGCCACCCTTGCCGACCAGCAGGAGCGCCCTTCCCTGCCCGTCCGCCAGGCGACGCGCGACCCCAGCGCCGTGCACCAACTGGCAACCACAACGTTCCATCCACCAATGGAAGATCGTCCGCATCGGCGACGCGACGGTCCAGCCAGTAGGGCAGCGCCTCGAAGGTCTGGACCCAGGCGATGCCGATCCGGCGCTCGTGATCGAACAGGCTGAGCGAGTGGTCATGGTAATGGAACGCCGTCGTGATGCGCCTACTGAGAAAGCCCGAGATGTCACCGCGGTCGCTGACCGTTTCCCAGGCCCAGCCAGGCCGGCTTCACCATCTCCACGCCGGTCGAGTGCGAGTCCCACAAGCGGATCGTCACGTCAGGCTCGGCCACATCGTCGATGCGCAGATGCGCCAGTGCGCGCGTGAAGAACGGCACCAGCGCGGGTCCCGCGAGCTCGGTACGCACCACACTGCCAGCGATCCGGAAGTCGAGCCGCACGAGCGACGTCGCCGTCGTCGCGCGCTCGAACTGTTGCTGCACCGCGTCGAAGAACGCGATCTGCTCGGCCTCGGACTTCGACGCTCTCTTTGTGGTCATCATCGCCCCGCGCCGCGCAGAGTCCGCAGCCGCCCGCGCGTTGTCAAGCCTCACAACCCTGCGACTTGACCTTGCTACGACGCCATCCCGCGCTCGCACCCGAGGCCCGATGGCACTGCCTGCAGAAGTTCGTTCACGTCCCCGCTCATCTCACCGCATCGCGATCGCCCTCTTCGCCCTGCTCGCACTGACGCTCGCGACGCAAGCCGCGCCCCACGGCCCACGCCGATCCCGTGTTGCCCACGGCTCCGACGGGGCCCGTGCCGCTCGCCGTCATCATCCGCGGCAGTGGCTCGCTTGGCGCCTTCGAGGCTGGCGCCCTCTACTACCTCGCCGCCCTCGCCCAACGGAACCCGGGCCTGGTCGACCCACGCCTCGTCACCGGCACCTCCGCCGGCAGCATCAACGCGGTCCTGAGCGTCGTCGAGGGCTGCGGCGCACTGCCCGCGAACCCGAGTGAAAGCCTCTTCTTCAAGACCTGGGTAACCATCGCGCGCACCGGCCTCGCCGACGGCGCGTCGCTGAACTGGCGCACGACCCCCGATCTCGACGACACCACCCTGCCCGCTGGCATGGCCTTCATGGCGATCGATCCGACCGCGATGACCTGGCTCCCCGGCACCGCTCTCGAGAAGACCCAGGCAACCTCGTTGCACGAGCTGCTCGGCTCGCTCGTGCCGGGCGTGCTCGAGTCCGCGCTCACCGCCGAGTTCCAGCAGGTCCTTGGCGAGACCCCCGACGTCGGCCAACGCCTGGGCGTCCTGCAGGGCGACTGGCCCCTCATCAGTGGCGGCCTCGGCTCGCTCATGGGCTTCATGGAGCGCGACTTCCGCACCTTCGACTTCTACCTCGGCATGGTCGAAGCGCGCCGCCTCGCCGAGCAGCTGATCCTGCCCTGGACCGCCCCACTCGGGCGCGGCGTCCTGCCCGAGCCCGGCCCCGACAAAAGCCCCACCCTCGGCGAATCGTGGCGCCCCTTCCGCTGCGCGCAAGCCGTCCTGCGCGGCGCGGACGCCGCCCTCGTCGCGACCGAGTGCTCCGGTCTCGATAGCCAGTTCCTGGCCTCCAGACATCGCTCGACCGCGCCGCCTCCAAGTGCCGCGCGCTCGCCCGCCGACGCGGTCGCCAAGCTCCCCGAAGCGCCGGACTTCGACGCCCGTGCCCATTGCCGCAGCGTCTGCGCTGGCACTCCAGTCAGGCGCGTGCCCGGCGTGCCGAACGCTGGCAAAGGCCAGCTCGTCGACACGGCGGACGCAAGAGACGAGGCCAGCCACGACGAGACCCTGCGTCTGCTCGTGCTCCATCACTTCGCGTTCCGCGACCTCGGCCTCGGGCGCGCCTCGCTGCACGCGATCAAGACCCACATCTCGGCGCTCGTCCACGACATGCTGCGGGCGCTTGCCGACCAGCAGGTCGTCGACGAGACGATCTGGCGCATCGCCGGGCGTACGCTGAGCCAGGCGCTCTCCTATCGCCCACCCGCGCACGCATTCCACCTCGTTGCGGGCGGCACCTGGGAGCTCGGCTGGTCCATGACCGACAACGACGCCCCCTGGAGCTGGCTGCGCTTCGGCCTCGGCGCTCAGTTCGATGGCGTGCCCTCGGCCCTCGACGCCGAGGTGCAGACCTACTTCGCGCTCACCCTCGGGGCCGGCATCGAGCTCGAACCGACCGGCCTCTCCGGCGTGCTGGCACAGCTCCGCTTCGGGCTCCGGGGCGGCTTCCGCGTGTCGAGCGGCGATCACTTCTGGGGCAGCACACACACGCCAGGCACCCCACGCTCGCGACCTGCGGCCGGGCTCTACACGTCGCTCACGCTCATCCAGTGGCTGCGCGTCCAGCTCGGCGTCTCCTGGTACCCGCAATTCGAGGGGCATGCCGCGACCTGGTCAGTGCGCCCGCTGCTCGGCATCGAACTCGACCTGCCGCTGTAGCCCGCCGCGTGGCTCTTCGCCGACCATCGCTGGCTCCCGCGGCCTTCACGCGGCTGTTGGGCTCGGGCTCGTCCACGGCACGGCCACCTTCGTGGCCCGTCGGTCCAACACCTCGATGACGCGCTCGCGCAGCTTCGCCGGATCGATCACCGCGTCGAGCGACCCGACCCGCACCGCCCGCTCGACCGAGTGAATCGCATCGAACTCCTTGGCGAGCCGCCCCTGATGCTCGAGGATCACATCGGCCAGGAGGCCGTCGAGCTCGACCGCCGCGTTGCCCCGCTCGTCCTCGTCCCTTTCCACGGCAAGCTCCAGCGCCGCCCGCGCCGCAACGATGCGTGGGTCGCGATTCGCCCGGTTCCTCACCTCGCGCGGGAACACCACGGCCGCCGCCGGCGCCCCGCCGATGACGCTCGCGAACGCGCCCTCGACCGCGAACGCGGTGAGGCCGGAGTTCAACGCCTTCGAGAACACGACGTAGGCCCCGCCGTGGTAGCGGCCTATCACGACGAACACGATCGGCCCCTTGAAGTTCACGACCGCGCGGCCTATCTCGGCGCCGTATTCGAGCTGCAGCTTGCGCATCGATTCGGGCGAGCCATCGAACCCGGACAGGTTCGCGAGCACCACCACCGGCCGGTTGCCGCTCGCCTGGTTCAAGGCGCGCGCGACCTTCTTGCTGCTCTGCGGGAACAGCGTGCCGCCGCTCCAGCGGTCGGGCCCGTCGAGCGGCGCCTTGTCGCGGCGCGCGAGGTTCTTCGACTCGAAGCCGATGAGCGCCACCGCGTGGCCGCCGATATGCGCGTCCCACACCGCCGCCGTCTCGGCGCCCTCCATGTCCGCGAAGCGCTCGAGCCAGGCGCCGTCCTGGTCGATCGCCGCGCGCATCACCTCGCGGATGGCGAACGCCTTCTTGCGCCCGGGGTTGGTCAGGTCGCTGAAGAGGTCGCCGATGCGCGCCATGCCCTCGCCGAGCGCCGCCTCGCTGTCGATAATCGAGCGCGTCGCCGGGTCCTTGGTCGGGAACTTGCGCGGCGCGCGCTCGCCCGGTGCGATGTAGGTAAACGCGTAGTGCTCGAACAGGATCCGATAGGCGTCGCCGACGTGCTTGGCGAAGAACTGGGCTTGCCCGTTGGGTCCCATAATCCGCTCGTAGCCGCCGATGCCGCGTTCGTCCTCGGCCGCGACGCTCCCCGACACCTCGAGCGCGCGTTTGCCCGTCAGCACCATCGACCCGTCGCCCGTCTGGATGAGCACGCCGCGCGTGTGCATCAGCATCGTCGCTTCGGCGTTCCAGTAGCTCTGTGCGCCGACGTTCACGCCCGCGATTATCACGTTGATTTCGCCCCCGCGCTGCGTGAAGTCGATGATCGCGGCCAACACACGCGCGGTCCAGTCGAGGTTCTCGGTGCCGCTGTCCATAGCGATCCGCGCCCCGGAAGAAACCGGCAGCCACTCGACCGGCACCCGCAGGAACTCCGCGAACGACAGCGCCGCCAGGATCCGCCGGCACTCCGGCTCGGCCAGTGCCCCCATCGAGGTGGTCGGGTCGGACGCGATCCAGACCCGCGTCATGCCCTCGGGATGTTTGCGCGTGACGTGGGTCATGAGGCCGACCACCACGCCCGCCTGGTTCATCCCCCACGGCCGGTCGACCGGCACCAGCTCGTAGCCCGACGGGTCGAGGTCGTACTCCTCGAAGCGGCCGTGCACCATGTCGGGATGGGGCGACGTCACGAGGTTCGCGCCCGCCGTGCCCTGCAGTGACCGCACGAGCTCATACGGGTACATCGTGCCGAGCCGGCGCGCCCGCTCGGCCCGCAGATGCAGGTCGCTGGCCGCGCGGATCGGCGCCGCACTCGGAATGTTCTCGTGCACTTCCAGGCGATGGCGGCCGCGCGACGCGAACGTGAACACCCGGCTCACGACCTGCCCCTCGCGCACGACCTTCGCCTGCACGACCACCTTCTGGAGACCGTGCCCGCGCGTGCCGCCTTCGAGCCGCCGCGCGACCTGGGTCAGCGTCTGCGTCGTCGCGTGCACCACCTGCCCGACGTTGATGATGATGCGGTTCAAGAAGTAGCGCTGCGAGGCGTCGCGCTGCGCCTGCGCCTCACGCAGGATGCGCAGGCTCTCGGCAAAGACCCACTCCATCTCGCGTTGGGCTGCGACATCGGCGCCGTCCGCGGCCATCATCTCTCGCTGGTCGCGCGTCTCGCCGAACAGCGGCGCGCGCTGCAGCTCCGCCACGACGATGATGCGCTCGTCCTTCGGGTTGGCCTTGGCGCGTGCCCGTAGGGCGATAATCCGATCGGATGGATGCACCAGCGGCAGCCGCTCGACATCGAACTCGGCCAGGCGCCACAGCTCGAGGCGCCGCGCCCGCTCCGGGTGCACATCATCGAGCTCGGGCTCGGGCTCGAGGTTGCCGTTGACGGTGAAGCTGCGATGCAGCGCGGCCTCGCCATCCGGCGTCCAGGTGATCGCCAGCCGCGTCGGCCGGTGCTCGACTGCGCTCAACAGCACCGCGTGCAGCGGCACCAGCAGCGACGTTGCAAGCGTCGTGGCTTCCACCTGATGCTCCGGGATCCCGACGATGAAGACATGCACCTCGAAGCGCCCCATCAGCGCCGCCTCAGCCACCGCGGGTGCGATCCCCGGCACCGCACGCGCGCCCAGCGGGGCCGCGAGAATGACCGCCAGCGACCGCACCCCGCCCTGCCCGAGCACGCTGCGGCACTCGACACCGAGGCCCGAAGGCACCCGCGCGATGTCGGCGTGCTCGCCATAGACCTCGCGCAGAAGTGCCGTGACCGCCGCGTCGTGCAACCCCTCTTCGACCTCTGGCAAGGCCGCCAGCCGCTGGCCAAGCGTCGGCTCGGCACGCGCCGGCATACGCTTACGCTTGAACAGCACGTAGCGGGCCTGGCGCGCATTGTCGCGCAGCGCCGGCAGCTCGGGCCGCGCCACCTCGGCCGTGCGCGCGAGGAACAGCTCGAGCTCACGCGCGTCGCTGAGGTCGAGCCCCGCGTCGCCCAACGCCATCAGCGCACGCAAGAGGTTATTCGCGAGCCGCTGGCGCAGATCGCTATGCGCATTGGCGCACGCGAGCCGCCACAGCGCCTCCGACAGCGCCGGCCCACGGTCGAGCGAGGTGACCCCATGATGCGCGAGCGCCTTCAGGAGGCGCGGCGTGAGCCCTGCCACGACCTCGTCCGACGCCGTTCCCGCCATGCGTCCACCGAGCACGCGGCACGCCTCGAAGAACGCCACCTTGCCCGCGAGCGGACGGCCCGACTCGGTCGCAAGCTCCTGTGTAAACAGCTGCTCGACATCCGAGAAGTAGCCCAGGAGATCGGCCAGCGGCCGGAACGTCTGCGGATCCGGCAGCTTCCGGAACCCGTCTTCACACCCGAGCAGCTCCTCGGCCTGCGCGACGAGCGCCTCGGGAACGTCCCACCCGACGAGCGTCAGCCGCACCACCTGGCACAGCTCGCTCACGGCCCGCGTACGCTCCGACTCGGGCAACCCAGCGAGCGCGCCCGGCTCGGCATGACCATCGGGGAAGAGCCACGAGAGAGCGCGCACGACCGGCCGCTGACTCTCGCGGGTGACGCCTGTTGATCGGACGGCGCGCCCCGCGGCATCGATCTCGAAGAGCGCCTGCCCCGCCTGGACCTGCTCATTGGGCCGGCACAGGATCTTGTGCACGACCCCTGCTTCGCGTGCCAGCACCGGCACTTCCATCTTCATCGCTTCGAGCGTGCACAGACGCGTGCCGACCTCGACCTCGCTGCCCGGCGCCACGTGCACCGCGACCACCAGTGCCGGCGCCGGCGCCTTGACCTGGCCCCCCGACGCGAGCTCGATCAGGTGGCTTCGGCCGTCGACCTCGACCGAGATCCCGGTGCGCCCAAACGTCGTCAGGACCGCATGCCGGGTCGTGCGCAGCCCGTCCGACAGATGCAGCACGGCCGACCCCTGGCCACCGCCGCCGGCCACTTCGAGGCGCGCCTCGTGCAGGCTTGCTGCGACATTCACGCGCGTCGTAGTCCCCCCCGGCCGCGGCCCGACGAGCCAACGCGTGCCATCGGCGCCCGACCCGATGAGGTGGGCTTCGAACGTCGACGACGCGCCACGCAAGGTCAGCGCAATCGGCGCCTGCGCGACATCGAGGCGATAGGGGATCCCGTTCTGCACATCGCCGAAGAAGCCCTCGACCGCCTCGCCGAGCGCGCGCTGGCGCACCAGGATGGCCGCCACGCACATCGCTTCGAACGAGCCGGGCACGGCGTGCAGGGTCTTTCGCGACGCCATGCGGCGGTCGAGCCAACCGGTGTCCGCGGTCGCGCCGATGACCGCCGGGTCTTCGATGAGCTCGGACAGGAATGCTTTGTTGGTGGCGCCGTCTTCGATCGAGATCTCGAGCTCGCGCAAGGCACGCCCAAGGCGCGCGAACGCCTGGTTGCGGTCGCGCCCGTGGACTATCAACTTGGCGATCATCGAGTCGAATTCGGGTGCGATGACGACACCTTCGGCGACGCCCGAGTCGACCCGGATGCCGGGGCCCAGCGGCGGCCGAAACACGCGCACGAGGCCCGGGCTCGGCTGGAAGTCGCGCTCGGGATCTTCGGCGTTGAGGCGCACTTCGATCGCGTGCCCACGCGGCGGGAATGTGATGCGTCGCTTGGCGCCGACCCCACCCGCGTCATCGCTGCCGGTGTCGCCACCGAGCACGGCGCGCTCCCACGGCAGGCCACGCGCGATGTCGAGCTGCACGTGCACGAGGTCGACGCCGGTGACCGCCTCGGTGACGGTGTGCTCGACCTGGAGGCGCGTGTTCACCTCGAGGAAGTGCGCGAAGTCGCGCGCCGGGTCGACGAGGAACTCGACGGTCGCGACGCCACGATAGGCGACGAGCTCGCCCAGACGCGCGGCCGACCGTTCGAGCTCGGCCTGAAGCGCGCCCGCCACGACCGGCGAGGGCGCCTCTTCGATGACCTTCTGATGGCGCCGCTGGATCGAGCAGTCGCGGATCCCCAACGCCGAGCCGACGCCATCGGCGCCGACGACGAGCTGCACTTCGATGTGGCGCGCGGCGACGACGCACGCTTCGAGGAAGATGCCGCCGGCGCGGAAGCTGCGCGTCGCTTCGTCCTGCACCGCGCGCAATGCCCCCGCCAGGCCCTTGGGCTCGGCGACCAT
>Ga0105044_10003035_pt1 | contig 22963 bp, 23 predicted proteins | sample MAT01_FD_78092 | JGI IMG/M metagenome (GOLD analysis project Ga0105044, IMG submission 78092) | Freshwater microbial communities from Lake Fryxell liftoff mats and glacier meltwater in Antarctica - MAT-01 | ecosystem: Environmental > Aquatic > Freshwater > Ice > Liftoff microbial mat | place...
ACGGCAAGGCACCCCAAAACGCAATCAGCAAATCACAGCCGTTATCGGACGTTCCCGGATATGGCGGTGATCGGACCTTTTGCATCCCTGTGATCAAACCATGTGACCCCACACAGCCGGGGCGCTGCCCCGCACCCCGGGGTATTTGAGCCGAAAAGAAGCTGGCCGACTTTCAGGTCGTTGCTATTCCGGGGCAAGGCTGCCGATGCGATGTGCATTGGCCATGGCGGAAAAGGTGATCGTTGTCGCCGGGATGCTGGGAAAGACCGAGGCGTCGGCGATATGGATGCGCTGTGCCCCGCCGGGGCGACCCAGCGGGTCGGATTGCCTTGCTGTCGGGGTTTCAGACATCGGGAAGGTGCCGCCGGTGTGAAAGCTGGCACCGGGCGCGCCCAAGCGGTGGGCGAAGCGCAGCGCGACCAGCCCACCCTTGGCCAGCGCCGACGCCAGCCTTGCCGTCGCCGCTTGCATCACCTGTGCCGCGTCCTGCCCCGGCTGTGCCGACACGATCAGGCGGCCATCGGCGGCGCGGCGCAGCGCGATCCGGGCGGAATGATCGGAATGCAGGAACAGTTGCGCCACCATCAGCCGTTTCGACAGGCCCCGCCACAGTGGCCCGCTGCCCGGCAGCTTTTGGCCGTAGTTCGCCATCAGATCGCGGGCATAGTGATCGTTCCAGCTGTAGATCTGGGCATGGATCAGGTGGGGCGATATTGCAGGGTCGTCCAGTTCCACGAACAGTTGCGGCAATGTGGTGTGCGGGGGTTGGTCTGGTGGGCTGGTGCTGCGCCAGCGGTGCAGCATCGGCAAAAAGGACTGCTGGCTGTCCAGCAGGGTCAGGGTGGCAAGCTCTGGCCAGGACGCCAGCATGATCCGGGCGGTTTCCAGCACTCCGGCCGCGATGAACAGGCGATTGGCCAGCAGCGTCTGGCCGGTGTTCAGGTGGGCTGTCACGCCATCGCCGGTTTCGCTGACAGCGCGCACTGTCGCGTTCGGGTGATGGTGGAAGTGCGGATTGGCTTTCAGCGCTGCCACGGTGGTTCGCGCCGCATAGATAAGGTTCCACGGACAGCCATGCAGGCACAGGCCGCAACGGTGGCAGCCGGGTGATACCGCCACCCGTGCCGCTCCCGCAGTGATGCCTTGCGAGCCCAAGGCATCACGCTGCGCGCCAAGTCGAAGCAGAAGTTCGGCACCTTGGGGTGACAGCGGGATCGGGGCATTGAGCGGCGTGGCAAATGCCGGGAACAGTGTTGACAGGTCATCAGCCTGCCCGGCAACCGGCATCATCTCGGCCACAGCGCGGTAATGCGGTGCCAGATCGGCGGCTGTGATCGGCCAGCCCGCCATATCCCGTTGCCGGTAGGGCAGTACTGCGGCACCCCACAGGTTCGACAGCCCGCCCACGGCGCGCGAGGCCCGGAGCGCCACGCCGCCGGTTTCGGCAAAGGTTTCTGCTGCAGGTTCCATCGCGAAATCGGAGCCATAGCGGCGCACCTGCCCCGGTGCGGCGGCATATTGGGGTTCTTGCCACGCCGTCCGGCCGGCAGCTGAGAGAGTGTCCGGGTCTTGCGCCGCCAGCGCCTGTTGGCGGGCCAGCGCCTCCGGTTCCAGCACCTTGCCGCCGTCGATCATGGTGACCGACCGACCGCGTGCCAGCAATGCCGTGGCCACTGCCACCCCGGCCGGACCGGACCCGATCACCAGATCCTGTATTGCCCGATCCGGCATTCAGGGCCGCCGGAACAGCACGATGCCGCCGTCACCCAGGGTGCCGGGAAGCCATTCCACCTCGGCCAGCAACCCGTCGCGGTCGGCCTGCATCAGGTCCACCCGCCGCAGGACCCGGGCGGGAAAGGCAACCACGAACAGGATCGGCCCCGGTACAGCCAGTGCGGCGCTGTAGCCAGCATTGTCGGTGATCACCTGCCAGTCGGCGTTGAAATGGCTGGTAAACACGGTTGCAGCCGGGCCGACGGCAAAGACCCTTTCCCCGGGTTGGCGCAGCGATTGGGCCAGGCTGTAAGCCCCGGCGAGGTTCTGTTTCGGGGCCTGATAGTTGCGCAGAGCCAGCGTGCCGCTGACGCCGACCATCGCCACCACGGCCAGCGCAAAAGCTGGCGCGGCCCATTCCTCGCGCCCGATCAGCCGTACCACCGATTGGCACAGGCCCCGGACGCCGAGCACGATCAGCAGCATCAGAAAGCCGATGTCGGCAAAGAAGAACCGGGGCCAGATCCGCATCCCCAGTGCCATCAGCACCGCCAGCGTCAGCAGAATATGGATCAGCACCGCCGGGGCGAACCACGGCGCGCGGTCGGCTGCGGCAACGCTGCCGATCAGGCACAGGATCAGGATCACAACCGCCACCGCCCCCGCCAGCATCCCGGCGGTGCCGATGCCGGTGCGCACCGCCTCCAGCACGGTCCACAGCGGGTTCTGATATTCCTGCATCACATCGATGGCCGAGGTGTCGCCCACCGCCGCCACGGTATCGCCAAGGCTGGGGATCAGCGGGGCATAGAGCAGAAGCGTCAGAACCAGACCGGCCCCGGCCCCGATCAGCGGCAGGGTCAGCCGCCCGCCGCCTGTGCCGCTGCGCAGCAGCGACCAAAGCCAAACCAGCCCCAACGCCGCAAAGAAGAAAACGCCGGTCAGATGGGTAAAGGTGGCCGCCGCCAGTGCCAGGCCAAAGCCCAGCCACAGGCCCAGCCGTGGCTCGCGCAAGCCGCGCAGAAACAGCACCAGCCCCAAAGTGCTCCAGAACGCCAGTTCGGTGTAGCCGCGTGCGTTCTGGGAAAACCAGATTTCATGATAGCTGAGCGCCAGCAGCAGCGCCGTCACATGCGCCACCGCCATTCCGGCCACATCGCGGGCCAGAACCCACATCGCAGCAATCGTGGCGACCCCGAACAACAGGGCCGGCAGCCGCACCGCCCACGGTGTTTCCCCAAACAGATCCATCGCCAGCTTGGCCTGCAGGTCGAAGAAATAGTGATGGTTCATCGAATAGCTCTGCACCATGGCGCTCCATGGCAGGCGCAGGTGGGTTTCGACCGTCAGGATCTCGTCATACCACAGCGGCGCGTTCAGCCCGACCACGCGCAGCCCCAGTGCCAGCAGCAGAATTGCGCCGAGTATCCCGTAGTCGCGAAGGGACGGACGGTCCATCAGCTTTCCTTTACCGCGCGCACCAGCACCAGCATTTCAAAGTTGGGATCGTGGCTGTCCAGCTCGCTCTGGTCGATCTCGGCAGCGCCAAGGCCGTGCAGGTTGCAGATGCAGGTGAAGATGTTGCCCACCGTCGAAACCTGCACATGGTCGCGCGGAAACACCGCGCGAAACAGCCGCCGCTTGGACTGGGTGGTGAAATGCCAGTATTCGCCCCAGTCGTCCACCCCTTCGCGCCGCGCCACCCGGGTCATCCCGTGCGAGGTGCACAGCACCACGCCACCCGGTTTGAGGATGCGGTGCAGGGTGGCGATGGCCAGATCCACCTCGAAGATCATCTGGAGGGTCTGGGTGATGATGATGCAGTCAAACGTGTTGTCAGGGATATGTGGCGCATCGGTCAGATCGGCAACGATGGTGGCATTGGGATTGCCTTCGACATAGTTCAGCACATCTTCCTGTGTCACCCCCCGGCCGAACTTGCGGATATAGGCGGGATCGCCCATTTCCAGCACGCGGCCTTTGATGTCACCGGCATTGGCCGCCAGAAACTGCTCGATGTAGTAGCGCTCGATGGTCAACAGGTCGCGGTCCTGGCCAAACACAGCGGAAATGGGCGACAGGCGGCGGAGCCCGCCAAAGTTCACCTTGCCCACCGGCATTGATTGCAGCTTGTAGACCCGTTGCTGCTTTCTGATCCATTTGCGCAGGCTGTCGGGCAACAAAACGGTTGCCGCATCGCGCATCAGCTTTTCCAGTCGTGCCGCTGGTGTCATGCCCTACCCCTATGCAAGACCCGACGCCTTTTTCTCGGCGATGATGTCGGTGATGATCTCCTGCAGGGTCCGCATCGGGCGAAAGCCGATGGCGGCTTGCAGTTTGGATACATCGGGCAGGCGGCGCATCATATCCTCGAACCCGACCGGATAGACCTGATCGTAGGGGATCATCTGGATCGGTGACGCCGATCCGGTCAGCGCAATCACCTGTTCGGCAAGGCTGCGGATCGTCACTTCCTGATCGGTGCCGATGTTGAACACCTGCCCCTGTGCGGCGGGCAGGTGCATCAGGCGGCTCAAAGCCTCGACCACATCCAGCACATGGCCAAAGCAGCGCGACTGGGTGCCGGTGCCATGAACCATCAGCGGGCGGCCATCCAGCGCCGATTGCACGAAATTGGGCAGAACCATGCCGTAGCGCCCGGTTTGCCGTGGCCCGGTGGTGTTGAAGAACCGCAGCACCACGACCGGCAGGGCGCTATCACGCGCATAGGCCAGCGCCATGAATTCATCGAGCTGCTTGGCCGAGGCATAGGACCAGCGCAGGTTTTTGGTGGCCCCGATCACCAGATCATCATCTTCGTTGAAGGGGAACTTGGTCGCCTTGCCATAAACCTCGGAGGTGGAGGCGATGAAGGTCAGCTTTTTCCCCGGAATCGCGGCGCGCAGCACGTTTTCGGTGCCGCCGATGTTGGTCAGGATCGACTGGCTCGGCTGCTCCATGATAAGCTTGACGCCGACCGCCGCCGCCATGTGGAACACCACATCGGCGCTGTTCACATGCTCCTGCACCAGATCGCGGTCCAAGACCGAGCCCTGCACGAACCGCAACTGGTTGGTGTTCTGCAGGGCGGAAAGGTTGCTCAGCCGCCCGGTGGAAAGATCATCCAGCGCGGTCACGGTATGGCCGTCACGAACCAGACGTTCGGCCAGATGCGACCCGATGAACCCGGCACCGCCGGTAATCAGTATGTGCATATTCCCTCGCTCAAATTCCCGCAGCGCTGCTTTATGGGGCGCTGTCTAGCATAAAGACAGCGGGCGCGACTATCTATCCGTTCCGAAACAGTTTCTTCACCGGGGGAATGTGGCTATCGTGCCAAGGGGATTGAAAAAGGTGCAGTTTGCGCATGAATGCTGATCTGAAGGGCAGGACGGTTGCAGTCACCGGGGCCAGCGGCTTCATCGGGGGGCGGCTGGTCGCGGCGCTGGTGGCCGAGGGCACGCGGGTCACGGCACTGGTGCGCAGCCGCCATGGGGCAGCGGCCTTGCAGGCACTGGGCGCGCAGGTGGTGGTGGCGCCACTGGTCGCGGGGCCGGGCTTGCCTGCCGCGCTGGCGGGGCAGGATGTGCTGTTCCACTTTGCCTATGACATGCGGGCATCGGGGGCGGATAATCTGGTGGCGTTTCAGGCGCTTGTGACAGCGGCCCAGACGGCAGGGGTCAAGCGGATCGTCCATGCCAGTTCGGTGGTGGTCTATGATGACTGGCCCGATGGCCGGCTGACCGAGGCATCGCCGATTTCCTCGGCCACCGGCGGCGGCTATCGGCAGGCCAAGATGGCGATGGAGGCGGCGCTGCTGGCGCAGGCGATCCCGGTGGCGATCCTGCAGCCCACTATCGTCTGGGGTGCCGGTTCGGCGCAGTGGACCGAGGCGGCGTTTGCCGCGCTGCGCCGGGGCGGCGTGGTATTGCCCGACCCGGTCGGCTTGTGCCCGGCGCTGCATGTGGGTGATCTGGTACAGGCGGCTTTGCTTGCGGCGATTCTGCCCGATCTGGGGCAGGAAAGGTTTCTGATCGACGGGCCGGAGCGGATTACCTGGGCGCAGTTCTATCAGGCCCATGCCGACAGCCTCGGCCAGGGGCAGGTGATCCTGCGCCCACGGGCGGAATTGGAGGCGCGGCTTGGCCCGCAGCCAACGCCGGGGCGGGGGCCGCAGGGCCCTTCGGCAGCGGCAAGGGTCAGCGCCGGGTTGCGGCGGCTGGTCGGAAACCGGCGGTTTGAGGCGGCGGTGGCGGCGGCAAAGGCGATGAAAGGCAGCACTGGTCCCAGCTATCCTGACCGGTCACAGCTGATTCTGTGGTCGGCGCGGCCCGAGGTGGCGACAGATCGCGCTGCGGCCCGCCTTGGCTATGCCCCATCCGTCACACTTGTTGCCGGATTGGCAGCAATTGCGGCGCAATTATGACCGATTGGCCCGGTTGGCCGCTTTTGCGACACAGTGCCGCAATTGGTTCGCCTTTTGATCTCTTGCCACGAATCGTTAATGCTGGTTCCTGTTTGTTCTGTCCAAATCCCAGTGCCGTGATGCGGTTTCCCGAGGTTTCAATTGATGTCCAGCGCGTTTTCCCACTATTCCACCCTGAAAGACCGGATCGCAACGCGCAACGCCAAGGTGTTTACCGTGGGTCTGGGCTACGTGGGACTGCCACTGGCGCTGACGGTGCTGGAGTCTGGTTTCCCCACCACCGGGCTGGACATGAACGCCGAGCGGGTGGCGCGGATCAACCGGGGCGAGCGGGTGATTTCCTACCTGCCGGAAAACCGGATCTCTGATGCCGTGGCAACCGGACGGTTCAGCGCGACCCACGATCCGGTGGCGCTGCAAACTGCAGATGTAATTCTGATCTGTGTGCCGACACCGCTGTCGGATGACCGCCAGCCCGACCTTGCCTATGTGAAGCGCGCCACCCAGACCATCGCACAGAACCTGCGGCCCGGGCAGTTGGTGGTACTGGAAAGCACGGTCTGGCCGGGGGCAACCGCCACCATCATCAAGCCGATCCTGGAACGCGGCGGGTTGCGCGCCGGGGTGGATTTCTTTCTGGGCTTTTCGCCGGAGCGCGAAGACCCGGGCAGTGCCACCCACACCACCCGCACCATCCCAAAGGTCGTCGGCGCCGATGACCGCCATTCGCGCGACCTGCTTGACCAGTTTTACAGCGCCATCGTGGTGCAGACGGTGCCGGTATCCTCCTCCGCCACCGCCGAGGCGGTGAAGCTGGTGGAAAACTCGTTCCGCTCGGTCAACATCGCGTTGGTGAACGAGATGAAGGTGGCGCTGGATGCCATGGGGGTTGATGTGTGGGAAGTGGTGAAGGCCGCCGCCACCAAACCCTTTGGCTACATGCCGTTCTACCCCGGGCCCGGGATCGGCGGCGACTGTATTCCGGTGTCGCCGGTATTCCTGTCGTGGCGCGCCCGCGATGTCGGGTCGGCGCTGCCGATCATTGATCTGGCCAGCCACAACAACGACCATGCCCCTGATCTGATTGCCGGTCGCATGGCGGTTGAACTGTCCAAGCGGGGTGTGCCGCTGGCCGGGTCGCGGGTGCTGGTGATCGGCATCGCCTACAAGAAAAACGTCGAAGACAGCCGCGAAAGCCCGGCGCTTTATCTGATCCAGCGGCTTGAGGCGATGGGGGCGGGCTGCGACTACCACGACCCCTATTTCCCGAAAATGCCTGTCACACGCGACCATGCCGATCTGGCAGGGCGGGTTTCCGTGACGCTGACGGCGGAAACCCTGGCGGGATATGACGCGGTGATCGTGACCACCGATCACACGGCGGTGGATTATCCGCTGATCGCCGCTTCATCAAAGCTGTTGTTCGACAGCCGCAACGTTTTTGCCGCGCAGGGGATTGCGGTGCAGGACGGGCAGTTCGTCAAGGTCTGATCAGACCAGCCACCCCGACAGATCGCGCCCGATCATCGGTTCCAGCGCCCTGATCTGATCGCCCAACCGCGCCAGCAGAATGGCGCGGGCCTCAGCGGGCATGGCATCCTCGCGTGTCAGGTTCAGCGATGCCAGCCGGTCGCGGATGCGCAGCCGGGTTTCCTGCGGCACCACCTTGCCGATGGCCCGGGTAATCGGGTTGGATTTCATCAGGAAATCCTGAAAGACCCGGTTCTTCGGCACGCCACCGGCATTGTGCTTTTGCGCCATATCCGGGCGAAAACCCGAGGTAACGCCGACATGGGCCAGGATATCCTGCATCAAGCCCGCCGGATCGCCCTCGAAATCCTCATAGAGCCGGATCAGCAACTGCTCACGCGGGAACAGTGCAAGATAGCGCGCCATCTGCTCGGCATAGCGCGGAAAGCCGGAATAGCAGAACAGCGGCTGCCAACCGTCGGCCATTCGCCGCTCTTCGGCATGCAGCGCCGTCACGAAATCGGCCAATGGCTCGATTCGCTGTTTGGTGGCATACATGTAATGCGAAAACGCCTGTTCCACCGGGTTGCGCAATACCACCACCAGCCGGGCATCGGGGATATGGTGGCGGATGCGGGCAGCGGCCTGTTCGGCGTACAGATACAGCGGCGAAGCCTCACCACGGATCGCACCACCTGGGGCTGCGGCAAAAAGGCCACGGTAATCCTCCAGCCGGGTCACCGAGTTGTTGATATAGTCGGCACCCGGGCCACGGCAGGCCTGAGTCTGCCCTTCGAACGCAAAAAAATTCGGCTCTTTCACCCTGGGCATGAAAATATCGGGGCTCTGACGCAGATAGGAATAGATCGCCGTGGTGCCCGCCCGCGCCGCACCGATCACCAGAAAATCCGGCATTCCTCTCACGTCACTCTCCCGCCTTGCGATGGTTTTTCCTATATCAGCAAAGGCTGCGTGTGAAAGACTTCTTGCGCGCAGGGCGGCGGCCACCGGTGCCGGATGTCACCCGGTGGGCCGATGGCAGCACAGGTTGTTTCCACTTTGCGTCATGTCATACCGATTGGGTGGAAAAATTCACCAGATGCAAGGGATTGGTTCCATTTTGAGTGGCCAAACACCTGATTTTTTTTGCCAATGTGGTTGTGTCAGTGCCCCTTAATCGGGTATGGTGCGATTACGTTGGGGCATTGTTAATCGATTTTGCGCTTGAGGAATGGTAGTGTCGTACATGAGAAATGACGGTCATGTTCCGGTTGTTGTGATTGGCGGCGGGCCAGCGGGCCTGACGGCGGCATATGAATTGCAAAAACGCAGTTCAGAGCATCAGCCGATTGTATTCGAAGGCTCCAACATGGTGGGCGGCATTGCCCGCACCGAAACCCACAACGGCTATCGGTCGGACATTGGTGGCCACCGCTTCTTTACCAAGGTTCATGAAGTGGAAGCCATGTGGGACGAGGTGTTGGGGGATGATTTCATCACCGTGCCCCGGCTGAGCCGCATCTACTACCGTGAAAAGTTCTTTGACTATCCGTTGAAGCTTTTCAATGCTTTGTCCAGCATCGGGGTCTACGAGACGGCGCGGATCGGCTTGAGCCTGCTGAAGTGGAAGATACGCCCTTACAAGCAGGAAGACTCGTTTGAGGAATGGGTGGTCAACCGCTTTGGCGGGCGGCTCTACATGCACTTTTTCCGCAGCTATACCGAAAAGGTCTGGGGCATCCCGGCCAAGGAAATCCGGGCCGACTGGGCAGCGCAGCGCATCAAGAACCTGTCGCTGACCAAGGCGGTGTGGAACGCGATATCCGGCTCCAACGACACCTCCAGCCTGATCGAGGAATTCAAGTATCCGCGTCTTGGCCCCGGCATGATGTGGGAACGGGTGCGTGACATCGTGACCAAGCAGGGTGGCCAGGTCAAGATGCGGTCCGAGGTGGTGGCGGTGAACCGTGAGGGCAACCATGTCACCTCGGTCGATGTGCAGCAATGGAACGAAGATGGCACCAAGGGCCCGGTTGAACGGACCGAAGGCGCGCATTTCATCAACACGATGGCGCTTCGTGATCTGATCCATGCCTTCAACCCCCCGCCGCCGCCCGAAGTGGTGGCAGCGGCTGATATGCTGAAATACCGCGATTTTCTGATCGTGACGCTGGTGCTGGATCATGCCGACCCCTTTCCGGACAACTGGATTTACATCCATTCGCCCAAGGTCAAGGTCGGCCGGATTCAGAACTTCCGCGCCTGGTCCAAGGAAATGCTGCCCAACCAGAACACCGCCTCGATCGGCATGGAATATTTCTGCCAGCAGGGTGACGGGCTGTGGAACATGACCGAGGACGAACTGCGGGACCTTGGTGCCAGCGAGCTGGAAAAGCTTGGTCTTGCCAAGGCCACGTCGGTGATCGGATGCGCGGTGATCCGCCAGCCAAAGGCCTATCCTGTCTATGACGGCGACTACCGCGCCGCGCTGGATGTGCTTGAAAAGTGGATCGTCGGCCTCGACAACTTCCAGACAGTGGGGCGCAACGGTCTGCACCGCTACAACAACCAGGACCATTCGATGCTGTCGGCGATGTTCGCGGCGCAGAACATTCTGGGTGCCAAGCATGATGTCTGGACGGTGAATGTGGAACGCTCCTACCATGAGGAGTTTCAGGTGGCCAAACCTGCAAAGGGCGAACCGGTGGTTGCCGAGTAAGCCGCCACAGCGTGGTTCGGGGCTGGCCGAGCGACAAGGGAAGGCACCGGGGGCACATCCCCGGTGCCTTTTTCATTTGGCCGCAAGGGGCGGGCAAAGCGCCAGTTCTGACACATCAGTTGATTGAAAAACACCAAAGTCGTTGACTTCCGGGGTCCACTCCGGCCCTTTTCCATGTTAAGCCGGGCAAAACAGCGGGAGGGCATGATGGCCAACAAACTCGATCAACTGCGCAAACTGTCGGTTGTGGTCGGCGATACCGGGGATATTGACGCCGTTCGGGCGCTGAAGCCGCAAGATTGCACCACCAACCCGTCGATCGTGCTCAAGGCTGTTCAAAGCCCGGCCTTTGCCGATCATCTGGCCCGCGCGCTCAAGGCCGGCAAGGGGCGCAAGAACGCGGTGCAGGCGATTGCCGATGATCTGACGGTGACGGTGGGTGCCGAACTGTCGAAGATCGTGCCCGGCAAGGTCTCTACCGAGGTTGATGCCCGGCTGTCGTTCGAAAAGAAAGCCTCGATCAAAAAGGCCCGGGCCCTGATCGCGGCTTACAAGGAACTTGGCATCAAGCAGAACCGGGTGCTGATCAAGCTCGCCTCGACATGGGAGGGGATACAGGCCGCCCGGGTGCTGCAGGCCGAGGGCATCGAATGCAACATGACGCTGATTTTCAACATGGCGCAGGCGGTGGCCTGTGCCGATGCCGGGGCTTTCCTGATTTCACCCTTTGTCGGGCGGATCACCGATTGGTATGGCAAGGCGACCGGCCAGACCTATACACCGGCGACCGATCCCGGCGTGGCCTCGGTGGCCAGGATCTATGACTATTACAAATCCAACGGCATCAAGACGGTGGTGATGGGCGCATCCTTTCGCAACATCGGCCAGATCGAGGCGCTGGCTGGCTGCGACCGCCTGACGATCAGCCCGCAGTTGCTGGGGGAATTGCAGGCGGCAACCGGCGATCTGCCTGCCGCACTTACCATAGCCAAGGCCAAAGCCACCGGCATGGCCCCGATGGCGATGGACGAAGGCACCTTCCGCTGGGCGATGAACGAAGATCCGATGGCCACCGAAAAACTGGCCGAAGGCATCCGCAATTTCAACGCCGATACGCAAAAGCTTTTTGCCCTGATCGAAAAGGCGCTGGGCTGATCCCGGCTTGATCCCCGGCCACGAATAGCGCTATGGGGGCGGCGACGCTTCGCCCCCATATAGGCATATCATGGTGAAAACCGACGTTTCCGGCCTGTCGCAGCTTGGCCACCACATCGAACAACCCGCGTCGCCCGAAGCGGCGATGCTGGAACGGGTGCCTGCGGGCCACGCCGGAACCCTGTATGTGGTGCGCTTCACCGCGCCGGAATTCACCTCGATCTGCCCGATGACCGGACAGCCCGATTTCGCCCATATCGTGATTGATTACATCCCGCGCGACTGGCTGGTGGAAAGCAAGTCGCTCAAGCTTTACCTGACCTCGTTCCGCAACCATGGCGCGTTTCACGAAGATTGCACGCTGGATATCGCCAAGAAACTGGTGGCGTTGCTGAATCCGGAATGGCTGCGGATCGGGGCCTATTGGTATCCGCGCGGCGGGATCCCGATTGATGTATTCTGGCAAACCGGCGACCCCCCTGCCGGGGTATGGCTGCCGGATCAGGGGGTTGCCCCTTATCGCGGGCGCGGCTAGAGATATTGGGCCTTTGGGCATATCCCTGTGCGATCTTTTGCCCTGCATCCGCCAACAGATAGGCCAAGCTAAAGGAAGCAATGGAATGACAAACTACCTTCTGGTCGGGTTTGCCTGCGCTGCCAGCCTGATCGCCTCATCTGCATTCGCGTTCGACATGCCGATCATGACCCTGGCTTCCAACGGCGAGGCGTATCAAGGGACCATCCATGCAAAAATGGACCGCACTTCAACCTTTGAGCTGACCGGCACCAACATTGATGTGACCTGCACCGGGGCGACCGATAAAAAGGGTATCGGCGTGCTGAACTGCACCAATGGCCGCAACCTGCCGCTGGCCATTCAGGGCTACGGAAAGTTGAACGGGGCCTATGTCGAAACCTATGGCGATGTCAAAGTGGCGATTGCCTGGGGAAAGCGGGCGAAAGCGGACCAGCTTCCGGCGCTGTTGCAATAGCGGTTGCAGCGGCCCCGGCCCCTTTGCCAATCGGAGGAACCTGTGCCCGATAGCCTTGAACGGCGCAATTTCTATGGCCGTCGCTTCGGCAAAACCCTGCGGCCCTCACAAAAAACCTATCTGGCCGAGGATCTTGCAGGGCTGACCGCTGGCGGGATCGGGCTGGCGGAAAACCCGGGGCGGTTACCGCTGGATCCCGTTTTGCTGACCGGCAACCGCCCCTTGTGGGTCGAGGTCGGCTTTGGTGGCGGCGAGCATCTGGTGCATATGGCGGCGCAGAATCCCGGCATCTTCATTCTGGGATGCGAGCCCTATGTGAACGGCATCGCCATGCTGCTGGGCAAGATCCGCCGCGCCGGGGTAACCAATCTGGCGATCCATCCCGGCGATGCCCGCGATCTGTTCGAGGTGCTGCCGCAGGCCTCGGTCGCCAGGGTCTTTCTCAACTATCCCGACCCATGGCCCAAGGCGCGCCACCACCGGCGGCGGTTCGTGAACCCCGACTACCTTGCCCCCCTGTTCGGCGTGATGGCACCGGGGGCCGAGTTTCGGGTGGCCACCGACATCGTCGATTATGTGCGCCAGACGCTGGAACAGGTGCCAGAAGCGGGGTTTCAGCGCGCCGATCATCCGATGGATCAGGCCTGGCCCGACTGGATTTCCACCCGCTATGAGCAAAAAGCGCTGCGCGAGGGCCGTCCGCCGCACTATCTGACCTTTACCCGGCCCTGATCCTTTGGTTCGGCTGCCGGTTGTGCTAGTCTGGCGCAAATGACCCGGCGAGGCCAGGAATGGATGATTTTCAGATCACCAATTGCCACAGCCACACCTTTACCAGCCGCCATGTGCCGCGCAATTTCCCCAGCATCCTGCTGCGCCCGTTCAAATCGCGCCCGGACCTGCTGCGGCTCATCGCCTGGGTGGTGCGGCTTCTGGGCCGCGAGCGGCTGGCGGATGAGATCATGCGGCTGCACCGCTTTCAGCTGGAAGGGATGAAGGGCAAGCAAGCGGCGATTTTCGATGCGATGCGGGCGCATTACCCCGGCAAGACCCGGTTTGTGGTGTTGCCGATGGATATGTCCGCGATCGGTTATGGCTTGCCGCAGGAGGGTCTGCGCCAGCAGCATGATGAACTGGCGGCGCTGGCTGCAGAGCCGCGTTGCGGCGGCAACATCATCCCCTTTGCCACCATCCATCCCGACGCGCCCGGTGGATTTGCCGAACTGCAGCGCGCGGTAGAGGTGCTGGGATTTCGCGGCGTGAAGCTTTACCCCCGGCTTGGCTTTCCCCCGGATCATCCGGTTCTGATGAAGCAGGTCTATCCCTATGCCGTCAAACATCGCCTGCCGGTGATGACCCATTGCTCGCGCGGCGGGGTGACCGCCAAGGGGCTGGACCGGACTATCGCCGACCGGTTCTGCGAGCCGACCAGCTATCTGCCGGTCCTGCGCGCCTTTCCCGAGTTGAAGCTCTGTCTTGCCCATTTTGGCGGTTTGACCGACTGGCGCAGCTATATCGACAGCGACATGCACCCCGATGACCCGAACGGGCGGCGCAACTGGCAGGTGATGATCCGCGAAATGATCGGGGGCGGGCAATTTCCGAACCTTTATACGGATATTTCCTACACCCTGTTCGAATTCGAAGACTTCGTCCCGTTTCTCAAGGTCTTTCTTCATGACAAGCGGCTGATGAAGCGGGTTCTGTTCGGGTCAGATTATTACATGACCCGGCAGGAGGTGCTGTCGGAACGTGCGGTCTGCATCCGGCTGCGGGTGGCTTTGGGCGAAACCATCTTTCGCCAGATCGCCGAAACCAACCCGGCGGTGTGGCTGGGGGAAAAGGGCGAAATGCCGCCGGGCGGAAAGCCGGCCTGAATGCGGCAAACCCCCCTTGCCCCCCGCCTGCCGAACCGCTTTAACGGCGCCGCATCCAACCAGAGGCGTTCTCATGTCCGGCCACGACCAGCCCATTCCGATGATGTCGCGCAAAAGCGGCCCGCTGCGGGGAACCGCCGATGTGCCCGGCGACAAGTCGATCAGCCATAGGGCGCTGATCTTCGGCGCGATGGCGGTGGGGGAAACCCGGATCAGCGGGCTGCTGGAGGGGCAGGATGTGCTGGATACCGCCAAGGCGATGCGGGCCTTTGGGGCAGATGTCACGCGGCACGGCGCAGGCAACTGGTCGGTCCACGGCGTCGGTGTCGGCGGCTTTCGCGAACCGGCGGATGTGATTGATTGCGGCAATTCGGGGACCGGCGTGCGGCTGATCATGGGGGCGATGGCCACCACCGCGATGAGCGCCACCTTTACCGGCGACTCCTCGCTGCGCAAACGCCCGATGGGGCGGGTAACTGACCCGCTGAACCTGTTCGGCACCCAGGCTTATGGCCGCAGCGGGGGCCGGTTGCCGATGACAGTGGTGGGCGCTGCCAACCCGGTGCCGGTGCGCTATGCCCTGCCGCTCGCCTCGGCACAGGTGAAATCGGCGGTGCTGCTGGCGGGCCTGAATGCCCCCGGCCAGACCGTGGTGATTGAGCGCGAACCGACACGCGACCATTCCGAACGGATGCTCGCGGGCTTTGGCGCGCAATTGACGGTGGAGAAAACTGCCGAAGGCAACGTGATTACCCTGACCGGCCAGCCGGAATTGCGGCCGCAAACCGTGGCAGTGCCGCGTGACCCCTCATCCGCCGCCTTTCCCATCTGCGCCGCGCTTGTCGTCGAAGGGTCAGACATCATGGTGCCCGGCGTCAGCCAGAACCTGACGCGCAACGGCATCTATCTGACGCTGGTGGAAATGGGTGCCGATATCGAATTTCTCAACCCCCGCACCGAAGGCGGCGAATCGGTCGCCGATCTGCGGGTGCGGTTTTCAGGAACGCTGAAAGGGATCGAGGTGCCGCCTGAACGGGCCCCCTCGATGATCGACGAATATCCGATCCTGTCGGTGGTTGCCGCCTGTGCCACGGGCCGCACCGTGATGCGCGGCGTCAGGGAACTGCGGGTCAAGGAAAGCGACCGGATTGACGCGATGGCGCGCGGGCTGGAAGCCTGCGGTGTGCGGGTGGAGGAGGAGGAGGATGTGCTGATCGTCCACGGCATGGGCCCCGGCGGTGTGCCGGGAGGGGCGCAAGCGGCGGTGCATCTGGATCACCGCATCGCCATGTCGTTTCTGGTGCTGGGGATGGCATCGCAAAAGCCGGTATCGGTGGATGACGGATCGCCGATCGCCACGTCATTCCCGATTTTTGAGGGGTTGATGCAGGGGCTGGGTGCCAGCGTCACCCGCATCAACCAGCAAGCTACGCCGCCTTTGCCAGCACTGTGACCGGCGTTCCCCACGGATCGGTCAGGTTGGCAGAGCCCGCACCGGCCACAATCGCCTGATATTCGGCCGGATCGGCGCGCAGCACCAGTTCGGCCAGACCGGTAGCGGGCAGGGTGCGGCTACCGGCACCCCGGCTGTTCCAGATATTGCCGGCGATATGGTGGTGATAGCCACCCGAGCCAAAAAAGGAAGCACCGGGGTAATGCACCATCACCGCCATTCCGATCTGATCGCGCCAAAATGCCTCGGCGCGCGGCACATCGCCCACCTGCAGATGCACATGGCCCACAACCGCCGCTTCGGGCGCGCCCTGCCATGGGCCGTCAGCGGCTTTGGCCAGCGCGTTCAGATCCAGCGCCTCGGTCGCCATCTTGATGCTGCCGTCGGCCGTGTGCCACTTGGTGCGGGGCCGGTCGGCATAGACCTCGATGCCGTTGCCTTCAGGATCGCTGAGGTAGATCGCCTCGCTGACCAGATGGTCTGACGCGCCCTGCAATTGCACCCCGCTGGCCGCCGCATGGATCAGCCACTTTGCCAGCGCCGCGCGGCCCGGCATCAGAAAGGCAGTGTGAAACAGCCCGGCTTCGCGCGGGCTGGAGTGGCGCGCGGCAGGGTCGGGCCGCAGTTCCAGCAGAACCCGGCCCGAAGCACCAAGCGAAACGGCGGTGCCGTCGCTGGCCAGAGGTTCCAGCCCCAGCACGCTCTGATAAAAACCCTGCATCGCCGCCAGATCGTTGACCGTCAACGCCACATGGCCGATTTCGATGGGAGCAGAGGCGGTAGACATGGCAAACCTCATATGGTTGGGCGGCTGCATAAGCCACCGGTGACGGGATCAGGCGCTCGTGCCGACAGCAGGTGCATCCGACGCCGGTCGTGCCGGTGCCGCGAGATCGGGATTGCGCGACTGGTTCGACTGGCGAGCCTGCCTTGAGACGAGACGGCAAATCCGATCCACCGGCGACTTGCACGATGTATTACATATGCTGGCGTTCAATACTGCAAGCAATCCCGCCGAATGGAAGATAACTCCTTCCACTATGGAAGCAGTCAGGGGCCGTGCCGCAGAGCTTCAACCAGAAAATCCGTCAGTACCCGCACTTTGGCGGGCAGGTTCCGCCCACTGGGATAAAGCGCGTGGATCGCCACCACCTCTGGCCTGTGATGCCGCAAAAGCCGCACTACCCGGCCCGAGGCAAGACTGTCGGTCGCCACGAATTCCGGCACACAGGCGATGCCCAGACCGGTTTCCGCCGCCGCCAGGCAGGCCGAGGCATCGGAAAACACCACCCGCCCGGCTACCGGAACTCCGGGGCCCTCGCCAAAGGTCCAGCGGTGCGGGTCACGGAAATTGGTGTCGATGATACATTCGCGCCGCGTCAGATCCGACGGGTCGGTCAGATCGCCGAGCCGTTCCAGATAGGCAGGCGCGGCCACCACCAGCATCCGAACCTGCCCGAGCTTCCGTCCGGTCAGGCTGCTGTCTGCCGGATTTCCCACCCGGATTGCGGCATCAAACCCTTCGTCCACCAGATTGGCCAAACGGTCGGAAAACTGGACTTCAAGCGAGATTTCCGGATAGGCTGCGGCGAAATCTGCCAACAACGGTGCCAGCCGCAAGGTGCCGAAACTCAAGGGGGCGGTCAGCCGGATCCGGCCTCGCAGGGTGATGGCGGCGTTGCGCGCCTCGGTTTCCAGATCATCCTGCGCTTCGATCAATCCCCGCAAGCGTCCGGCGTAGGCCTGCCCCGCTTCGGTCAGCGCCAGCGCCCGGGTGGTGCGGTTCAGAAGCTTGACGCCCAGCCGAGCTTCCAGCCGCGCCACCAGTTTCGAGGCCTGGCCAGAACTGGCCCCCAACCGGGCCGCAGCGGCGGCAAAGCTGCCGCTTTCCACCACCTTCAGAAACATCCGCTCCGGCGTCAGTCTGTCCATCGCCGCCTGCCTCGAACCTGCACCTTTGCCGGTGCCAGCGTGACCCTGGTTCAGGCCAAACACCGCCACCACAAGCGGCAGCAAAAAGGGCGCGCAGAACCCCGCGCGCCCCACTCCTTACCCGGAATGGGTGTCAGGCAGCGGCGGGAAGCACTGTCGAATGCAGATCAGTGGCCCGGGCAATCTCGATCCGGCGCGGCTTCAGCGTTTCCGGAACTTCACGCACCAGATCGACGTGCAACATGCCGTCGGCATGGGTGGCCCCGGTCACGCGCACATGGTCGGCCAGTTGAAAGCGCCGCTGAAACGCGCGGGTGGCGATGCCACGGTGCAGATAGCTTTGCCCGCCATCAACAGGCTCTTCGCTGGCTTTGCGCGCCGCGATCAGCAGCGCGTTCTCCTTGACCTCCACAGTCAGGTCGTCACCGGAAAAACCGGCAACGGCAACCGAGATCCGATAGCCATTTTCGGCCGTTTTCTCAATGTTGTAGGGGGGATAGGTCGGCTGCGAGATATCGGCGGCCAGAACCCGGTCCATCATGTCGGCGATCCGGTCGAAGCCGACGGTGGCACGATACAGCGGGGCAAGATCAAAAGTACGCATGGTCATCCTCATGAAGCGATGTGGGTTTGCCCTCCCTTGTGGGACGGGCCTTGCCAGAGCCCCATCGGGCACCCTGACCCACCACAGATGGGAAAACCGCGCGATGCTTTCAAGGGCTGCCGGTGGCAGCGCAACCTGACCCTTCAGTGATCGTCCTGCACATCATCACTCAGCACGAACCGCTTGTCGCAATAGCCGCATTCGACAAAACCCGGCTCAGCCGGGATCGTCAGCCACACCCGGGGATGCCCCAGCCCACCCTCGCCGCCATCGCAAGCGATGCGGGTTGCATGAACCACCTCTGTTTCAGGGGCTTGGGTCGGCATGGGCGGGCTCCGGATTTAAGGATCTGGCACAGGCATCAGCGTTACGGCCAAGCACCGCCAATGGTCAAGCCTTCACGACGGCGACTTGAAAACAGTTGTTTGACGCAGAGCGCACATGCCCATACTCAACCCCCGGCATCGCCAGCAAAGCTTCTGCCGCTGCGGTCAGATAGAACGTTGGCACCACCCTGCCGGTGCCATAAACGATCCGGTCATCCGACCCGTAGCCGCGCAGGACGTAGCCGGGCGAGTCCAGGATCGGCGGCAACTCGGGCCCCGGCAGCGGCGCATTGCAGGGATCAGCACACAGAAAAACCGGCCCGGTCTCGGCATAGGGCTGCAGGGCGGCAAAGGGCCGGTAGGCCAGCACCAGATAGGCGGCACCTTCGGGCACTATCCGCAAACAATGGCGACAGGGCACGCCACCCCCATCAGATATCCGGCGCTCGGGTGCCATGCCATAGGCATCGGCTCCACCGGACTGCAAGGCACGGGCAGTTTCGGTCGGGATCGCGGTAAAAAATGCTGTCATGGTTCAGCCCTCCATGCTCCCTTCTGACGCCCGGGGGGGGCCGGGCGACCCGGAACCTGCGCAACCATACCCGCATGCCCCGGGTTTCTCTTTGGCTCAAATATCCGCGCCGCGGGCACCTGAGCGCCTGCAAGGGCGCGAGGCAAAAGGCGCGGCCCGCAAGGGCCTCCTTTGGATCAGACCGGTGGAAAGGGCCTAACCCAGAACGCTGGCGACGGATGCGGCCACGATCGGAATGGTTTTGGTGTTCAGCCCGGCGATATTCATCCGGCTGTCGCCGACCATGTAGATGCCGTGGTCATTGCGCAGCCGCCCCACCTGTTCCTCGGTCAGTCCCAGCCGCGAAAACATCCCGCGATGCTGGGCCAGAAACCCGTAGCGGTCCGACCCGGTGGCGCGGCGCAGCGCCTGCGCCAGTGCCACCCGCAGATCCAGCATCCCCAGCCGCACCGCTTCCAACTCGCTCAGCCATTCGGCCCGCAAACCCGGATCATTCAGGATCATGGTGACCAGCCGCGCCCCGTGATCGGGCGGAAAGGAATAGTTCATCCGGTTCAGCATCGCCAGCGTGCCCTGCGTCAACACCTGTGCCCCGGCATCGGCGGCAATGCCAAGCAATATCCCGGTACGCTCGCGGTAAATCCCGAAATTCTTGGAGCATGAGGCGGCGATCAGCAGTTCCGGCAGCCGCGCCGCCAGCGCCCTTGTTGCGGCGGCATCCGCCTCCAGCCCGTCGCCAAAGCCCTGATAGGCCAGATCAATCAGCGGTACCGCCGCCTTGCGCACCAGCAACTCCGCCACCGCATCCCATTCCGGCAGGGTCAGATTGGCCCCGGTCGGGTTGTGGCAGCAGCCATGCAGCAACACCACATCGCCCGCCGCCACCCGCTCCAGATCCGCCATCATGGCCCCAAAATCCACGGCACAGCTATCCGGGTCGAAATAGCGGTATTCGGCCATGTCCATCCCCAGATAGCGGATGATCGCCGGATGGTTGGGCCATGTCGGGTTCGACAGCCAGACCCGGGCACCGGGCGCTGCAAGCCGGATCAGTTCCAGCGCCTGGCGGATCGCGCCGGTGCCGCCGGCGGTGGCAGCGGCGGCAACCCGCTCCATCGCAAAGCCGTCACCCAGGATCAGCCGCGCCATGGCGGCGTGGAAATCGGGTTCCCCCGCCAGACCGGTATAGGTCTTGGTGGTTTCCCGCTCCCACAACAGCTTTTCCGCCGACTTTACCGCTGCCATCACCGGGGTTTTCCCGTCGGCATCCTTGTAGACACCAACCCCCAGATCCACCTTGCCGGGGCGCGGATCATCGCGGTACAGGGCGATCAGTTGCAGGATTTTATCCTGAGGCTGCGGTTTCAGCGTTGCCAGCATTGCCTACCCCTTTGCCACCTTCAGATCGCCGTACATGCCCCATTCCGCCCAGGACCCGTCATACAGCGCATGGTTGCGGTGGCCGATCCGCTCCAGCGCCAGATTGATGATGGCGGCGGTAACGCCTGATCCGCAGGTGGTGATGACCGGCCTGGCCAGATCGACCCCGGCAGCGGCCATCACGGCGCGCAGCCGGTCGGGCGAGCGCAAGGTGCCATTTTCGGTCAACAGCGTGGCATAATGGATGTTGCGGGCACCGGGAATATGGCCGGACCGCAGTCCGGGTCGCGGTTCCGGCGCTTCACCGCGAAAGCGGGCGGGGCTGCGGGCGTCCAGTATCTCGTGATCGCCGAGCTTGGATGCAGCGGCCACCTGCGTCACGTCGCGGATCAGCCGGGCCTGGCGCTGCACCGTCACATGGCGGTCCTTGATGACGGGCGGCAGGTCTTCCAGCGGCAACCCCTCGGCGCGCCATTTTGGCAGACCGCCGTCCAGCACCGCGACATCCTGCTTGCCCATCAGGCGGAATGTCCACCAGACCCGCGCCGCCGAAAACAGCCCGGCCCCGTCATAGATCACCACCTGATGCCCGTCGCCGACCCCCATCGCCCGCATCCGGCTGATGAACTTTTCCGGTGGTGGCGCGGTATGGGGCAAGGCAGAGCGGTGGTCGGATATCTCGTCGATATCGAAAAACCGCGCACCTGGAATATGGGCGGCGGCATGTTCGGCGCGGGCATCGCGGCGCAAACCGGTGCCGGCATCGGGCAGATACCAGCTGGCATCGAGAATGCGCAGATCGGGATCGTGCAGATGCTGCGCCAGCCATGTGGTGGAAACCAGCACCTCCGGATCATCCCCTGCCATCTCGGCCTCCCTGAACAGGCGATGCATAGTCAACCCTGCGGGGTCAGGCAAGAAGCTTCGGGCGAACCGTGGCGGCGGCACAGGCTGACTGCGCCGCCCCCGGTTCTATCACATCAGGTTTTGGCCATCATCCCTTTGACGACGCCGACAACCGCCAGCAGCACTCCGCCACCAACCAAGCCAACGACAATCTGCCCGATGATCGCACCCATGTCGGTGCCGCTGGCCGCAACCGCTGTCGCTGCGGCGTCGGGTGCGGCACCCATCATGCCCAGAAGCCAGCCGCCGATGCCGCCGCCGATGATGCCGACGATCGAATTGCCTGCGGTGCCAAGGCTCCAGTTCTTCATCACCGCAGCAGCGCCGTTGCCGCCTATGGCGCCAGCGACCAACGAAATGATAAGTGGTAGCATTTTGATCCTTCCTGTCGGGTCAAGCCCGTTGCTCGATCCGGGGTTCATTTCCCCGGCGCACAAGTGTCGGGCAGTTTGGCTAGTGCCGGAAAGGGTTTTTGTGCGTTGGCGCAGAATCCGCCGGATTGTGACGCGAAATCAGCTATTTTCGCGCAAAAGTCGACCTTTTTGCCGGTCCCAGTCGCGTTTCGCCTCCGTCGCGCGCTTGTCGGCCTTGTTCTTGCCCTTGGCGACGCCGATCTTCAGCTTCACCATGCCACGGTCATTGAAATAGATCACCAGCGGCACCAAAGTCATGCCTTCGCGCCCCACGGCAGACCACAGTCTGGCCAGTTCCTTGCCCTTGACCAGCAACTTGCGCCGCCGCCGTTCCTCATGGCCGAACGTCTTGGCTTGCTTGTAGGGGGCGACATAGGCGTTGATCAGCCACAACTCGCCCTTTTCGACGCTAGCATAGCTTTCGGCAATCGCCGTCCCCCCCGCCCGCATCGCCTTGACCTCGGAGCCATGCAGGATGATCCCGGCCTCCAGATCGCTTTCGATGAAGTAATCGAACCGCGCCCGGCGGTTTTCGGCGATGATGCGGTAATTGGGGTCGGATTTCTCGGCCATGATAGGGGGGAGATAGGGGTTGCGGGGGCGCGAGTCCAGTCTCCCCTCGCCCGATATTCCCCCTTGCACCGCCCCGCCACCCAGCCCACCTTGGCCCTGACCGGGGGTGCGGATGAGCGACGCAGACAAGGCCTATGCAGCAGCAAAACGGCTGATCGCCAAAGCGAAGAAGGCGGGTGATACGCACCTGTCGTTTGATTCCGGCGGCTTCCGCGCCCTGACCACCCTGCCCCCCGGGTTGGCGGGCCTGACCGGGCTGCAGGTTCTCTCGCTCGACAACACCGGGGTCAGCGATGCCGGGCTGGCGGCGCTGCAGGGGCTGACCGGGCTGCAGGGGCTCTCGCTCAACAACACCGGGGTCGGCGATGCGGGGTTGGCAGCGCTTCGGGGGCTGACGGGGCTACAGAGACTGTCCCTTAACAGTTCTGCGGTCACCGATGCAGGTCTCGTCGGGCTGCAAGGGCTGACCGGGCTGCAGTGGCTCTCGCTCGA
>Ga0105044_10003037_pt1 | contig 22956 bp, 16 predicted proteins | sample MAT01_FD_78092 | JGI IMG/M metagenome (GOLD analysis project Ga0105044, IMG submission 78092) | Freshwater microbial communities from Lake Fryxell liftoff mats and glacier meltwater in Antarctica - MAT-01 | ecosystem: Environmental > Aquatic > Freshwater > Ice > Liftoff microbial mat | place...
CCGGACGAGAGCTTCTCCTGTACGGTCGAGGCGGGGGTGCTCAGCGCCGAAGATGCGCGCCAGATGGAGCAGAAGATCAACGGATTGATTGCCGGGTAACCCAACTACCCTAAAATTTCGTAATTCGTCAGCACAGCCAATGTTCGGTATAATAAGGCAAGCTTCCCTAGCCGCAATGGCTTTTGTTGTGCATGCCATTGCCCGAACGAACTGTTTCCCGGTAAAGACCACCTGTTCAAGAAAGCCAGTCGAAGAACGCTAGTTAAAAATCATAGGAGGAAATTCATGGCGACACCGATCAAGATCGCAGTTGTTGGCGCGGGCAGCGCCACCTTTTCGCTCGGCTTGGTGAAAGACCTTTGTCTGACCCCCAACTTGGCCGGTAGCCTGGTCCACTTTATGGACATTGACGCTGATCGTCTGGACATGATCACCAAGTTGGCGCAACGCTACAGCAATGAACTAGGCTCCGATCTGCGCATCGCCAATACACTGGACCTACGGACCGCGCTCACCGATGCCGATTTTGTGATCAATACGGCGTCGGCCACCAGCCACTATCATCAGCGTGCCATGCGCGATCTGACGGACAAACATGGCTATTACTATGGCCGCGTCAACTTGGGGGCGTACAAAAATCTTCAATTGATGATGGATGTGGCGCACGAAATGGAAGAGACTTGTCCCGATGCCTGGCTGATTCAATCGGGCAACCCGGTGTACGAAGGCTGTACACTGATGACGCGCGAGACAGATATCAAGGTCTGTGGTCTCTGTCACGGTCACTATGGGGTCTACAACATTGCGCGCGTCCTGGGGCTGGATGTCGACGATATGAGCAACCTTACTTGGGAAGCGCCGGGGCTGAACCACAACATCTGGCTCACCCATTTCTATTACAAAGGCGAGAATGTCTACCCGCTGCTGGATCAGTGGATCGAGGAGCACGGTGAGGAATATTGGCGCACCCATGTCGCCGACCGCACCCATGATATCCAGATGTCGCGCGGCACGATTCACCAATATCAGATGTTCGGCCTCATGCCGATTGGCGATACACCGCGGCGTGGCGGCTGGTGGTACCACACCGACATCGAAACCAAGAAACATTGGTTTGGCGAGCCATGGGGCGGGCCAGATACCGAACTAGCGCGCCCCTTCTATGTCCAGAATCTGGAAAAGAAGATGGCGCAGATCCATCAAGTTGCCAACGATCCCAAGGCGAGTGTGGTCAGCGTCTTTGGTGCGCAGAAGACGCGTGAGCAACAGGTGCCCATTATTGATGGGCTGGTGAACAACAACGAAGGCTACTTCCAGGTGAATGTGCCCAACTATGGCGCGCTGCCCGGCGTGCCCGACAATGTGGTGGTCGAAGTACCGGCGCTAGTCAACAAGAAAGGCATTCAGCCGATCCGCGTCGAGCCGCTGCCCGAGAAGATCATGTATGAGCAGATTCTACCCGAATGGCTCGACATGGAGCGTGAGTTGCTGGCCTTCCAAACGGGTGACCGCACCATGCTGCTCTGGAATGTGTTGGAGAGTCAACAGACCCAATCGTATGATCAAGCCGTGGGCGTGCTCGAAGATCTACTCGACATGGCCGACCACGAGGATATGAACGAACACTATCAATATCCAGAAAATAACATTCTGCTGGATTCTGTACGGCGGCGTGCACTGCGCTAAGCCAGCTTATACAGACAGCGGGGTAGGATGACATGCATCCTACCCCGCTGTATTTCCCACGCTAGCAGTTCGTTCAAGCAGGTAGCGCAACGAACTTACTGCGCCATCTACCCATATGAGCCTACTTCATTCTCCTACTTTGTGATCAACGGCAGATAAAGCTGGTTGGGCAATGTCGTGCCGTCTGTTACCACTCGGATACCACTCAAGGTGATCAGCGATTCATTGCCCGCATCATCGCGGAACTGAGCATAGACCTTGGCGATCTGGCCGGGTGCGGTGGGTGCCAGTTGCCACGGCACACCCTGGGCAAAGGGCTGCCAATCGGCACCGGTGAGCAGTGGGTCATTACTCAGGCGCATCTGTGTAATGTCGTCGAAGAATTCGCCTTCTTCGTTAGACGGCGCAAAGGTCAAGAGTACATTCAAACTCGTCGTCTCCAATGCGTTGCCGTTGATGTCAATGCGCGCTTCGGGGCGGAATGGATCCTGGCTTGGCGTCACCGGGCTGGTATCGATCACCGCCGAGCGATCATCATCGGCATCAATGGCCATGTAGCGGTAGAAGTAATTCGTCCCGTTGGTGGCCGTGTCCGAATAGACACCCGTATTGGGCAGTTCGGCTTGCTGCAAGCTCCACGGTCCGATTGGTGACGTCGCCCGATAGAGCAACATGCGATTGTACTCCGGGCGCACATCATAGGAGACGACGTTGAGGCCCACGTTGGGAGCTACGCTCAGGAACTGCGGCGCAACAATGCCATCATCGCCGGGGTTGAAGGGATTCTTGCTCTTGGCAAACTCGGAGCCATCATTTTCGCCACCGCCATCAGTGTCCGAATTGTTGGGGTCAGTGCCAAACTGATACTCGCTCAGGTTGTCCAGGCCGTCCAGATCGGGGTCGCCACCATCTTGGGTCACTTGATTCTCCTGCTCAAATGGATCGGGCAGGCCGTTGCCATTGGTATCCGAGCCTTCTTGCACAGAGAAGGAACCCAGTGCTTCACGCGTAAAGTCCGTGGTTTGTACCCGCAAGCGCACACGATACGAGCCTTCATCCTTGGGTATAGGTTGTTGGGTTGCCTCACCGCTCGGTGCGATGGCCTGGGCTTGGTTGACCAACGTGTATGTCCCGCCATAGAAACCGTCACCCGCTTCGCCATCGCCATGTAGGCCGTCATCATAGAGCCGGACAATGCTTTGCACACCATTGGGGGCTGTGATAAGCGCCAATGGACTCAGATTGCCCAGCGGACCATTGCCCGACAGGAAGGCATAGATCGGCACGCGATTGCCCGTGAAGTAGCGGCTGCCCAAACGATCCGGCAACAACAGGTGGAACATCAGGTTCGACTGACCACTCACCAATACTTGGTAGGGTGTAATCGCCTGTGGTGAGGCCGCTTGATTGACGGCGCTCGCCTGCAAACCGATGATCTGCGCAAAGTCAACGACCATGGTCCACACACCCGGTTCTGGGTTGGGAATGCGCCAGCCAAGATGGCCGCTGCGATAGTCGCTAAAGGTGTAGGGCAAGGTGCTGCTGTTAATCACTGTGCCATCGGGTTTGATCAATTGCATATCTAGCGCAAAGCCTGGCACCCAATCGATGGCAAAGAGTGCTTCGCTCACCGAGTCATCGATCATGACGGTATGAGTCTGCGCTTGGGTGGCAGTGGGTGAAGCCGCGGCCACACCGGGTACAGTAGTCTGTGACTGTAAGCCACCTTTTTCGGCCAACAAGCGTTGTCGACCTTCGCCTTCAGCCTGTGCATATTCGTAGACACTGCCCAGATCCAGGAAGGTATCACCAATCGCCGTGGCGCTGTCGGCATTGGCTGCCGATACCGCGCTACTGACAAAGACATCGTTGTAGAAGAAGAGACCGCCCGTGGCCGTGGCAATATTCTGCATTAATGTCTCGTCGGATGCCGAGCCAAAGGCAATCGATGTAACAGGACAGCCGGTGGCGACCACATCGCCCTGAACCGTCGCCCAGAATTGCGCGCTGTTTTCCATGCCATCGGAGAGCAACACAAACGAACAGGGCGTGTTGCCGGTGGGGCTGGCAGCGCGCTGCGTAACCGCTTCGGCTAGCCCATCGCCAATGCTGGTCAAGCCGCTAGCCGTGATGCCATCCAGATAATCTTTGGCTTGTTGGCGCACATTGGGGGCCGCGGTGACGGCACGAATGCCAAAGGGGGCCGGGTTCACATTTTCATTGTAGGCCACTACCGCCAGCCCGGCATTGTTGCGTGTAATGTCCACATAGAATTTTGCAGCTTGGCGAGCGGCGTCAATGCGGTTGTCGCTCAACATCGAGCCCGAGCGATCCAGCACGAGTACCTGATCGGTGTTATCGGCATTATAGGAAACGCTGGCATTGTTTGTGTCGGTGGCAAGTACGGTGGCTGTGCCCGATTGCTCCAGCGAAACTTCCAGATCATAGACGCCGTCGGCGGCTTGGGTGGGCGCTTGGACCACCAACCAGTATTGTTGCTGAATAAACCCACCGGTAGTGATCAACGCATTCTGGCCATTGACGCGCGCCTTGAAATCAGCGACAGTTAAGCCGGCAACAACCGGCCCCTGGGGGTCGCCATTGGTCACTAACACCTGGGTCAAGAACTTGCCGGGGGCATCAAATGGACCGACGTTGGCAACCGCGCCACTGTTGGGCATCTTCACATCCAACACCGGATTCACACATTCCAGCGTAATGTCGCTCTGGGCAGCGGCGTTGGTGCTGCCAGCAATCGCCACAATTGCGGTCAGGCCATCATTGAAAAAGGCGTGTGTCCAGTCGGTCGCGGTGCTTTGGTTATAGCTGTTGAGGGCAAAGGGTGCCGCCGCTCCCTTTTGCGTGATCACATGATAAAAGGCCGGGCCAAAATCGGTGTGGAAACGTGCGCTTACCACGGGACAATTGACCGCGGCAGGCACGGCGCGATAGTAGCGTGCGCCGTAGCGACTAAGCGCCTGGTTGGTGAAATTCGCCGGCGTCCCCGTGTTGATCGTGCCGCCATTGGTGGGTACAATCGGGCCATAGACTGCGGGGTTGCCCACTTCGTCCTCATCGACATAGTTGTAGGCGACGCTAGGCTGGTTGGTCAGATCTTTGATCCAGTTGGCAGCAGCAAAGCGGCGGAAAGCGGCATCAAAGTTTACCCCAGCACCCAAATTACCCAGCGCCGTATTGAGGGCGGCAATGTCATTTTGGGTTTCGGCAGCTTCCCACAAGCGGACCAGCGCATCTACGCCGCGCTGTGGCTCGGTGAGGGTCGTCCCAAATTGTTCGGAAAAATATTTCCACCAGAGGGCCGAGTTATAGCGTTGGGGGTCACTGGTGATATCCACATTGGTGTTGTTGAGATAGGTGTTATGCTGCAAATTCATGTTAAAGGGAGCGCTGAGTGCGTTGATCCAATTGTCGATATTGGTGAACGCCAGATCTTCGATGGCGCGCGCGGTACCCTCTTTGAACCAGCGCACTTCGACTCCATCGTAGCTGTATTGCACACGATGAAAGAGTTCGTGGCCGGTCGTCTGTTGCACTGATTCGGCAATCGCAAAACAGCCATTGTTCACGGTAAACACATTGGAGCTTGAACTAGTGCCGCCATTACAATCGGCAGCGTCAACAATTTGCACTTCCAACTTCCCGGCAAAGGCGGGTTGGCGGAAGCCAAAATCGGTGACATAGCGATCCCAATAGAGCTGGGTATGGTCGGCAATGGTGGTTGCTTGCGCATCAGTCGTGTCGGCATCGTTGTAATAGACGCAGAAGTTGGTGCGTTCGATGACGTCGGGCAAGCTGCCGGGGGCGCCAGGGCAGGCAAGTGGCGCACTGACCGCCACCTGTGCTGGTGCAGCAAATGCGTTGCTCGGCAAGAAGCTCGCCAGCAACGTTGCGCAGAGCGCAAGCTGCGCCAGCTGGGCAAAACGAATTCTAGGCAATCGAAACCAAGCGTGCATAATCTTTTCTCCTATCGCGGGGGAGTGTCGGCAACGGTAAAGCGTGGAAGCCGCCGAAAATCAACGATTCGGCGCATCCCCAGCTTACTGCTTTCCTGCCCGGCGACCTAGCATATTGCGCACAAGTTGCTTGTGCGCTAGATCACAGGGAGTAGGACAATTTGCCTGTCGCACGGAGAAAATCGGTTTTACCCAGCCGGGGGACGGCTGGGTGGAGGAAGCAGGGTGGGCTAGACGGCAGTCCAACCGCCATCGGCAGGAATAATCGCGCCGTTGATGTGGTGCGATTCATCGGCAGCGAGAAAAAGCGCCAGCGCGGCAATATCCTCGGATTCCAACATGGCCGGAATGAGGGCGGCAAAAGCGCCGGCCCGGCCCATACCGGCGGCATCGAGCCGATCGGGGGGCATCGTCTCACCAATATTGGTCTTGGTACCGCCGGGGCAGATCGCGTTACAGCGCAGCCCTTTGAGGGCATACATCCAGGCTGTGTTGCGTGTCAGGCCCACGAGCGCATGTTTGGACGCGGTATACGCAGCACCAGCCGCGCCGCCACTAATGCCAGCGGTGGAAGCAACGTTAATGATCGAACCACTGCCTTGCGCAAGCATATGGGGAATGGCCCGTCGGCTCGTAAACATGGGCCCATCCAAGTTGATGCTCAGCACATGTCGCCAAATATCATCGGACAATTCGCCGACCCCCTGCATATAGTCCATCACACCGGCATTGTTACAGAGTATATCAATCCGTCCATAGGCACTGATGGCGAGATCAACCAATTGCTCGGCAGTTGCCTTGTCGGCAATGTTGCCCTGTGCACTGACAATTGTGCCGCCGCTCGCCTGAATCTCCGCGACGACCGCATCGAGACGCGTGGCATTCCAGTCGCCGGCGACCACTTGTGCGCCAGCCTTGGCAAAAAGAATGGCGATTGCCCGCCCTATGCCAGAGCCAGCGCCCGTAATCACAGCTACTTTACCCTGAAGTTGCATTAGTTTCCTCCTATACTTGAATACTAGAGTTGTTCCTAAATCGCATTCAGCCGCATTCCGGGATAGCAACAGATCGATGGTACCAGGCAGTGAAGCGGTCTGTTGCTATCCCGGAATGCTATCAGTGGTTACATCCTGCTGCTTCGGCAACAACGCTAATGACGCGTGTACGCTAGGTGCGCCCATTATCACTGGTCAAAAACAACGAATGGGCTGTCCCATACCTGACTACAGCTGCGCGGCACGGATAACAGGATGTCGGGCAAGGTCGCTTCGACGACACTGTTGTCCGTGCCATAGACATTGGTGACAAATCCATCGGCGTGCGCATCGGTCTTCCACTGGCCATCGATCAGATAGCGAAATTCATAGCGGTGCCGACACGGTAGATCGAGCGTTGTGCGCCAGACACCATCGCGCTCCTGGCACATAGGTGTAGCGTTTCTCCGCCATTGATTAAAGTCACCAACAAGAAAAATTTGATCTGCCCATATACTGGCGGGCAGTTCAAAGGTTACACGCACATGATCAGGCTGTAAGGAGCGAGTTTTGTAGATCATGGATTGATACCTTTCGGCAGCAACTTGTCGCAGCAGGACAAGCCCCGCAACCCCCATTACGCTTGCGCACGAATCAATAACAGCGCACGATCGGCTTGGTTCAGGATCCCGGCAGCGACGCTGCCATAAAATACCCGAGCCAACCCGGTGCGGCCATGGCTGGCCAGCGCAATCAAATCGACATTTTCTTGCTCTGCCACCTGTAGAATCGACTGCACGATGGGGCCCGTTTCCACATAGGTCTTGACTTGAACCCCTTTTGCCTGCAGCTTGGCTTGCACGCTCGCCAGATACTCTTTGGCGGCTTCCAGCATCTGCGTGGTCATCTCCCCATCGTAATACGGGGCCATGCCCGTGGACACATAGGTAGAAATGATCGGCTCTACCACCTGCAACAAAACAAGCTGGCTGCCAAATTTCTGGGCGATTTCATCTACGTGCGTAAAAATTTTCTCGGCACGATCTGAGCCATCTAGTGGGACTAACACCTTGCTATACATATATCTCCTCCATGCTTCGCGTACATTGTCATAGTCGGCTGCATCGAAGCAGCGCAACCCTGAATTGACCCGGAATTGATAGGTACTCGATGACTTCACTCTACACCCCAAACGCCCAAAATGCTTACGGTAGTCGGATAGTTTTGTACCTAGCCACCTGGATAGTGTTGCCGCCCAGGGCTGGCAAGCATCGGTGAAAAGCTCGCCTAGCTTGGCAGACCCGCTCGCATCGCCTAGTCAAGTGGCTAGGCAGAAACCTAGCGTTCCGGCAGTGTTGTTTTGTTGGTCTGTGTGCGAGTATGAAGGAGATGCTTGTTAGGCGACAGACAAGGTGCAAATTGATAGAGCATTCCTATCGCTCGCACAGAATAGACAACTAGAAGACGACTAGAAAGGGGATATTGTGATACCGGCAGGCGAGGTCAATCCGACAAACAGGATCAATGTGCCAAAGTGGCGCTGGCCCCTTGGGCAACTCCGCCCGATGGAGGTGGGGTATGGGGTACTGGCTTTGCTGGTAATTGTGGTGCTGGCTTTTGCGATCTTTCAACCCATCCAGGTGTTACCCCGGATCGCGCTGGGGCCAGGGTTTTCCTTTGTCGATCAGGCGGGCGCGCGGCTGACTAACGAAGACCTGCGCGGTCATTTGGTGCTCTATACCTTTACGTATACGGGTTGCCAGGGGGATTGCCCCCAAACCAGCCGCACCCTCCAGCTTGTGCAAGCGCAGCTAGAGCAGATCAATACCCGTGGCCTGCCGGTCGATCTGGTGACGATCTCCTTTGATCCAGCACGCGATACGCCGCAGCAACTTGCTGCATTTGCCCACCAAGTGGGGGCAGATCTCACCAATTGGCATTTTGTGACAGGGGAGCCCGCCGCGCTAAAAAATGTGATTGGCAGCAGCTTTGGCTTCTATTACAACCAGGCGGCTAATGGCGTTTTCAGCTTTGATCCGGCCTTTGTGCTGGTCGATGGCGTGGGCATTGTACGCGCCAAATATCGAACAGCGGAGCTTGATCTGGCGCTTGTGCAGCGCGATCTAGAATTGATTGCGACCGAAGCCCGCAACAGCCAGGGGGCTGGACGTCTGGCCTATGAGGCAGCCCATCTATTTCTTTGTTATCCCAAATGAGGGAGGGTATGAATAAAGGTTTTGCCGAACAACCACCGTCTATCACGGAAAAGACTAGGGAAAAAATCGCTATCCTAGATGTGTCCCCGCCAAGCTACAAGCTACGGCGCATTTGGCAGCGGATGCTCTTGGGTCTAGCCGTGTTGGGGATTCTGATGGCGACCTTCTGGTGGCTACGTCCCTACCAGTTTCATGGCATTGTGTTACAGTCGCCCACGCGGGCCACCGACTTTACGCTGCTGGCTTCGACTGGATCCCCTGTCCGCCTGAGCGATTTCCGGGGCAAGCTGGTTGTGCTTTTCTTTGGCTACACGGCCTGCCCGGATATTTGTCCACTGCGCCTGGCCGAGTTGAAGCAAACCCTGAAGTTGTTGGGCGAGCCGGCAAACCGTGTGCAAGTGATTTTGGTGACTGTCGATCCGCTGCATGACACAGTGGAGCATCTGCAACGCTATGTCAGTGCGTTTGATCCATCTTTCCTGGGCATGACTGGTTCACCAGCGCAGATCAATGCGGTGGCTACCCAGTTTGGCATTTTCTATGATCCAGCGCCAACGAGCGCAGGTGCCATCAGCCATACCGGCACCATCACCGTGATCGACGCCGATGGCTATGTACGGTTGCTTTTTCCCGATGGCCTTTCCACCGCCGACATGGCGCAAGATCTGGCCCAGTTGATCAGATGAGCCAGATCCAGGTACAGGGCCACAACCGAGCAGGCCAAGAACGTACGTAGGTTATTTATCCAACCAGCAAAAAGGAGCAAGTTGTGAAAGATCCAGATACCCCCAAAGGGACAATTGCGTTGCTAGTGTTTTTCGTTCTCTTGACAGCTGCGCTGTGGGGTTCGGCGTATCTGACCATGCTATCCCGAGGAATCGCGCAATGAGTGAACCAACAAGCATTGATCAGAGCAATCTACCGAATTTACATGTGGATTGGTATGAAGCGGTTTGGATTCGTGTGAGCTTGCTCATACTCGTAATCTTTTTGCTGGCTGTGATCGCAGCCAGCACCGCCTTTGGCATCCAAGTACCTGGCGTGTACGGTCGCATCAAGCCGGATGAGATCATGGCCCCCGGTAGTCCCTTTGCCGAACCGGGCGTGCGCGAATTGGCCCCCGACAACTATGAAGCCTATATTCGCGCGGCCACCTGGAGCTTCACGCCCAGCGAAATTCGTATACCAGCCGGGGCCACAGTCACCTTTTACATTACCAGCCTGGATGTACAACATGGCTTCAAGATCATGGATACCAACATCAATATGATGGTGTTGCCCGGCCAGATCTCAACGCTGAAAACGCAATTCAACACACCAGGCACCTATAACATGATCTGTCATGAGTATTGTGGCGCGGCCAATGCCGACTTTGGCCATCATACCATGTACGGCCAAATCATTGTCGAAGACCCGACGACAGCTAGCGATGTCCAATAACGAACCCGGTGCGAATTATCTAGCACAATAAGGAGTAAATCATGTCTGTACAGGCACTACCCGCCTTGGCGACGGCGGCTACGCCAACCCCGACTCCACTAACCAAGGCCGACCTGGCCATTGTGGATCGGCTGACCGGTTGGAATATTGGGATTGGGATCGGCGCACTCGCGATTGGGTTGGCGCTGGGGATCTTGCAGGGATTGGAACATGCGGGCATTGATCTCTACCCGCAACTGATGCCCGTGCTCAAAAGCTATTATCAAGGGTTGACCATCCACGGTGTGCTTAATGCGTTGATATGGACCACCTTTTTCATTTGTGGCTTTTTTACCTATGCCTTTGTGCGCAGCCTAAACCGGCCCCTGCGCTATCCGCGTGTCAATGTCGCAGCATTGGTGATCATGGGCATTGGGTTGCTCTTGGCGGCCTTTCCCTTGCTGGCCAACATGGCAACGGTTCTCTATACCTTCTATCCACCGCTGCAAGCCCATTGGACCTTCTACTTGGGGCTCACGCTGGTGGTGGTTGGCTCGTGGACGGTCGGTTACGGTTTCTATTTTACCTATTGGGCGTGGCGCAAGGAAAATCCTGGCGTGCGCACCCCCTTCATTGCCCTGGCCGCCTTGATCACCATGGTGCTCTGGCAGATTTGTACGCTGGGCGTCGCCGTCGAAATTCTCGGCTTTTTGCTGCCGTGGTCACTGGGCTGGATCGGGGGCACCGATCCGCTGCTGGCTCGCTCGCTCTTTTGGTTTTTTGGTCATCCACTGGTCTATTTCTGGTTGCTGCCCGCCTATGTTTCCTGGTATGGCATGTTGCCCGCGCAGACCAATGGCAAAATGTTTAGCGAACCACTGGCACGCTTGGTCTTCTGGCTCTTTCTTTTGTTGTCGACGCCGGTCGGCTTTCATCATCAATTTACGGATCCGGGCATTCCCCAGGGCTGGAAATTTCTGCACATGGTTTTGACCTATGGCGTCAGCTTTCCCAGCCTGCTTACAGCGTTCACCGTGGTGGCATCGCTGGAAATTGGAGCGCGGGCACGCGGTGGCAAAGGCTGGTTGCGCTGGATTACTAAATTAAATTGGGGCAATCCCTCGTATGCCGCCCAAAACTTGGCGATGATTCTCTTTATCTTTGGCGGCATCGGTGGCATGACCAACGCTTCGTATAATCTCAACATGGCAGTCCACAACACCACCTGGATTCCCGGCCACTTTCATTTGACTGTTGGCTCGGCCTCTACGCTCACCTTTTTTGGAATTTGCTACTGGCTAATCCCGGCGCTCACAGGTCATCGACTCTTTAGCCGCAGATTAGCGCTCGGTCAGGCGTGGACGTGGTTCTTTGGCATGTTGCTTTTTTCCAATGGCTATCACATGCTGGGGCTGGAATATGGCGCGCCGCGCCGTACCATGTTGGGAGCCGCGCCCTATGCCTCGCCCGAATGGACACCCTTTTTGATGGAAACCCTAGTCGGTGTCGGGCTCTTGACCATTAGTGCAACCCTTTTCTTTGTTGTCATCTTTGGCACGGCACTCATTGCCCGCAAACAGCAGGCACCAGTGACCATGCCGATTGCCGAGCCAGTCGATCCCACACCCGCGCCCGCCTGGTTGGACAATTGGGGGCCGTGGCTCTATGGCACAGTCGCGCTGATTATTCTCTCCTACGGGCCCATGTTCTATCAACTGTTCAGCAATATGGAATTGCTTTGGCCGGGCAAGCAAGTCTGGCCGCGCTGAGTAGCGTAGCCTACCCCAAGCCCACCTGCCCTGATTACAAAGCGAGCCCGACTGTGTAACATAGTCGGGCTCGCTTTGTAGCTGTTGTACCGATGGCACTTTATTCGCGCAGACGCGGATCCAGCACATCGCGCAAGCCGTCGCCCAGAAAATTAAACGCTAAGACGGTGATCATAATCGCCAACCCCGGAAAGATCGCCAGCCCTGGTGCGATCTCCATAAACTTGCGCCCTTGACTGAGCATCAAGCCCCAGGCGGCATCGGGCGGTTGGGTGCCCAGCCCCAGAAAGCTCAGACCCGCCTCGGCCAAAATGGCGAGCGAGAGGGAAAGCGTCGCCATGACCACCAAGGGCGCCATGATATTGGGCAACACATGGCGCAGAATAATATGGCCTTGTCTGCCCCCCACCACATGTGCGGCTTCGATATAGGTCTCATTTTTGACGGTGAGGACCGAACTACGGGCCACACGCGCAAAGGTCGGCGAATAGACCACCCCAATTGCCAACATGGCGTTGGTCAGGCTGGGGCCGAGTAGCCCGGTGATAACAATCGCCAGCACCAAGGTGGGAAAGGCAAAGAGAATATCCATAAACGCCACCAAGATACTGTCAAATTTACCCCCAATATAGCCAGCCAGTACACCAGTCGTCACGCCCAGGGCAAGCGCCAGACTCACCGACAGCACGCCCACGTAGAGCGAGGTGCGCGACGCGAAGACCACGCGCGAAAAGACATCGCGCCCCAGTTCATCGGTGCCCATAAAATGATCGGCGCTGGGCGGCAACAAGCGCTTGGCCGCTTGGGCCGCCGGATCAGAGGTAGCAACCCAGGGCGCGCAGAGCGCCATCAGAATCACCAACACAACAATCAGGCCGCCGAGCGCGCCAATTGGATGACGCCGCACCAGCCGCCGAAAACTGGTGAAAATCCCCGGCGGGACACGACGGGTCGGGCTAACAACGGGACTGGCAATGGCTTCTGGAAGATTCATAAGCTGGAAGAAATCAGTTTCGTGAGTGACAAGTTAAACATGGCGGGTGGCGGGTAATGATGCTACCTGCTACGTGCCACGCCGAAATTTTTGCTAGCCCAGAGGGGCCTAAGTAAGACAGTAGTGCAGTAGTTCAGTGAGTCAGTGGCTGTCTACTGTCCTACTGTCTCACTGAACTACCATTGGTCTATTTACGCCGTCGTGTACTAGCTATACTTGATCCGGGGATCAAGCAAGCTATAGGTCAGATCGACCAACAGGTTGATAACGACAAAGATCACAGCCAGCAACAGGGTCGCCGTCTGCACCACCGGATAATCACGGTTAAAGATTGCCTGGATCATGGTCCAGCCGATGCCGGGCAACCCAAAGATCTGTTCGATGATAATCGACCCACCCATCAGCGCGCCCAATTGAATCCCAATAATGGTGATCACAGGGATAAAGGCGTTCTTGAGGCCATGCTGCAAGAGGATCTTGCGTTCGCTCAAGCCTTTGGCGCGTGCCGTGCGGATGTAATCCTGGCGCAACACTTCGAGCAGGGATGAGCGCACCATGCGCATCTCGACTGCCATCAGTTGCACCGAGAGCGCTAGCGCCGGCAGTAACATCTGGAGCAGATTGCGCGGTAAATTTTCAAAAGGCGAAACCCAGATCACCGAGGGTGCCCAGCGAAAGGTGAGCGAGGTAAAGAGCAGAAAAAGCGTCGCCAACCAAAAACTGGGCATGGACAACCCGATCAACCCGGCCACGCGCGCCCAGAAATCCAGGGGGCCATTTTGCCGCACCGCCGAGAGTATGCCTAGCGGGATCGCCACCACCAGTGACAGCAAAATCGCCAACAGGGCAAGCTCGATGGTGATCGGCAGCGCGCGCAGGATTTGGTCGGCAATTGGCTCGCGGCTACGGAAGGATAAACCCATATCCCCGCGAAACATGCCACCGATCCACTTGACATATTGCAGCGGCCAAGGATCATTGAGGCCAAAGCTGGCACGCATCTGAAACTTCTGTTCGTCGGTGAAGGTGGGATCCATACCGACCAGGGCATCGACAATATCGCCGGGCAACAGACGCACCATAGCAAAGATCAGTAATGACATGCCCAGCAACGTGGGAATCAAGAGGAGCAGACGACGGATAAGATATCTATTCATAGTGGTACAAGGTTGATGTGACCCTTCCTGGAAGGGGTATGCGATTTCTGCAAGACTAGATCGTTGTGCCCCCTTCCAGGAAGGAGATTGACGCAACCCCTTCCTGGAAGGTAATTAATTTAGCTATCCAGCCAGACGGTGCGTAGGCCAGGGTGAAAGTCATTAAAGCCAACGTACATATCTTTCAGATTGTTACGTACGGCATGGAATTTCATGGGCTGGCAGATGTAAATATGCGGGGCTTCGTCTAGGATGATTTCCTGGATGCGCCGAATCTGTTTGTGACGTTCTTCGCTGTTGAGTTCGACCAGTGCTTTCTGATAGAGTTCGGTCAATTCGGCATTGTTCCAGCCGTCGCCATTGTTGAACCAACGCGCCGCCACCCCTGCCGCCGGATCACCAAAGTCATTGACATAGCGGGTGACATCGGGGCGCATACCCCGGCCCGTGGAGCACCAATCAAAGGTGCCATCGCCCACGCGCTTGGCAAAGGGGCCGATCTCCTCGGCAATGACTTCTACGGTGATATTGATCTCCTTCAATTGCTGTTGCACCACCTCTGCCGTTTGGGTGGCGTCATGGTTGGCAATCGAATAGAGCGTAATCTCAAAGCCGTCGGCATAGCCGGCATCGGCCATCAGTTGCTTGGCAGCTTCCAGATCCTGTTTGAACCAATTTTCCGCCAATTCTTCGGAAGAGATAAACCAGTCACCATAGCCGGGGGGCACGGCGGCACTCAGCACGGCCTCACCGCCAAAGACATTGTCGATGATCTGTTGTCGGTCAATCGCCTTGCTCATGGCCTGACGCACCCGCACATCGTTCCACGGTTTGTCATCGCCCAGAATCGTAAACTGGAGCACACGCGGGGCCGAGAAAAGCCCCTTGAGAATCGTAATATCCGGGTCATTCGCCAGGGTCAGCGCCGTGTCGGCAGTCACGCTACAGCCGTCGATCTCGCCGGAGCGTAACGCGGCCACGCGCCCACTTTCATCGGGCAGCACCTTGAGCGTGATTTTATCCAGATAGGGCAGATCTGGCTTCCAGAAGTCGGGGTTGCGCTCATATTCAACGCGATCATTGGGCACATATTGAATCAGTTTGAAGGGGCCGGTGCCCACGCCTTCGGTCAGCAAATTCCAGCGCGTATAGGCATCTTTGGGAATGATGGCGCTATAGCGAGCCCAAGCCAGATAGCCTTCCACGCTGGGATCCGGCCCGGTCATGTTGAACTTGACCGTATATTTGTCAATCGCTTCCACGCTTTCAATCGCTGGGTAGAAGGAATTGGGCACACCGGGTTCGGGCGGCGTCTTTTGCAGTTCCATCGAATAGATCACATCGTCTGCCGTCACTTCGTCGCCATTGTGGAACTTCAAGCCTTGGCGTAGATAGAAGATCCAGCTTGTGTCATCGGGTGCTTCCCAGCGTTCCGCAATGGCCGGCTGCACATTGAGATCCTTATCCCATTCTAGCAAGGAATCGTAAAAAAGTTCCTTGCCCCAATGGTTGGCCCCACTCACCCCACCAAAGGGAATGAGGTTCACCACATCCGAGTCAATCGCCCAGGTCGCCTCACCACCGGCCTTGGGGGTGGTCGACGCCGCGGGCGCATCCGCCGCCGGGGCCTCGGCGACGGGTGCGCCCGGTTGCGCGCAGGCTGCCAATAGGGTCTGTGCTGCACCCATAGACATGCCCAAGAGCAGGGCATTGCGCATGAATGCGCGTCGGCTCATGCCGCCGCGCCGAAACAAGGCTTGCAACTGATGCGGATTGGTTGGTTGATCTGCCACGAAATATTCTCCTTGTGTTTATGATTACCTAGATAGGCTCATTCGTACAGTAGCGTGGTAGACAGCAGCAATGATGGTTCGTGTGCGCACGGTATCAAAGCCGCTGGCAGAATCCGGGTAGGGCTTCTGCTAAGCCGGTGATTATCGAGCGTAGGACACAGACAACCGCGCGCAATCGAGGCGCGGGCAGATGGTCACTGGGCCGGCAGGGGTAAAAGCAAGCTGGGCAACGCAAGTTGCCTTGTTATCAGGATTATAAAGGAGATACAGCCTGGCGTCAACCATGGTTTTTACGAAAGCGACCACCCAACCCTTGGTCACTATGGCTAATGCGGCCACTGGCGCAGCCGTTTATGCATGCCGTGAGCAGAGCAGATTAGCAAAATTGGTTTGACAAGCCGCCAGCTTTCGGGTAGGCTGAACCCCATTGCTATCCTTTCTCGTTCATGCGCTCGCCGAGCGTGGACGACCAGCCACAGTGGAAGCGACCATTGACTACGCAGCTTTCTCAACCCACGCACGATGTCCGGTTTCTCTATGATCTCAAAGTCCCCATGCGCGATGGCGTCAAGCTGTCGGCCGATATTTTCTTGCCCAAAGGGGGCGGGCGGTTTCCCACCATTTTGTTGCGCACGCCCTACGAGAGTCTGCTCCAGATGCACATTGAATGGAGTGTCTGGTGGGCCAAGCGCGGCTATGCAGTGGTGATCCAAGATTGTCGTGGCCGCTTTGAATCCGAAGGCGTCTACTATGCCTATCACGATGATGGCAATGACGGGCACGACACGCTGGGCTGGATCGCCGAACAGCCGTGGTGCAATGGCAAAATTGGGACCAGCGGGCGCTCGTATGGTGGGATCTTCCAGTGGCAACTGGCCCCTCAGCGCAGCCCCCATTTGACCGCCATGGCCCCCCAGGTGATCATGGGCGACTATTTTCGCGATTGTCATCGGGTGGGCGGCGCGGTGCAATGGCTGTTGACAGTGGGCGCGGCGGTCATCTTTTCGACGAATGTTTCGCTCATTCAGACCGGCGCAACCCATATTTTTGGCAACCAGGAATTTTACCGGCACCTGCCGCTGATCACCGCCGATGAAGTGGCGATTGGGCGCAAAGTGCCCTTTTACCGCGATTGGCTGGAACACGATCTGTATGATGATTACTGGCGGGCTATCAACACCGAAGAAAAGCTCGACCAGATCGACGTGCCGGTCTATCAGCAGGCCGCCTGGTATGATCCTTATACCGAGTCCATGTTGCGTATGTGGAATGGCATGCGTGCGCGCGGTTTTTCGGCGCACGCCCGCCAAAATCAAAAAATCTACGTCATTCCCTGGACTCATCATCTGCCCGAGGGCTCGCGCCTGGGTGATCTGGACTTTGGCCCCCACGCGCCCATTGATCTGAAGCAGGAAGATTTGCGCTGGTTTGATCACTGGCTCAAGGGCCATGACACCGGCATCATGACCGAGCCACCCATTCGCCTCTTTGTTATGGGCGCGAATGTCTGGCGCAATGAACACGAATGGCCGCTGGCACGCACAGTCTGGACCCCCTACTATCTGCACAGCAACGGCAAGGCCAACACGCTCTACGGCGACGGCAGCTTAACGCCCGACTTGCCCACCAACGAACCGGTTGACCGCTATGCGTATGATCCAAGCAATCCTGTGCCGACGGTGGGGGGCAACAACTCCACCTGGACCTGGATCAAATTTGCGCGCGATCAGGTTGTGCCCGGGCCGGTGGATCAACGTGTGATCGAGCGGCGCGATGATGTGCTGGTCTATACCAGCCCAGCGCTGGAAGCCGACCTGGAAGTCACGGGGCCGCTGGCGGTGGTGCTCTATGCTGCGTCGTCGGCACGTGATACCGATTTCACCGCCAAATTGGTCGATGCCTATCCCGATGGCCGCGCCATCCACCTGGCCGAAGGCATTCTGCGCGCCCGTCACCGCCAGAGCATGGAACATGCGGAATTTCTGGAACCGGGCGAAGTCACCGAATATCGCATTACCCTCGCGCCGACAAGTAACGTGTTTGCGAAAGGCCATTGTCTGCGCGTCGAGATTTCCAGTTCCAACTTTCCGCGCTTTGATCGCAATCTCAACACCGGCGAGCCCATCGCCACCAGCACACGTATGCAGATCGCCCACCAGACAGTCTTGCACACCCAGACCTATCCATCACACATCTTATTGCCGATCATTCCCGCAGCCGCCTAAGGCCCCCTTGATAGCATGAGAGAAAATACATTTCAGGAGAGATAGCATGAGTCGCATTGGCATTGGCATTATTGGCGGCGGTGGCATCGCCGCCGAGGGGCATATTAGCGGTTATCAACTGGATCCCCGCTGTGCAGTGGTGGCCCTGTGGGATACGGATCGGGCCAAAGCCGAGGAACAGGTCCAGCGGCTAGGCGTCACGTCGGCGGCGATCTGCAACTCGCTGGACGAATTTTTGCAGCGCAACGATGTACAGGCAGTTTCGGTTTGTACGCCCGATCATCTGCACGGTGACCATGCACACGCCGCGCTGCGCGCCGGCAAACATGTGCTGATCGAAAAGCCGATGACCACGACGCGTGCCGATGCGGCGCGCCTGGTGCAAGCGGTGCGCGAGACCGGCTTGGTCGGCCTCGTCGGCCAGATCGTTCACTTCCAACCGGACTATCAGGCCATGGTCGCGGCCTATCGCGCGGGGGACTTGGGCGAGGTCTGGCTGGTCGAGAGTGATTACATCTCCGATATGCGGCGCTATTATGGGCCAGATAGTCAGACCCCCTGGCGCACCGATCCACGAGCACCCCAGGATATTCTATTGGGCGGCGGTTGCCATTCGATGGGCATCCTCATGTGGGCCATGGCGACGCGCGTAAAGCAAGCCTTTGCCTATGCCAATCACAAAGCCGACCCGACGCTGCCGATCAATGACTGCTATCTGGTTTCGTTGCTCTTTGAAAATGGGGCCATCGGCAAGCTGATCGCAGCGTCGGGCAATCGCGGTGGTGCGCCCACCGGTGGCCGGCTGGTCATGTATGGCACGAATGGCACGCTCTGGGGCAATCGCCTCTATCGTAACAATCTGGCCGCGCACAACACCGAGATCGTGCGCGACTTTCGTGAAGAATTCAAAGATCACAAACCGCGCGTCCAGGGCATCCGCCAGGTGCAATATTGGGCCGAGCAGTGCGCCCATTTTCTCGATTGTATCGAGGGCAAGGCGCAGCCGCTCACCTCGGTGGCAGAAGGCGCGCAAATTGTCGCCGCCATCTGTGCCGCCATCGAATCTGCCCACACAGGCCAGCCGGTCGATGTGGACAACCAATTTTAGTTATGTGTTCGCAGCCAGGAATTGATCGATTGCCGGATGGGCCAGTCGTTCGCGCACTTGTTGCCAGGCGCGGATCGTTGTCGCCCGATCGCGGCGCATTTTGGGCACAAAGCCAAAGCGCAGGTAGAGACCGATGGCCGGAATCCGACCAGTGGAGGTGTTCAGATAAACCTGCGTGTGGCCTAGTTCCTGCAAGCGCTGGCAGACCAACGCCAGCAGTGGTTTTGCCAGCCCCTGCCCATGCAGCGCTGGCTGAATGGCAACCCAGTGGATGAGCCCATAATCCTCTTCTTCTTCATCTTTGTAAAACCAGGCCGTTGTTGTCCCCACCGGCGTGCCAGTACCGTCGCATAAATAGGCTTGCCGCGTCGGCAACAGCGCTTGCTCTGCCCCAAATTCTTGGACAAAGGTTTCAGCGGTGAAGGTATGGTAAGGATCAGCAGCCACATGAATCGCCACCCAGTCGCGCTCATCGCCGGGTTGATACCAGCGCAACGTGTAGGGTGCTGGCAGGGCAAAGTGGGGCAGATCGTCCAGCGTAGGCCGCACCATACTGACGTTGATATTTTCTGTAGACATCTTTGCTCTCACCTACTGGGTAAAAATATTCATGAGACCTTATTCCGATTTAATTTTGTGCATTCGATGGTGCGGTTTGTAACCGCACCATCGCGGTCGATGCCGAGTTGTGCGGTTACAAACCGCACCTACAAGAACAATTGCACCGGGTTTTGTTGCCGAAATAACCAATCGCAATAATCTCTATGGAAATAATTCGTCTCTGCTCGAAGCAAAGAATGGCTGTCTGCTGCCGTATAATTATAGGAATTACGCAGTTGCATAGTATCACCGTGCGACCTGTAGGCTCTCAAAGACCCTACCGGTCTGACCAAGCGCGTAAGTCTATTGTAATTCCTTCTGCTTGCCCGGGCAACTGCAAAAACGCCCATAGACTGATTGCATCTGTAGTGATATACTTGCCCGGCAACCTTGGCATCTAACCCTTCTGGCCGCCAGACGGCCCAATGAGAGAACAACCTGCATGACTGCCAGATCTACCGCATTCCGCATTGGTGCCGACGTGGGCGGCACCTTTACCGACATTATTCTTCTCAGCGACACCGGCGAGTTGTGGACCCACAAATTGCCCTCGACTGCGCCCCATTTTGAACAAGCAATTCTTCAAGGTATCGACCATGTGTTGCAGGCCGCGGGCATTACGGGCGAGCCAGTCACGGCTGTGGCCCACGGCACAACGGTGGCGACCAATGCCGTATTGGAGCAGCGCGGCGCACGCACGGCGTTGATCACCACGGGCGGCTTTCGCGACGTGCTTGAATTGCGCCGCATTCGTGCCCCCCAGCTCTACGATCTCTTCTTTGATAAACCGCCCTCTTTGGTCGAGCGTCGGCTGCGCTTTGAAGTCTCCGAACGGCTGGCTGCCGATGGCGCGGTGGTCCGTCCCCTCATCATCGACGAACTGTGGGCAATCAAGGAGAAGCTGCTCCAAGCCGAGGTCGCAGCAGTGGCGGTTTGTTTGATCCACGCCTATGCCTACCCGGCCCACGAGCAACAGATCGGCGCTTTCTTGCGTGAGCAGTTACCCAATCTGCACATTTCGCTCTCGTCCGACGTGCTGCGCGAACGGCGCGAATATGAGCGTACCGCCACCACCGTCGTCAATGCCTATGTGCAGCCGGTGATGCAGCACTATCTCCACGAGTTGCGCGCCCAACTCCACAGGCATGGCATCGGGGCACCGCTGTTAATCATGCAGTCGGCGGGCGGATTGGCCCCCGAAGCCGAAGCAGCCCAGCGACCCGTCTATGTATTGGAATCAGGCCCTGCCGCTGGGGTATTGGCGGCCAGCTTTATGGCGCGCCGCCTGAACATGCCCAATGTGATCACCTTTGACATGGGCGGCACCACGGCCAAAGCCGCCATGATCGAAGGCGGCACCATTGCCTACAGCGCCGAATATGAAGTGGGGGCATCGCTCTCTTCCAGCAATCGCTTGGTGGGCGGTGGCGGCGAATTGATTCGCGCGCCAACCATTGATATTGCCGAGGTGGGCGCGGGCGGTGGCAGTCTAGCCTATTTGGATCGGGCGGGTGGGCTACGCGTAGGACCACAAAGCGCCGGAGCCATGCCCGGCCCCGCCTGTTATGGGCGTGGCGGATTGCAGCCTACCGTCACCGATGCCAATGTGGTGCTCGGCTATATCCGCCCCGGTCCGCTAGCCGATGGCGCGGTGACGGTTGACTTGGCAGCGGCCCAGCGCGCCATCTATGACCTGATCGCCAAACCCCTGGGCTTGGAGCTATTGCAAGCCGCCGAGGGCATTCACCAGATCGCCAACGCGCGCATGATGCGCGCGCTGCGCGCCGTCTCCACCGAGCGCGGGCGCGATCCGCGTGACTTTGTGCTCATGGCGTTTGGCGGTTCGGGGCCGGTTCATGCCGCAGGGCTGGCGCGTGAACTGGCAATTGGCCAGGTGATCATTCCGCCGCTGCCCGGTCTGTTTAGCGCGCTGGGGCTATTATTTTCTGGCATTGAACATCACGATGTGCGCAGTTGCTCGCTTGTCGGTGACAGCTTGACCAAGGCCGCGCTGGAAACGTTACTCGCCGATATGCGCACAATCATGTTGACCCAATTCGCGATGGAAGGCTTTGTTGCCGATTCGATTACCTTTCGCAGCACAGTTGACGTGCGCTTCCGCGGGCAAGCCTCCGAGATTCGCATTGCCTATCCTGCGCCCGGCCTGCCTACCCAGGAGCCGATTGACGCCTTGATGGCTGCCTTTGCCACCGAACATGAACAGCTGTATGGGCACCGTTCTGATCCCGATAACCCGGTCGAGGTGGTGGCGGTGCGCTTGGTAGGACGGACAGGCGGCCAGCACGCACAGGACGAGACAACACCGCTCAAGCCAGCATTGCTTCAGGGCAGCCAGCAGGCCGCGACACGCCTCACCTATTTTGGAAGCAGTGACGGGCTGATCAATACACCTGTCGTGGCGCGCCGCGATCTGGCCGAGCGCATGGCCGGCCCCCTACTCATCGATGAATACGATTCGACCATCGTCGTGCCACCCGACATGCAGGCCCAACTGGACGCACAAGGCAATGTAGTCATTCGTCCTTATGTCATTGGTGATTAGCCGTTAGCAATTGATGATTGATTATTCCTAAGGAGTGCGCCATGCCACCTACCCAAGGTATTTCGATTAACCCCATCACACGCGAGATCATACAAACAGCGTTGGCCGCGGCAGCAGATGAGATGTCGCTGGGCCTCTATCGCACGGCCTACTCGACCATTGTGCGCGATTGTCTCGACTATTCCACGTCCCTGTGCGACGCCAACGGCGAGATGATCGCCCAGGGCGTGACAATTCCCTTTCATCTGGGTTCGGTGCCCTTTGCGCTGGCGACCCTCTTCAAAAAGTTTGGCGACGACATTCAGCCGGGCGATGTTTTCATCCTCAACGATCCCTTTGACGGCGGTATGCACATCCCCGACATCTTTATTGTCAAACCGATCTTCTGGGAAGGGGAACGGGTAGCCTTTGCTGTCAGCACGGCCCATCATCTGGACATGGGCGGACGGTTGCCCGGCAGTTCGGCGTGTGACAATAC
>Ga0105044_10003038_pt1 | contig 22950 bp, 16 predicted proteins | sample MAT01_FD_78092 | JGI IMG/M metagenome (GOLD analysis project Ga0105044, IMG submission 78092) | Freshwater microbial communities from Lake Fryxell liftoff mats and glacier meltwater in Antarctica - MAT-01 | ecosystem: Environmental > Aquatic > Freshwater > Ice > Liftoff microbial mat | place...
GGTCGTCAGTTCGTGCGTAGCCGAGACGATCTGCTCACGCAGAAACGGGAGTTTGTACTGCCCCCAGCGGGCGATGACGCCGTTGGACCAGGCGTACTGCCCGTACGCTTCAAGCAGCGTCACGTCGCCCGTTGAGCGAGTCGTATCGAGTTGGATGGCGTATGTGAGGGCCTTATTCCAGACCGAGCCGCTGAGCTTCACGCGGGCCCGGCGGACTGAGAATCCGGACGTGAAATCCTCGTTGACGTCTTCGTCGGCCTCACCGTCGCCGTCCTGATCGTTGACGTCGTCGTCACGAAAATCGGCCGAATAGCGGAACTGGGCCGAGCCGCCGATGTTGAGCGTGTTGTTCTTGTCGGCGTCCCAGATGCCGAATTTGCCGTTACTGAAACCCGCACCTCCGCCATCCGCGAGGAACGACGTCCGGGTAGATGCATCGCGGGTAAGTTCCGCGGCGTAGGCCCGCTCCGTGTCGGCAAGGTCGATGTTGGTCGGCCCCGCGATGGGCTCCGCCTGCGAGATGCCGGTCTGGGCCAACGACTGGACCGAGACGCAAAGACCGCAAACAGCGACGACGAAACGGGGCTTCAAAAGCATCAGAACCTCCGACAAAAGGGTGTGGGTTAGTAAAGGATTCAGGGCTTGGACGTGGCGCGGCCGACCGGCCGCGTGTCCCGGTGGGCGACATGGCAATCTTTGCAAGAAGCACTCACCATCTTGAAGCGTGCCGACAGACCCTCGGTGTCAGTCGGGTTGGCCAGAAGATGTGCGTCAAAGGCCTGCGACACCTCGATCGACTTCAGAAGGTCTTTCGCAAATGAATCAGACTCATCCGCAAGGTAGACGTCGCCGTGTGCGGTTCGGAGAAGATTCGTCATCCGACCCGCTTCTTCCAACGGCACAAGGTCTGGATGGTCCGCCGGCACCTTCCACCCCGCTTCCTTGATCGCCGTCAGATGGTCGAACGCGTGCTGCATTTCGACCATCGCCTGAACGAAGCCGGGAACCGGAGCGATCGACGGAAACGAGTTGTCGGCCTTCGAAAGCGTGGCCTCATCAACCGGCTCGGCTCGAGCAACGCACTGATACAACCCCGTGTAGGACGCAGCCGTTCCCGCACTCTTGAGGAAGGCGGTGCCCTCTTCAGGAGTCATCTCACCCAGAATGATCGCGGCACTGGCCGCGGCGGCCGGGCCCCGGTGTTTGCCATGATGGCAATGGAGATAGATCGGACCCGGAAGATCGCGGATAGCACGCGCGATCTCCAACTGGCGGGTTCCATCAATGCCGTTGTAACCATTGGGAAAATGCACATAGCGCATGCCGCGGACTTCCGCCCTCCCAATGTCCGGAATCGCTCCGTCCACCGAAATAATGGTCCTGACGCCCATGCGCTGAAGTTCGTCGAAGTCAGCGTCCCCCTCGGGCAGGGCTCCGCTAATGAGCATGTCGGTCGCCCAATGAACGTTGCGGAGATGGTGTGCCTGAAGCCCGCCAGACACGCCATATGTTGTTTCTGGAATTAAACTTACAGTTGCAGACGGGTCTGTCGCGGCGGTAGGTGCGGCGGCGTCGTGCGGAGTTGCCGCTGCCGGCACCGGTGACGTGACCGGTGGCGTTGCTGACTGACAGCCCAGCACTCCGATGAGCACACTGACCAAGGTCAGAATTGCGGATCCAATGGTTGTCATTCGAGCGGATAGCATCTTTTCACAGTGTTCGGTACCAGACACGCTGATCCGGGTTACTGGCAGACAAGGACTTCTGACGTCGGGAAACAGCATACCCGACCGGCTCTAGTATCGGCTCTCGGGGTGTGGACGCCCTCGTTTGGACACATCTTCGCACAGTCTTAACATTCTGAGCCAGCGTTGGTTGCGGGAGGAGGGCTAAAACTTCGCATAAGTGCCGCGTCCGTGCGGGGCGTACATCACAAGTTTTACACAAAGGGGCAACCGATGGGACTGACAACGCTGAGCCGTGCTATTCGATGGGGCAGCATGGCGGGGATGCTGGTGTGTGGCGCGGCTTCGGCCCAGATCACCATTAAGATCGATGGATCCAGCACTGTTCAGCCGATCACGGCGGCCGTTGCGGAACAATTCGAGAAGGCGAACCCCGGGATCAAGGTCGAGGTCGGCACATCCGGAACGGGTGGTGGATTTAAGAAGTTCGTGCGTGGCGATATCGATATCGCCAATGCCAGCCGGCCGATTTTGGCCGCGGAAATGTCGGAAGCGAAGAAGGCGGGGATTGAGTTCATCGAGATCCCGATCGCGTTCGATGCGCTCACGGTGATGGTGCACCCCGCGAACACGTTTGTGGACCAGATCACGGTCGCTGAACTCAAGAAAATCTGGGGGCCCGACGCCAAGGACACCATCCTTCGATGGAGCCAAGTGCGGGCGGGTTGGCCCGATGAGACGCTGTCTTTGTACGGGCCCGGCACCGATTCCGGGACGTTTGACTACTTTACCGAGGCCGTGGTCGGCAAGGCCAAGAGTTGCCGCAGCGACTTTACCGCGAGCGAAAACGACAACACGCTGGTCCAAGGAATCAGCCGCGACGTTCACGCCTTGGGGTATTTCGGCTACGCCTATTACGTGGCCAACCCGGGCAAGTTGAATGCGGTGCCCGTCGTCAACCCGTCGAGCGGCAAGGCCGTGCTTCCCTCGGAGGCGACGGTGCATGATGGCTCCTATGTCCCGCTCTCGCGTCCGCTGTTCATCTACGTGAATCGCAAGGCAGTCGAGAAGCCCGAGGTTCGCCGCTTTCTGGCCTACTTCCTCAAGGAAGGTGCATCGCAGGTGACAAAGGTCGGCTATGTCCCGCTGACCGATGCGGCGTACAAGAAGGCCCAGGAGCGGGTCACCAAGAAGCAGGTCGGAACGGCGTTCGCCGGTCACTCACAGGTCGGGCTTGCGATCGACGAACTCTTCGATCGCCCGTTGGTGACGGAGATGCCGGTCGCCGAAGGCAAAGATGCCCACGCGCCCGCAACGCCCGCCGCTCCCCCGGAAAAGAAGTAAGATCGGCCCCCTGGATAAGGGACAACAGGAGCCGATCGGATGTCGAATGCAGGCCGTAGCGCGAACAGCCCGGGGACGAACCGGAGCGGTCATACCCCTCTCAAGAGGGGGCGATTGCGTTGGGGCGAGAAGGTCTTTGAAACCCTGCTCATGCTGGCCGCTGCGTCCAGTGTGCTGATCACCGTGGGCATCGTGGCTGTCCTGATCGTCGAATCAATGGCTTTCTTCGAGGATGCCTCGCTGCGGGAATTCTTGACCGGGGCCACCTGGGCCCCGGGCTTCGACCCGCCCGCCTTCGGAATCCGGTCGTTGGTTTCAGGAACGTTGGTCACGACCACCGTTGCGCTCTTCGTCGCGATCCCCGTGGGGACGATTGTCGCGGTGTGGCTGAGCGAATATGCGAAGCCCAAGGTCCGCGAGACGGTGAAGCCAGCCCTGGAATTGCTCAGCGCCATCCCCACGGTGGTGTTCGGCTACTTTGCCTTGCTGTTCGTGACGCCGGCGTTGCAGTGGCTGTTCGCCCGGTTCGGGTTCTCGCTGCCGGGCTTCAACATGTTGAGCGCGGGGCTGGTGATGGGCGTCATGATCGTGCCGTACATCGCCTCTCTGAGTGAGGACGCCATGCGGTCGGTGCCCACGGCGTTGCGAGAGGGCGCGCTGGCGATGGGGGCGACGAAGTTCCAGACGGCGATGAAGGTGGTCTTCCCCGCCGCTCTTTCGGGCATCACCGCCGCGTACATCCTGGGGATCTCGCGGGCGCTCGGCGAAACCATGATCGTGGCGATCGCGGCGGGCCAAGAGGCGAAGTTCACCTTCGATCCGACGGAGCAGGCCCAGACCATCACCGCGTTCATCGTTCAGATCAGCGGCGGCGATCTGCCGCACGAATCCACCGGGTACCGTTCGATCTTCGCGGCGGGCCTCACGCTCATGATCATGACCCTCGCCTTCAACGTCGGCGGGTTCTTGCTGCGGCGTCGCTACAAGGAGACCTACTAGATGGATCTAACACCCATCCAGAAGCGGCTCCTGATTCGCCGCAAGCGGGCCGACAGGGTGTTTGTCGTCCTCGGGGCCGCCCTCGCGGCGTTCTGCCTGAGCGTGCTGGTCATCATGATCGCGGCCCTGATCCGGGATGGGGCGTCGCGTTTCGGGTGGTCTTTTCTCACCCAGTTTCCGTCGTCGGATCCGCCCCTGGCCGGGGCCAAGTCGGCGTTTGTCGGAACCATCTTGGTGATGGTCGTAACGGCGGCGACCGCCATCCCCCTCGGGATCATGGCCGGCATTTTCCTGGAGGAGTATGCTCGCAAGAACTGGTTCACGGCGATCATCGAGATCAATATCGCCAACCTGGCGGGCGTGCCATCGATCATCTGGGGTTTGATGGCCCTCGGCCTGCTGGTCTATCACTTCGGCACCGGCCGAAGCATCCTTACCGCGGGCCTCACGCTCGGACTCCTCGTGCTGCCGATCGTCATCGTCGCGACGCGCGAGGCGATCCGGGCCATCCCTCAGGCGATCCGCGAAGCCTCGTACGCGTGCGGTGCCACACGCCTGCAGACGGTGCGATACCACATCGTGCCGTACGCGATGCCCGGAGTGCTCACCGGCTGCATCATCGCGATGTCGCGGGCCATCGGCGAGACGGCCCCGCTCGTGACGATCGGCGCTTTGACCTATGTCGCGTATCTTCCGCCGGCTCCGCTCACCGATCGGCCGTGGCTCCTGGGTACGCTGTCGGAACTGACGTTCTCGGAGGAAGACCGCACGAAGCCGTTCGGTTCGGCCTCTTCGCCCATCGGCGGCCTTCCGACACCGGCCGGGCAGATCGAGTTTGACGTCCGCCCGGACGCTACGGGCCCCTCGGCGCGAACGGTCGTGTCGGTGGCCGCGTCCGAAACATTGACTCCCGCTGCGCTCGCGCAGGCGATCGATGATGTGCCGGGCGTTCTCACCCGCTTCGATGATGACGGGCACCTTCGCATCGAGAGTGAACTGGAAGAGTGGTTCCTGATCTCGAAAGACTCGACCGGGCTGATTGATGCCATGGGCATGCAGCGGGGTGGCGGCAAGCACGGGCCGCTGGATTGGGTGACGTCGGGCTTCACTGTCGTGCCGATCCAGATGTACGACTGGGTGTCGAGGGCCGAGGGGCTCGGGTTCAAACCCAACGCCGCCGCCGCGGGCATTTTGCTGGTTACGATGACGCTGGCGATGAACGCATCGGCTATTTATCTGCGAAACCGACTTCGGAGGAGCATCCGGTGGTGAAAATCACAACGCCGATGATCGATGCGTTCAAAGCCGAAGCCAGCGGCAGGCTGGGTTCAGGCCGCGTCCCCGAATCCGGGCAGGAAGTGTCTCCCGGTGGCGATTCTCTCAAAGCCCGTGTCGAATCGCTCAACTTTTTTTACGGTAAGTTCCAAGCGATCAAGAATGTGTCGCTGCCGATCGCGGAGAACAAGATCACCGCGCTCATCGGGCCATCCGGTTGCGGCAAGAGCACCCTGCTGCGGTGCTTCAACCGGATGCACGACCTCATCCCGGACCACAAATACGGCGGACGCATCACCCTGTTGCCCGACGGCGACAACCTGATCGGCCCAGACGTCGACCCCATCGCGGTCCGCATGCGCATCAGCATGGTCTTCCAGAAGCCCAACCCGTTCCCCAAAAGTATCTTCGAGAACGTGGCCTTCGGGCCGAGGCTCCGCGGCATCAGCCGCAAAGATGAACTCATGGCCGAGGTCGAGCGCTGCCTCCGGGCCGCCGCCATCTGGGACGAATGCAAGGACCGACTCACCAAGAACGCCTATAACCTTTCTGGCGGCCAGCAGCAGCGGCTGTGCATCGCGCGTTCGCTCGCCAGCCGGCCCGAGATGATTTTGTTCGACGAGCCGACTTCGGCCCTCGACCCGATCGCCACAAGCCGCATCGAAGAACTCATGCTCGAACTCAAGTCCAGCGTCACCATCGCCGTCGTCACGCACAACATGCAGCAGGCCGCCCGCGTGTCCGATTTCACGGCGTTCATGTACTTGGGCGAACTCGCGGAGTTCGGACCGACCCAAAAGATCTTCATGAACCCCGCCAACAAACTCACCGCAGATTACATCTCCGGGCGTTTCGGCTGAACGCGGCAGGGGCTTGCCGGCGTCGAAAAACTCCAGCCTGGCTTCGTGCCCCGGTGCTTGACACCACCGGCGGAGTCGCTATTCTGCGAGTGCCAAGGGTGCCGGGGTCCGGAATGGACCTTCGGTGAAAAGGGAAGTGTGGTGAGATTCCACCGCGGACGCGCCGCCGTATCGGGTGTCGAAGCGGGCCACGGGATTGTGCGGGCGGGCCGTCAAGGCCGTTCGAACGGTCCCAGCCACTGAATCGGTAGGTGCATCTGATGCACCGCCGGCTCGGGAAGGCGGCCTGTGGAGCCCGGAGCCGGAAGACCTGCCATCTGGCTGTGTGTCGGTGGCCCCTCGCGGGCCGTCCGGAGTGTTGTGAGCACCTCGGCACGGCAAAGGGACCCGGCGGTAGCGGCCTGGCCCCGCCCCCGAGCGAGCGCTTGCGCCTCCACTGTCCCTTTTCTGCCGCGAGGATCTTGGCCAATCCAATTCTGGTTCGGGGGTCACTCCGCGCGAATCTTTCGGGGTGCATGGAGCCGCGGCACCCTCGGTGCCGCCGCAGAAGGTGGTTGTGTGCGTTGTACTCGTCCTCGGGGTTCCACGGTTTTTGCGCGGTCCTTTTCTGCGTTGTCCTTTTCTGCGTTGTCCTTCCCGGCGTTGGCGGCCGACCCTTGGGCCGATCGCGTCATCTCATTTAGCGCAGGCACGAACGGTACCCCGGGATACACCAATCCCGCGGCGACGCTCGGCTCTCCCGAGCGTGTCACCGGCGAGGGGTTCGGCTTTCCCGGATCCGTCACCCCGTTCAACACCCCGTTCGGCACCGACGAGATCGTGTCGATAGGGGCCGGCGGTTCATTGACGCTCGCGTTTGATGAGCCGGTGACGAACGACGCCGCGAACCCGTTCGGGATTGACCTTTTGGTGTTCGGAAACGCGTTCTTCTATGACGCCTTCTTCGCGCCGGTCGCCACACTGTTGTCCGACGATGGTGGCACGATCGAGGTCTCGGCGGACGGCATGGATTGGACGCTGGTTCCGTCGCAATCCGCCGATGGGTTGTTCCCCACACTCGGGTTCGCGGATGAACTCAACCCCTTCGGCGGGGCCGCGGGCTTGGTGCCCACCGACTTCACCAAGCCGGTCGATCCATCGTTCAACTGGGTCGGTGCCGATCTTCCGCAACTCATCGCCGGATACGCCGGCTCGGGCGGGGGCAGCGGCATCGATATCGGTGCGGTCGGCCTTTCCAGCGTTTCGTTCGTGCGGTTCTCCTTCGGCCCCGGCGGCGCAGCAAACTTTGAGATCGACGCCGTCGCCGACGTTTCACCCATCCCCGGACCGGGCGGTGTCACCGCATTGAGCGTTGCGCTTCTTCTCGCTTCACGCCGCCGTCGCGGCACAACCTGAACAAACAGTCAAGCCCGTGATGTGGGAACGCATCCCGGGCGATTTGCACACCACTCCACGCCTCGCAGGCCGGGTTCATCTTCAGTTGGTCGCGCTCGCCGTGGCGGGTTTGGCCATGCCCGCGTGGTCGAGGCCCCTCTTCCAGCCCGAGGCACCGACGGCTTGGACAGTGCTCGGCGGGGCTCCCAACCGCACCTCGATCACTTCCGAACCGATCCCATCGATAGCCTCCGCGCGCTGGGTGCGCACGACCGATTCGGCCGGCCTCCCGATCACGTTTGTCGCCCACGCGTGCCCCGTGACGGACGGCGAGATCGTGGTTGCAATTGGGCGTGTTCGGCCCGCGGGCGCCCCCGTCGATTCGCACCGGGTCTTGGCATTCGACGCGGCGACCGGGGCACCGCTGTGGCACGCCGCAGTGCAAGCAGCGGTCACGGACTCAATCTCCACGCCCCTCATCGATACCGAGCATGGAGCGGTGATTCACGCGAGCGGCGCGACGCTCACCGCCCACGACCTTGGCACCGGTACCCTGCTTTGGCAGAGGCCCCTCGCCCGTCCGATCGTGAACGCCTCACCCGTGATCACGACCGACCGCGGCAACCGAGACCGCATCTTCATCACCGACTTTGACGGTTTCGGCACGCTCGCCTCGCTCTACTGCATCAACGCCGACGCCTTTGATGCAGCCCAGAACCCGTATCAGCCGGGCGCAATCGTGTGGACCGTCGCTATCGGCGGAGCCTCGGGCAACTCGGCGTCATACGCGCCCCTCGCCCTCGGCGGGACCGACCGCGTGTTCGTGGCGAGTGTGGGCGACTTCGGATTCACCGGCGGCGTGGTGTTCGCCATCGACATCGAAAGCGGGAACATCGTGTGGCAAGCCACCAATCCCGCGGCTTACGGTTTCTTCGGCGGTCTTTGCATAACACCGGATGTCGATGGCAACCTTTGTGTCTTCGCTGCAACCTATGCGTTCGGTGGAGATACCACCTCAGCGAGCCTTTTGAAACTTAATGCATCGACGGGCGCGGTGGTGTGGTCGTCACCTTGCAACCGGACACAGACTATCCCGGCGGTTTCGGCCGACGGCCGCGTGGTGGTGTCGGGCGGCATCAGAGGGTTCGGCACTGTGCCGTCGATTGAATTGTTCGAGGACTTGGGTTCGTCGGTGCAGCGTTTGTGGCACTCAGCGCTCGACACCTGGACCGACCTCGATAATGACAGCGAACTCGACCTCGGCGAGTTTCTCGCCGTCGGCGGTTGGATCGCCCAACCGCTCGTGACCCTGCATGCCGGTCAGCACGAGGCCCTTGTGAGCGTGCCCTCGCCCACGGGCTCGTTCTTCGCACCTCCCGAGCAACTCGTGAGGCTCGACCTCAACGCCCACCCGTCCGCTACCGAGTTCATTCTTGAATCGGCCCCGGGCGCGGGTGGTTCGGCATCGGTCAGCGGCGGACTCGCCTTCTCGATCGGCGTGGCCGGGCTCACATGCTTCGGAACGCCAGCGTACCGCGCCGATGTAGACACCGATGGGTTCGTCACGATCGACGACCTCCGGGCGTGGGAACGAGGAGATGGCCGGCGTGATGTCGACCGCTCGGGCGTGGTGAACGCCTCCGACAAGGCCGCGTTGGTGGGTGTGCTGCGCCAAGCCGAACGGGCGGATTGGATACCCCCATGACCCGCCGCCGCGCCTTCACACTCATCGAACTCCTCGTCAGCGTGGCCGTCATCACGCTCCTCATCGCGCTGCTGCTGCCCGCGCTGGGCAAGGCCCGCATCGCTGCACGCACCACCGTGTGCCTCGCAAATCAACGGTCGATGGTGACCGCGTGGACCCTCTACGCCAACGATTTTTCCGACCGAGCCATGCCGCTCGCCTACTTCTCGAACGCCGACATCGGTTCCGGCGAACAGCGATTCTGGTTCGGCACGCACGGCACCGCCACCACGCCGCCCGATCATGCGCAAGGCTTCCTGACCCCCTACTTGGATTCGACCCTTTCGCCGAGGTCGGTGTTCGAGTGCCCGGCCCAGCCTTGGGGAACGTACCGCCCGCAAGGGCCGTTCGCCGCCGAGAACCTTCTTGGCCGCGGCTGGCCCACCAGCACCTACGGCTACAACGGGTACTACCTGTCGCCTGAAAAGACGCCGGGATGGTCGGGCGCGATCGGGCACCGACCCTGGCGCAGGGTTTTCGAGATCCGCCATCCGGGCACGTTGTTCGTGTTCGCCGATGCCATGCTGCCGACCTCGACGCTCCGCAACTGCGCGCTCCTGGACCCGCCCGAGTTGTTCACCGCCGCTGGCTGGATCGCGAACGCCTCTCCCACCACCGCGTTCCGGCACGCCGGTGCCGCGGCGACCGCCGCCGCCGATGGGAGCGTCCGCGTTCACCGCGCCAGCCCGGAGTGGCTGGTCAGCGACCGGATGAAGATCGGATCCGTCGGCCTGAACCCCGCCGTCCACTATGTCCCCGATGCCGCGGAATGGTGCCCGCCTTGATCGTCGCCTTGACGAGTTGAATCCTCACGCCAGCCGCCTGTTGCCCTCCTCCCATCGAAATCGTCCTCGCCATCCATGCAAGTCACCCGGTGCATCTGTCACAACGTTTCGTTCGCCCAACTGTGGGTTCTGTCGCAGAACGGGACGCTCACGCTCGATGAACTCTCCGCGAAGACCGCGTGCTGCACCGGGTGCGGTTTGTGCAAGGACTATGTGCAGTTGATGCTCCTGACGGGCATAACTATCTTCCCGCCGATGCATCCGAACACCATGGCCGCCCTGATCGCACGAAGCCGCTTGCGATCGCCCCCACCGACGGCCCCACCGACGGCCCCACCAACGGCCCCACCGACGGCCCCACCGACGGCGTAGTTTGCCAGTCCACCGGCCGGACCCGTGGTTGAGCGATCAAACGAAAAACCGCCGGAGGAAAGTCCCCGGCGGTTCGTGGAGTTACAGAGCGTTTCGGAACCCGACGTCAGTCGGCCGTTGCGGCCGCATCCGCCTTGCCCGCGATCACCTCGCGGAGGGGTGCCTGCTGAACCTCGATCTGGGCTGCACCCAGACGCTCGTTGCGATCCGCGCCGAGAGCCTCGGCCGCGTTCTTGGCTTCCTCGAGCATTTCCTCATCGTCGTCCTCGTATTCGGGGAGTTCGACAAGGACTTTGACCTTGATGTTCTGGTACGGACGGAAGCCCGTGCCCGCGGGGATTAGGTGCCCGAGGAGCACGTTCTCCTTGAGGCCGACAAGGTCATCGACGGCCCCGCGGAGCGCGGCCTCGGTGAGGACCTTGGTGCTCTCCTGGAACGACGCACCCGAGAGGAACGAATCGCTGGAGAGCGCGGCCTTGGTGATGCCGAGCAGGAGCGTGCGGCCAGAGGCGGGGCGGGCCCGCTTGGCCTTGCCCCCATCGCGGCCCGCGGCCTCGGCCCGGGCGTTGGCTTCCTTGATGAGAGACTTGGCGACCAAGTCACCCACCTTGAGTTCGGTACCGCCCGCATCGCTCATGCGTGCGAACTGCTCGACCTGACGGTTCTTGTGCTTGAAGTTGAACTTGTCCACGACCTCCTGAGGAAGCAGGTCGGTGTCGCCCGGCGATTCGACCTTCACCTTGCGGAGCATCTGGCTCAGGATGAGCTCGATGTGCTTGTCGTTGATGGTCACACCCTGAGCGCGATAGACGTTCTGGACTTCGTCGAGCATGTAGGCCCAGAGAGATTCCTCACCCTTGATGCGGAGGATGTCGTGCGGCACCAGCGGGCCTTCGGTCAGCGGATCGCCCGCCTGCACAAAGTCGCCGGTGTGCACCACAATCTGCTTGTCCGTGGGGACGTGGTGGTCCTTCTCGATGCCGGCGTCGGAGACGACACGGATGGTCATCTTGCCCTTCCGCTTGTCCGAGAAGATCTCAACCCGGCCCGAGATCTCGGCCATGGTGGCCGGTTCCTTTGGCTTGCGGGCTTCGAAGATCTCGGTCACCCGAGGCAGACCACCGACGATGTCCTGCGAGCCCGCAGCGCTGCGGGGCTGACGGGCCAACATCTGGCCGGCCTTGATGGCCTGGCCGTCCTTGACCTCGAGGCGTGCCCGGGCCGGAAGGTTGTGGAAGTCGAGGATGCCTCCGGTGGCATCGACAACGTGGATCTGCGGACGCAATTCGCCCTTGTGCTCGATGATGATCATGGCCTTCTGGCCACGACCCGCGTCCTCTTCACGGACGGTCTCACCGACCACGATGTCCTTGAACGCGACGGCCCCGTCCTTCTCGGCGAGGATGGGAACGCGGTGCGGATCCCACTTGATGATCGTCTGGCCCTTCTTGACGTCGTCACCGCTCTTGATGTAGATGAACGCGCCGTAGGGGACCTTCTGCTTCTCGAGTTCGCGGCCCTGTGCATCGAGCACGGCGAGTTCGCCGTTGCGCTTGAGGCTGACCATCGCATCGTGGCCTTCATCGTCCTTGACCGCAACGGCGTTGCAATCGCGGATTTCGAGCTTGCCGGAGTAGAGGGCGTCGTACTTCGTGTTCTCGGCCGTTCGCTGACCGATGCCGCCCGTGTGGAACGTGCGCATCGTCAACTGGGTACCGGGTTCACCGATGGACTGGGCAGCGATAATACCGACGGCCAGGCCCGGCTCCACCAGTTTGCCGGTGGACATGTCCATGCCGTAGTCGAGCACCGAGCACCCGCTCTTGCTCTCGCTCGTGAGCGGGCTGCGGACCCAGACCGAGTCGATGCCGAGGTCCTCGACCCGGGCCGCCATCTCGGCCGAGATCATCTCGTTCTCACGGACGATCATCTCGTCGGTCTTGGGGTTAATCACGTTGTTCAGGCTCACGCGGCCGATGATCTGCTCGCGCAGAGGAACATCGACCTGCTCACCCTTGTAGATGGCGCGCTTGTTGATGCCGCGCTTGCTCCCGCAATCCCACTCGCCGATGATCACGCTCTGGGCCACATCGCACAACTTGCGGGTGAGGTAACCGGAGTCGGCGGTCTTGAGGGCGGTGTCGGCCAGGCCCTTTCGCGCACCGTGCGTGCTGGAGAAGTACTCAAGGATGTTGAGCCCTTCACGGAAGTTGGCCCGGATCGGGGTTTCGATAATCTCGCCGCTGGGCTTGGCCATGAGGCCACGCATGCCGGCCAACTGCTGCATCTGACTGATGTTGCCGCGGGCACCCGAGTCGATCATCAAGTAGACGGGGTTGAGGTACGACTTCGTGGACTTGTCTTCCGCAGGGAGTTCGTTGCCCAAGGCGTCGCGGCGGTCATTCTTGAGGGCCGTGACGAGTTTCTTCTGGACTTCTTCGCGGCAGTGCGACCAGATGTCGAGCAACTGGTTGTAGCGTTCACGTGCGGTGATGATGCCGCGGTCGTAGTTCTTCTCGACCCGGTCAACCTTCTTCTGGGCCTCATCGAGGAGCGCCTGCTTCTCGAGCGGGATGCGAAGGTCGGTGATGCCGAAGGAGAGGCCCGCAAGGGTGGACTGCTTGAAGCCCATTTCCTTCAGGCGGTCGAGGAGGTCAATCGTGGCGGGGCGGCCGCACATGGCGTAACAGTCGTCGATGACTCGGGCCGCGCCCTTCTTGCCCAGAGCGCAGTTGTAGAAGGGCATCCCGGGGGCCAGCACGTCGGCGAAGAGGCAGCGGCCGCCGGTAGTGATGAGCCGCTTGTTGGCGGGCATCGCCTTGACGGCGCCGGTCTGGGAATCAACGAAGTGGGAGAACCCGTCGATGCGGACAGCGATCCGGTCGTGAGGTCCGATCTTGCGCTGCTCGAGCGCGAGGATGGCCTCGCGCCGATCCTTGAACTTCGGGAGTTTCTCGAAAGTCTTCTCATCGGGATCGATGAAGGTGATGAAGTAGACGCCCATGACGATGTCCTGCGACGCCGAGATGATGGGCTTGCCGTTGGCGGGCGAGAAGATGTTGTGCGTGCTGAGCATCAGCACGTGGGCCTCGGCCTGAGCCTCGATCGAGAGCGGGAGGTGGACGGCCATCTGGTCACCGTCGAAGTCGGCGTTGAAGCCGCCGCAGACAAGCGGGTGGATGCGGATGGCGTTGCCTTCCACGAGCACGGGTTCGAACGCCTGGATACCCATCCGGTGCAGCGTCGGGGCGCGGTTCAGCAAAACCGGGTGCTGGTAGATGACTTCTTCCAGAATGTCCCAGACCGCCGGGTCGCGCCGCTCAAGCATGCGCTTCGCGCTCTTGATGGTGTCGGCGAGGCCGTGCTCCTTGAGCTTGCGGATGATGAACGGCTGGTAGAGTTCGAGCGCAATCTTCTTGGGAAGGCCGCACTGATTGAGTTTGAGTTCCGGGCCGACGACGATGACCGACCGCGCGGAATAATCCACACGCTTGCCGAGGAGGTTCTCGCGGAACCGGCCCTGCTTGCCCTTGATCATGTCCGTCAGGCTCTTGAGCGGCCGGTTGGAGGAACCAAGGACGGGGCGGCGGCAGCGGTTGTTGTCAAAGAGCGCATCGACGGCCTGCTGCAGCATCCGCTTCTCGTTGCGGATGATGACGTCAGGGGCGTTGAGGTCCATCAACTTCTTGAGGCGGTTGTTGCGGTTGATGATGCGGCGATACAGATCGTTAAGATCGCTGGTCGCGAAGTTGCCGGATTCGAGCAGCACCAAGGGACGCAGGTCGGGCGGGATGACCGGAACCACGTCCATCACCAGCCACGCCGGCTCGTTCTCGCTGCCGCGGATCTGCTCGACGAGTTTCAGCCGCTTGGCAAGGTCCTTGATCTTCTGCTTGCTCTTGGTGTTATTGAGATCGTTGCGGATCTCCACCGCCACTTCATCGAGATTGGTCTTCTCGATGAGTTCACGGATGGCGTCGGCGCCCATCGACGCCTTGAAGGCGTTGCCGAACTTGTCGACGTTGGAACGGTAGTCGTCCTCGGTCAAGATCTGCTTGAACTTCAGTTCGGTGTCGCCCTGATCGACGACGACGTAATCCTGGTAGTAGATGACCTTCTCGAGGTCGCTCGTCTTCATGCCCAGCAGCGTGCCGAGGCGGCTCGGCATGCTCTTAAAGAACCAGATGTGGACCGTGGGGCTGGCCAGGTTGATGTGGCCCATCCGCTTGCGGCGGACGCGGCTGTGCGTGACCTTCACACCGCACCGGTCGCAGATGATGCCCTTGTACTTGGTGCCCCGGAACTTGCCGCACGCACACTCGTAGTCGCGCTCGGGTCCGAAGATGCGCTCGCAGAAAAGACCGTCCTTCTCGGGCCGGTAGGTGCGGTAGTTGATGGTCTCGGGCTTCTTGACCTCGCCGTAGGACCAGGCACGGATCTCGTTCGGGGACGCCAGCGTCACCTTCACGGCGGAAAAATCATTCACACGATCAAAGACTGCTTCGGCCATGTTCTACCTCGTTGGCTATGCGATCAAATCTACTGAGTCCAAACTCTCACATGATTTCGTCGGGTTCTATCGGAGCGTCAACCCGCAAGGCTGCTCCGAGAAGTGAAGGTCATCGCTTTCTCCTTTGCAGCCCGGCAGCACGCCCCGGGGCGGTCTTCGACCGGCTGCTCTTGGCACGCGGAGCCCGCTTGACAGGCCCCACGACCTCCGGGAGAAGCACGATCCGCAATCCTTGATGACGGTCCTCGATATTTTGCTCGGCCTCCGCCAAGAGAAGACGGAGGTTCGCCGCGGCGACATCGCCCGCGCGGACCGTAACCGGAATCTCGAATCGCCCCATCGCTCCGGTGACTTCCCCCACATCGACACGGACGCCCCCGGACGCGAACAGGCGCGCCAACTCTTCCGCCGCGATTTCGCGGACGATGGACTCAAGAGCTTTCCGAGGTGGCTTCATCGAGTTCGTTTCCCATCCCATCGGTGTTCAAGGACTCTCGCGGCTGCATGCATGTCGCGGATGCAGTTCCTCTGCGATGCTTCATCGATCGTGGCTTTCGGCCGATAGTCCGCATCTTCCCTGGCCGCCCGCAGGCGACGTGTCAGCGTGCTTAAGTCGCGCCTCGACTTCATTCCAAGCGACGGCAGATTGTGAGTGATGAGTGAGGGCAGAGAGGCGTGCTCCGGATTTTTCCATCGACCGAACGTTCGCATTCCCTGCCGAACAAGTGAGGCCGTGACGAGCGAGTAAACGGCGTAATAACAACGGCTTACAGCCGGTCGTTTTAAGCCCCGATCATTCAGTACGGACGCCGCCGACGCTTGTTCGTTGGCCATCGCCAGCCACTCCGCCTCAGTCGTCATCCTCGGCTCCATACTCGGCGCGGGTCCACCCCGCCCGCCCCATCGACTCTTATGACCGTGCCCTCCACTTACAGCAGGCTGCCCCCCTCGGTCTTCTTCTTCTCCAGCGTCACGTTCATGCCCAGACCCTTGAGTTCATTGCAGAGCACATCGAAGGCCACGGGCATGCCCGCCTCCAACTTGTTTGTGCCCTTCACCATGCTCTCGTAGATCTTCGTACGCCCTTCAACGTCGTCGGACTTCACCGTCAGGAGTTCCTGAAGAATGTACGCCGCGCCGTAGGCTTCCAAAGCCCACACTTCCATTTCGCCGAAGCGCTGGCCGCCCGTGCGGGCCTTGCCGCCCAAAGGTTGCTGCGTGATCAGCGAGTACGGACCCGTGGCGCGAGCATGGATCTTGTCGTCCACCAAGTGGTGGAGTTTCAGAACGTACATGAAGCCCACCGTGGTCTTCTGGTTGAACGCCTCGCCGGTTCGGCCGTCGAAAAGTTGGATCTTGCCGCCGCGGGGCATCTTCGCGAGCAGTTCTCGCGGCGAGGGCCACGTCCCTGTCTTCTCAAAGTTGGCAAGCCGGTCGGTCACATGCTGGTTGGCCTCCGCCACCGCCGTGTGGACCTCTTCCTCGTTCGCCCCATCAAAGACGGGGGTGACGGCCTGGAAGCCCAGGACCCGAGCAGCCCATCCCAGATGGGTCTCCAAAATCTGACCGACGTTCATCCGGCTGGGCACACCCAGCGGGTTCAGCAGGAAATCGACGGGCGTTCCGTCCTCCATGAACGGCATGTCCTCTTCGGGGACGATGCGGGCGATGACGCCCTTGTTGCCGTGGCGACCGGCCATCTTGTCACCGATCGACAACTGACGCTTGGTGGCCAGATAGATCTTCACCATCTCAAGAACGCCGCTGGGCAGTTCGTCGCCCCGCTTCATATGGCTGACCTTGCGGGCCTTCTCGGTCCCGATCGCCTGAATGCGCGGCCAGAACTGGCGGTACAGAGTCTCGGCCAGCGTCTTGGTTTCCTTGGCACCCTTGATCCACTTGACGTCAAACGTCCGGATCTGTTCGAGGATGACTTCGGCGATGTCCGAGGCACCGACCTTCTGGCGGGTGTTCGGATCGACCATCGGCGTGCCGACCGCATCGTTCACGGCGTTGACCATCTGGCGGAAAAGCCCGATCGCCTTTTCATCCATCGACTTCTCGTAGTCGGCGATGTCCTTCTTGAGTTGCTTCTTCTGCTCCTCGTTCATATGGAGGCGGCGGCTGAACTTCCGCGCCCCGATGACGATCCCCTCGACGCCCGCGGGCACCTCGAGCGAATCGTTCTTGACGTCCTCGCCGGCCCGGCCGAAGATCGCGTGCAGCAGTTTCTCTTCGGGCGTCAACTCGGTCTTGCTCTTGGGAGAAACCTTGCCGACCAGGATGTCGCCGGGGCCGACGCGCGCTCCCGTGCGGATGATGCCGAAGTCGTCCAGGTTCCTGAGCATCTTCTCGGAAACGTTCGGGATGTCGCGGGTGAACTCCTCGCGCCCGAGTTTCGTCTCGCGGATCTCGACGTCGAACGAATCGATGTGGATGCTCGTGAACGCATCGTCCTTCACCAGCCGCTGGTTGATGACGATCGCGTCCTCGAAGTTGTACCCGTCAAAGGTGTTGAACGCCACGAGCACGTTCTTGCCGATCGCGAGTTCACCAAAGCGAGTGCTCGCGCCGTCGGCGATCACACGCCCGGCCTCCACCACCTCACCCTTCTTGACGATCGGTCGCTGGTTCTGGCACGTCCGCTCGTTGAGGCCCACGAACTTCCGCAGCACATACTCATCCGAGTTGTCGATGATGATGCGCTCGGAATCGACGAACGTCACCGTACCCGTGTTCCGTGCCTTCACCACCATGCCGCTGTTGTGCCCCACCGCCACCTCGATGCCCGTGCACACGCACGGAATATCGATACGGATCAGCGGCACCGCCTGACGCTGCATGTTCGAACCCATGAGCGCGCGGTTGGCGTCGTCGTGCTCAAGGAACGGGATCAACGCCGCAGAAATCCCCACGATCTGCTTGGGGCTGATATCGATGTAATCGACCTTGGACGAATCGACCGCCGCCAGTTCACCAGCCACCCGGGCCAGAATCTGGCCCTTCTTGAGGCGGCCCTTCTCGTCACAGGCATCGGCCGGGGCCAGGATCGCCCGCATCTCCTCATCCGCCCGCAACTGAAGGATCTTGCCCGTCGCCACGCCATCCTTGGCCTCGCGATACGGCGTCCGAAGGAAGCCGTATTCATCGATGCTCGAGAAAAGCCCCAGCGACGCGATCAGACCGATGTTCGTGCCTTCCGGCGTCTCGATCGGACAGATGCGGCCGTAGTGGCTGATGTGCACATCGCGGACTTCAAAGCCCGCACGCTTGCGATTAAGACCGCCAGGTCCGAGGGCCGAAAGCCGACGCTCGTGCACAAGGCTGCTCAACGGGTTCGTCTGATCCACCACCTGCGACAGTTCGCTCCGCCCGAAGAAGAAGTCGATGGCGCTGCTGATGCTCTTGCTGTTCACAAGGTCCGCGATCTTCGTGAGTTCGTCCGGTTCCTTGACGCTCATCCGCTCCTGAACGGTGCGCTTGAGTTTCAGGAAGCCCTTGCGGAGTTCCTCGACCGCCAATTCATCCAGCGTCCGCAGACGGCGGTTGCCGAGGTGATCGATGTCATCCACCATCGCCACCGGACGGCCCGTCTTGGGGTCGGCCCGGTTGCTGCGCAGATCGAGCAGGTACTGCACCACCCGCAGGAAGTCCTCGCTCCGCAGGAACATGTTGTCCTCGGGAACGTTCAGATCGAACTTGCGATTGATGCGGAAGCGACCGACCCGTCCAAGCCGGTAGCGGTTGTCGTCGAAGAACTTCTCCGAGAACAGGGCCCGCGCCTTCTCCACCTGCGGCGGGTTGCCAGGACGCAACTTGCTGTAAATCTTCAGCAGGGCCCGCTCGTAATCCGTCGCCGCCTCAAACTGCTCCAACTTCTCTTCGGCCACGGTGTTCAAGATCAACACGTCCGAAGGGTTCTCGATCACGCGAACCTTCTTCAGGCTGCTCGACCGGATCTTCTCCGCGTTCTCTTCACCCAGTTGGCGGCCCACGTGCACCAGTTCTTCACCGGTCTCGGTGTCCACGATCGATTCGGCCGCCCAGTGCTCCGGTCGAATGTCCGCCGACTTGACCTCGCTGACCTCATAAAACAGGCTCAGGATCGCCTCGGTGGTGGCCACCGATTCATCCAAGCACCGCAAGAAGGTGGTCGCCGCCATCTTCGTGCTCTGGTCGATCCGCATCACCAGAATGTCTTTCTTGTTGACCTCCAGCTCAATCCAACTGCCACGCTCCGGAATGATCCGGGTCGAGTGCAGCGGACGATCGCCCTCGCTCGTCGCAAGGCTGAAGTCCACACCGGGTGACCGGTGCAACTGGCTCACAATCACGCGCTCGGCACCGTTCACGATGAACTCGCCGCCGCCCATCATGATGGGGAACTCGCCGAGGTAGATGTCCTCCTCGGGCATGTCCGGGCGGCCTTCACGCTTCAGCCGAACCGTGATCTTGAACGGCCGGCCGTACGTCAGCCGGAGTTCGCGGCACTCGTCCGGCGTGTACCGGGGCTCCTCCAGCGCGTACGTGATGTACTCGAGAGTCATCGTCTCGTCGTAACTCTTGATCGGAAGCACCTCGCGCATCAGGGCTTCAAGCCCAATGGTCGAGTCCCGCTCCTCGGGCGGCTTGCCGAGCTGCAGAAAACGCTCGTAAGCGTCCGTCTGAACCTCGGTCAAATCCGGAACCATGAGCGCATCGCCACGCTTCGCAAACGTCCGAACCTTCTTCGTAGACAGAGACATCGTCGCCATCGGTTTTCCTCACGATGGAAAGCAGGACCCTGCGTTTGTCGTCGCTTCAGCGGCAGTCAAACGGGGTCGCTCAATTCCGGATTTGTGGTTCGTTCAACGCCTCGCCCATCGTCGTGAACGCTCGCACCTTGATAGACATCGAACACAGTCGAACCTGTCAGTATATCCCCCCGCACCACGATCGACCACTCCCCCCAACCCCATACAGCAGTGTGGCGAGCAATCCAAGCCGCGATGGCGAGGAAATAGCCCGCCCCTCTTGAAAGGGGCGGGCCACTTTTTACCGTCAAATTCTCGTTCAGAACATCATTCTTAGGTTAAGGTCCAGAAGTTTCACTGGTTTTAACGCCGGCTCCACTTTTCCTCAAAGAAACCTAATCTACAACCGTCAGCCGCTTACGCCAACTCGACAGTCGCGCCGTTCTCTTCGAGCAACTTCTTCAACTTGTCGGCATCGGCCTTGTCCAGGCCAGCCTTGATGACCTTGCCCGGCGTGTCGACGAGAGCCTTCGCCTCGGCCAAGCCCAGTTGCGTGGCTTCGCGAACCACCTTGATGACCTGGATCTTCTTCTCGCCCGCAGCCTTCAAAACCACATCGAAACTGGTCTTCTCTTCGGCCTTCGGGGCCGCGGCAGCCGCCGCAGCACCGCCACCACCGCCGCCACCCGCCGCGGCTTCAATGCCGTACTTTTCCTTCATGTACTTCCCGAGATCGACCGCTTCCTTGAGGGTCAGGCCGGCGAGTTCATCGCCCAGTTTCGAGATCTTCGCATCAAAAGTCGTATCAGACATCGCGTTCACCTTCTCGCCGGATAAGTCCCGGCTCTACTGCGGTTCTTAGAGAGGCGGCCGGAACACCCGGCCATTTCATCCGCACACCAGCGGACCAGTCTGTCCCGCCACCAACCTGCATCCATCTTCAAAACCCGTCCCAACCGCCGATCGGCCAGGACAAAATTCACGTCACATTCCAACCTCAGGCCGCGGCAATCGCCTCGCCCTTTTCCAACTTCGTCTCGATCGCCTTGATGACACCCACAACCGTGGCACCAGGTCCCTGAACCTGAGCGACCAGGTTGCGAGCCGGGCTCACGATCAGTGTCACGATCCGTCCAACGGCCTCTTCGCGCGTCGGGAACTTGCTCAGTTCCTCAACGCCCGCCTTGCCCTTGAACAACATCCCATCGAGGACGGCCCCGCGCAGCTCCACCTTCGGCATTTTGGCGATCAGGGCCACGACCTCGCGGGCCACCTCCACCACAGAGTTACCGCCATAGGCCAGCGCGTTGGAACCCGTCAAAAGTTCCGAGAGCGGCGCCAGCGTCGTGCCCTCGAAGGTCTTCCGAGCCAGCGAGTTCCGCAGCACCGTCACCTTGATGTTCTTCTTGGCCAAGCCCTGCCGCAAGCGGGTGGTGTCCACCGCCTTCACGCCGCGAATGCTGATGAGCATCGCATCGTGAAGCTCCGCAACCCCGCCGCCCGATCCAGCCTCGGACGCCTTCGTAACACGCGAGGAATACTCCCGCATCATAATCTGCTTGATGGTCTTCGACATCGCTTAGCGCTCCGTTTCCACCGCCGCCGTCACATACTTCACCTGCACGCCCGGCGTCATCGCCCCGCTCACCGTGATCTTCTTCACGTAGATGCCCTTGGCCGTCGCCGGCCGCGCCTTCTCCAAAGCCGTGATGAAGTAGATGAGGTTCTCAACCAACGCATCCGCCGCGAAACTCATCTTGCCGATCACCGCGTGAACGTTCCCGCTCTTGTCCGTTCGATACTCGACCTTGCCGGCCGAATATTCCTTCACCGCCTGCGGGATGTTCGTCGTCACCGTGCCGGCCTTGGGGCTGGGCATCAGGCCCTTGGGGCCCAAAACCTTGCCCAACTTGCTCACCACACGCATCATGTCAGGTGAGGCCACCGCGACATCAAAATCCATGAAGCCCTTTTCGATCTCGTTGACGAGTTCCTCGCCGCCGGCCTTCACAGCACCCGCCGCCATCGCCTCGATCGCCACATCGCTCTGGCAGAACGCGATCACCCGCTTGTTCTTCCCGATGCCCCGCGGCAGACTGATAGCCCCTCGAAGGTTCTGATCCGCCTGCGCTGGGTCCACACCCAGGTGCATGCAAATGTTGATCGTCTGGTCAAACTTGGGGGCCTTGAACTTCTTGAGAACCGCCACTGCTTCCGTCGCCTCGACCGCGTTCGCGGGCTTGAGTTCGGCGTTCGCCTTGGCGCGCTTGTTGATTCGTACCGACATTCTTCGTTGCGCTCCTTTCGTTTTCAGGCTTCGACCGTCACACCCATCGAACGGGCCGTCCCCTCGATCACCCGCATCGCCGAGTCCAGATTGGTCGTGTTGAAGTCCGCCATTTTCTCTTTGGCGATCTTCTCGACCTGGGCCCGCGTCAGGTTCCCGACCTTCTTCTTGTTCGGCTCGCCCGAACCCTTGTCCGCCCCCGCCGCCTCCTTGATGAGAACCGACGCCGGCGAACTCTTAACCTCAAAGTCGAACGTGCGATCCGAGTAGACCGTCACGATCACGCCCACGACCTTGCCCTTCAGGGCGGCAGTCGCGGCATTGAACTTCTGAATAAACTGGCCCGGATTCACACCCTTGGAACCCAAAACCGGTCCGAGGGGCGGCGCAGGCGTCGCTGTCCCGCCCGGGGCCATCAGTTTGAAAATGTTGGTAACTTCACGCTTGCCCATTTGCTTTCAACCTCCCACCGTCCCCCAAGATTGCCTTGGAAGCCCCGCCCGGGTCAAGGGCAAAGGCAAGATCGGTAGTTCTCACGGTCCAATATGTCGGCCCAGGGTCGCTCCCCAGAACCTCCCAATACCCGCATCGGCAGCCAAAACCGCCCCATCAAATACCGGGAGGGGAGTCTAGGCACACCCCACCCCTGCGACAAGCCCGTATGAAATCCGCTGCATGTCTGCCACCCGTGGCACCGGGCTTCCGCCCGGTGTGCCTTTCTCCCTCCCCAATCTCAACAGGCCCACCCGCCCCCCTGTGCCACCGGGCTTCCGCCCGGTGTGCCTTCTCCCCGTACCCACCCGCCCCCCCGTGCGACCGGGCTTCCGCCCGGTGTGCCTTTCTCCCTCCCCAATCTCAAAAGGCCCACCCGCCCCCCTGTGCGACCGGGCTTCCGCCCGGTGTGCCTTCTCCCCGTACCCACCCGCCCCCCTGTGCCACCGGGCTTCCGCCCGGTGTGCCTTTCTCCCTCCCCAGTCTCAAC
>Ga0105044_10003040_pt1 | contig 22941 bp, 20 predicted proteins | sample MAT01_FD_78092 | JGI IMG/M metagenome (GOLD analysis project Ga0105044, IMG submission 78092) | Freshwater microbial communities from Lake Fryxell liftoff mats and glacier meltwater in Antarctica - MAT-01 | ecosystem: Environmental > Aquatic > Freshwater > Ice > Liftoff microbial mat | place...
AATTGCACACCCGCCTCGCGCTCGATTGCGCCGACGAGTTCATCCGGGAATCGCTCGAAGACGGTGAACGGTTTTTCGAGCACGACGCCCGCGATCTCCCAATGGCCCGTGGTCGTGTCCTTCCCCGCCGAGCGTTCGCGCATGCGGCCCCACGATGCCTGCGGAGTCGGTGCGGACGCATGCCTCAGGATCGCCGCGAGCCCGAGGCGTTCGAGATTCGGCAGAGTGAAGCCGGGCGTCGCCGCGTAGATGTGGCCGAGCGTGTCCGCACCTTCATCGCCGTAGGCGTCAGCGTCAGGAGCACCACCGCAGCCGACGCTGTCGAGGATGAGAAGCAGCGCGCGCATTTCAGAGGGACAATAGAAGACTCGGAAAAAGGCTTGCCCAAAAAAACAAGAGGCCAAGCCACGGGGAACGATCACAAAAGATGCTCGCGATGCCAAAAAGCATGACTCCAGCCCATGCGGCGCCAGCGATCATCCAGAGCGAACTGTTCGACTGAACATGCGCAATGCGGCAACAGATGATGACCATTGCGCACGCTGCGGCGGCTGTTGCGAACGGATACTCCCGCACCCTTGTTCGGACACTGGAGCCACTTCCGACAGACTCCACAGTTTCGTTGCTCAGGCGCATGGCGATGGAGAATCGGGGGGCGGCGCATTGCATTCAACTTCCAACTTTCCCAGAAGGAGGTTCGGGTGATCGCGTGCCTTTGCACGGGAGCTTCCCTTTTTGTACGAATCCCGCATAGGGTCACGCACCATGCAGAAGAACGATCGAATCTATGTCGCTGGCCATCGTGGCCTTGCCGGTGGAGCCATCCTGCGGGATTTGCAGCGCGGCGGATATTCGAATCTTCTGACGCGGACTTCGCAGGAACTCGACTTGCGGGTGCGGTCGGCGACCCGCGCATTTTTTGAAAAGGAACGCCCGCAGGTCGTGGTGATGGCGGCGGCGAAGGTCGGGGGCATCAAGGCGAACAACGATTTCCCCGTCGAGTTCCTCCTCTGGAATCTGCAGATCCAGAACAACGTCATTGAGGCCGCCGCGGATTTCGGCGTGGAGAAGCTCCTCTTCCTCGGCAGCTCCTGCATTTACCCGAAGTTCGCGAAACAGCCGATTGCGGAGAGCGAACTCCTCACGGGCGTGCTGGAGCTGACGAACGAAGGCTACGCGATTGCGAAGATCGCGGGCATCCGTCTCTGCCAGGCTTTTGCGCGGGAGTTTGGAAAGCGCTTCATCTCCGCGATGCCCACGAACCTGTACGGCCCGGGCGACAATTTTGATCTGAACAACTCGCATGTCCTCCCGGCGCTGCTGCGCAAGGTGCATGAGGCTAAACTGCGTGGGGACAAGGAAGTGATGGTGTGGGGCAGCGGCACGCCGAAGCGCGAATTCCTGTATGTGGACGACCTCGCTAGCGCCTGCCGTTTCCTCCTCGAGAACTACGCCGACCCGGCTCTGATCAATGTGGGCTACGGCGAGGACGTGACGATCCGCGAACTCGCCGAGACGATCTGTGACGTGCTGGGATTCAAGGGAGGCCTTGCGGTTGATTCCTCGAAGCCCGACGGCACGCCACGCAAGCTGCTCGACAGCTCCCGCCTGCTCGCGCTCGGGTGGAAGCCGCGGGTTTCGCTGCGGGATGGCATCCGGCAGACCTACGAGTGGTATCTTCGCGAAGGGCCAGGCCGCGCGACCAGGAGTTAACCCGCACGCAGCCGCGTCCACAGATGCGGCCCGAGAATGAGGACGCCTGTGATGGCGGCGGCGATGCTCGCCAGCAGGACGGCTCCGGCGGCGACATCCTTGGCGCGGCGGATCTGTTCATCACGGGCGGGCGTGATTCGGTCCGCCAGAAGTTCCACCGCGGTATTCAGGGCTTCTGCGGTCCAGACCAGACCCGTGGCGAGAATGAGCGCCGCCCATTCACCCGCGGAGATCCTCAGCAGAAACGACGTGGCAATGACGGCGATCGTCGCACCGAGATGGATGCGCGCATTCGAATGGGAGCGGAGCAGCTCCGCGATTCCTCGCACCGCGAACTGGACGCTCCCCACCCGTGAGCGCCAGAAGCCTCCGCCGGCTTCCGGGTCAGGATTCATCTCCGGGGAACGGCAGAGACCTGCTCAGCCTTTGTGATCCGCGTTCGGAGTTTTCTCCTTCGCGTCGTGGGCCGGGGTCTTGTTTTCGTGCCCGGAGTCGGAGTGCTTCGCGGCTCCCTTGTGCTGGTAGTGTTCCGGGAGTTCGGCAGCCGGGTGCTTTTCGCATGCGCCGATGGTCATGGCGGCGATTGCGATGCAGATGGAGAAAGCGAGGCGTTTCATCGGGCGGGAAAGTAGCGGCTCCGGCTTGCTTGCCAAGTGTTTCGTGGTCACCCGCCGCTATGAGGGTGTGATTCATTTCAGGTCCAAGAAATCGTGGCGGGAGATCAAGGAGGGGCGCTTTCATAGCGTTTTCTCAATGCGGTCGCTCCGCGCCGCATCGAGCCGCAGCCGTGGCAAACACTGGAGATCTGCGGAGTTCGAGGATCTTATCGCATTGCCGCGGTCATGGCTGGCAGCGGCGCGGAGCGACCGCTGCCAGAGGGCGCTATCAGAGCGCCCCTCCTTGCGCCTGCCCAAGCCTGCACAATGTCGCCTTGGACACGAATCGAATCACGCCCCGCGGTATGAGCACCGCGCGGTCGGGGTCTCATGCACGACGATCTCTGCGAGACCGGGCAACTGCGGCGCGAGCTTCTGCCAGAACCATGCGCACATGATCTCGATGGTCGGATTCTCGAGGCCCGGGATCTCGTTCAGGTAACCGTGGTCGAGCACTTCGAGCAGCGGCTTCATGGCGCGGGAAATGTCCGCGTGGTCGTAGAACCAGCCGGTCTTCGGGTCCGTCTCTCCTTCGACGGAAATCTCCAGCTTGAAACTGTGCCCGTGCATCTTCCGGCACTTGTGGCCCGCGGGCGCAAGCGGGAGCGTCTGCGCGGCTTCAAACTGGAAATCTTTGGTGAGTCGGACCTTCATTGATTGCGGATTTGAACAGGCGGGAGGGCAGACTCAACGGGCAAGCCCGAATCGGCAATCCGCAATTGCACCGGGTAATCCATGGTTCCCATTCCCGGATTCAGGGTCTGGTCGGCGGAGCTTGCTTCGCGGCGGCGGGCCACCGGCGGCAAGCTGCCCGCCAGCCGCACACGCTGTGCTGCAAACAGGGGTTGGGTCATCTGTCGCATTCACCGGTGTGCGGTCATTCCAAAGCGATGCCTTCGTCGATTAGGCTCTCACGCACGGCCACCGCGCTGGCGACATTGATCGGGAGGACTTGAATGGTCGCACGGCCCTCGGGACTGTGACCGCGGAGCCAGCCGCCGTGCCATTCGAAGTGTTCGCTCCAGACATCGCGCCGCGGATGAAACAGGCGGACCACCGCTCCACTCACCGGGTCGATGCCGGCGATACTCGGACCCTTCGCCGAATTGCAGAACAAACAAGCCAACGCCAGGTTGGACTCGTCGCTGGTGCCTTCGTGTTTGCGAGCGACGATGTGGTCGATCTGAAAGGGGAGCCCCGAATGTGCTGCGGGAAAGCGACAGTATTCGCAACATTCCCCAGCCCGCTCACGGACCAGGCGGATGACACGCGGGCTCGGCCGGCTCACGCGGGCCCAGCACTCTTCATGGAAAGCCGCGCGCGGGATTTCATCAGCTCGAGGAGTCGGCCCACCCGACGATAGTCCTCAAGCTCGCGGGTCTCTTCAGGGGAAAGTTCTCCGTCGCACGCTTTCTCCGCGAGTGCGTTAACGCGATCCTCATCCCCGGGTGGCAGCCCGAGACTTAGAATAGCGCGCGCCGTTTCAACGGACCAGCCCGCACGCTGCGGATCGACAACCCGGCGTAGAATCTCGGCTTCGTGGCTTTCGAGGACCGGTGGCATGTCGAGGACTATGTGAATCAACCTGGCGTTTGCAACGTTGAAGAGAAAACAGGCAGAAGGATCCTCGAACTTTGCACCGTCTCCCCGGCGGCCACGGCTGCGGCTCGATGCGGCGCGGAACGAACGCACCGAGCAGATGCTGCACGCAGCACCGATCGCACAGAAGGCGTCGTTCGAAACCGCCAGCACGGAGACGAAGCAAGTCCTGGACGGCTCCGGCTTGCCTCAGCCCTTGGGTCGCCCTTGGACTGCGGGAGATCGCTCCCGCTTTGTGTCGGCGGCGCTTGCTCCGCGGCGGCGGGCCACCGGGAGCGAGCTGCCCGCCAGCCGCACACGCTGGGAAGGCTGTGTTCCGCTTTGGCCGCCCTTTTTTGACGCCCTCAAATGCAATCCGGAACGCAATTCCTCACACGCCCTTCTTCTTCGGATCCCAGATGAACTTGTGCATCTGGAGCTGGAATCGCACGGGCAATTTGTCTGCCACGATCCAGTCCACGATGTCCCGCGGCTCGATGCGGCCGAAGATCGGCGAGAACAGCACGCCGCCGCAGCGTTCGTCCAGGTGATGCACCCGCACCTGTTCCCGCGACCATTCGTAGTCCTCCCGCGAGCCGATGACGAATTTCACCTCGTCGCGTTTTTCGAGGTGCGGGATGTTGCTCCACAGATTCCGCACGCATTCGCCGCTGCCGGGTGTCTTCAGATCCATGATGCGGTGGACGCGCGGATCGATCTTGGAAATGTCGTGCGCGCCGCTGGTCTCGATGAGCACCGTTTTCCCGGCGTCGCAAAGCCGTGTCATGAGCGGCAGGACGTTCTTTTGCAGCAGTGGCTCGCCGCCGGTGATTTCGACGAGCGGGGAATCAAACGCGACCACTTCGTCGAGGATGTCATCGACCTGGCGTTTCCTGCCCTCGTAAAACGCATACTCGGTGTCGCAGTAGGTGCAGCGCAGGTCGCACGCCGTGAGCCGCACGAAGACGCAACGCCAGCCCGCCCAGGAGCTCTCGCCCTGGATGGACTGGTAGATTTCGTTGATCTTCAGCGTCGGCGCGGCGGTCATGCGGTTTTCGTTGTCTGCGAGTGAAGCGGCGAACAGCCCGGACCGCTACACGGAAACTCTGTGAACGAACGCCGGCCTCAGGCATTCCGCCGATTCTGGCTGGCAGGGCCGTGTTTAAAAGTGAGTCCAGAAAGCGCGGGGCGCGGAATGTGGCACAGTCCGTCCCGGCTGTGGGCACTGCGGGCATCCTGCCCGCAGTGCGACTCGCTCGCCGGCGGCGACGCGCGAGTCGCGCCACCCCTCCATGCACACACTGGGCGGGCCGCCCAGTTTACCCACAGCCGGGACGGGCTGTGCCACATTCCACTCTGCGGCCCCGTGGGATCCTGGACCGGCTTTGAATCACGCCCGGATGGCAGGAGCCGCTGGAAAATTTCTGTCATTCGCACGGCTCCCCGCCATCCTGTGCGCCCTTTTCATGTCCGACAACCGAATCGACACCACTTTCTCCAAGCTGCGTGCCGAGGGGCGCGCAGGTTTCATCGCCTACATCTGCGCGGGCGACCCGACGCTCGACGCCACGCGCGAACTGGTTCCGGCACTGGAAAAGGCGGGCGTGGACATCATCGAACTCGGCGTGCCTTTCAGCGATCCGCTCGCGGATGGTGTCGTGAACCAGCTCGCCAGTGCGCGAGCCATCGCAGGCGGGACGACGCTGAATGGCGTGCTTGCCTGTGTGCGCGACATTCGCAAGGCGAGCCAGCTCCCCATCGTGCTCTACACGTACATGAATCCCGTCTATCGCCACGGGTTCGATGCTTTCCTCGCCGATGCCGAGGCTGCCGGTGTGGATGGTGTGCTCTTTCTCGATCTGCCGCCGGACGAGGATGAGGCGTCGCCCGAGTTGCGCATGCACGGGCCGTTGAAGCGCATCCGTCTCATCGCTCCGACCACGCTGCCAGGGCGCATCGCGCTGCTCACGAAGGACGCCAGCGGCTTCATCTACTACGTCTCGCGCGAAGGTGTCACTGGCGAGCGGAGTGATGTCGCAGCAGGGATCGCGGAACGCGTCGCGGAGATCAAAGCGACGACGAAATTGCCGATAGCGGTCGGCTTTGGAATCGGCAGCCCTGAGCAGGTGCGCGCCGTGGCTGCGGTGTCAGATGCGGTCGTCGTTGGCAGCGCGATCGTGAAGCGCATCGCAGAGTTTGGGACTGACGCAAACCTGGTGGAGAAAGTCGCGGCCTTTGTGAAGCCGCTCGCGGATGCGTGCCGCCGGGGGCGGTAGCATCAATGCCTTTCGGGTATTCCGAAGCGGAAATCCCAAAGGGATCGCGTCCCCCAGCCCAGGGTTGCGAGGAACGAGCTACCGTGGGTCACCGCGGGGATGGCTCCCAACCCCAACGGGGTTGTGTCCCGCGTGAGGCAAAGGCCGCAACCCCGTTGGGGTTGTTGCGTTGCGACCCCGGTTCCCAGGGTGGCTCGTGCCTCGCAACCCTGGGCTTTGATCCGGAATCCCGTTGGGATTCAGACTGGGGATATCCGAAAGGCATTGAGGCCAGCATCTCCCTCCGCCTTCCTGCGGATTCCGTAGAATGCGAGGATCGCCCTATCCGACCGGCGGGTTCGCAGGCTGGGCGGAGTGAGCCGGGCGGCCACGGGCCTTGATGGGTCCGCAAGTGCTCCGCTCAATGAGTTGCACAGGGATCACAATCTTGGTCGCGGCGGTCGGGATGCCTTCGCGCAAAAGTCGGTCCGCCTCCCTCACAGCGGCAACTGCGAGATCCTCCACCGGCAGAATGACGGCGGTAAGCGGGAGGCAGGAGTCCAGAGTTTCGGCGTGGTCTGCGAAGGTGATGATACTCAGTTCGTCCGGGACGTGAATGCCATGGCTCTGCGCGGCGGCGATCGCGCCGATGGCCGCGCTCTCAGTCATGCACAGCAGAGCGGTCGGGGCGGTCGGACTGGTCGCGTGACTGACCATGGCCCTTGCGGCTGCGACGCCGGACTCGAAGTCGAGATTGCCGTGAAAAACGTTCTCTGGCTCGATGACCAGCCCCATTTCATGGGCGATGATTGCGATCGCGCGGCTCATTTCTCCGATCCTGGGTTCCGGATCGCCGAAGGGACCACCGATGATCCCGATGTGCTGGTGTCCTTCCCTCACAAGCAGCGCCAGCGCCAGGCGCGAGGCCTCTGCGTAGTCCGGCACGATGCTCGTCAGTCCGGGCGTTTGGGTCGTGTGGCCAATCAAGAACGCGGGCAGGGCGCGCTGGTGAGCCAGCCGACAGATGGATTCGTTCGCGGCGCCGACGAACATGGTCCGGGTTGCGGTTCCGTCCTTGAGTGGCGACGGCAGGTCGTGATCCACGTCGTAATCGCGCGCCTCGTCGTAGCGCATGATTGCAATGCTGGCTGGCTGCGGTGAGCCGTGAGCCATGAGTCTGGCGGCGAGGCGTGCGACGAAGGGGTTCTTGAGTCCGCGGTGGACATTGTTCGAAACGGCAAGGCACGTATCTCCGCGTTCCGGGTAGATACGCACATAGGCGCGCAGGTCGTTCGGCACATACCCGAGATCGCGGCAGAGCTTGAAGACGCGGTCGCGCTTGTCCAGGCTGACGCGGATGCCATATTCCCGGTGATTCAGCAGAGAGGAGACTGCTCCTTGCGATAGGCCGGCGGCTTTGGCGATGACAGCCATCGTCACGGGCTTCACCGCTCCATTTTCGTTCGTCGCGGAGCCTTGGTTTTGTGGCTCTGTCCCATTCGAGTCTTGGGGAAAGCCCTCGTCAGGCGTGTTCATCATTGGCTTCGTAACGTGTTCTTAACCTTGGGCGGCTTGGTCCAAAAGGAAAATTTTGTTATTCTTTACTACCTCTTGTTCGCTACAGCCAAAGGCCCAGGCCCTGACAGTGGCTATCTGGTGAGAAACGGGCCGCGCGTCCGAAAATCCCGTTAGTCAACCGGCAGAACCAGTTTCACGAGCCGGCTCACGCCATCCCGGGCAAAATCGCTGGCTGGATAAAGTTTTTGCGCCTTCAGGTAGTGCGCGAGGCTGGAGCCGATCTGCTCCCGCTTTTCGAGGTCTTCCGCGCCGCGGATGACCTTTACAAATTCGCTCGCCCGCGTGGTCGAGTCCGCCCGTTGCTGATTCAGCCTGGGGTCATCCGGGAAGGCGACCCATGCCCGCTCAAGGCTCTCCCACGCCCCGGCGTAGTTTCCCTGCCGGGCCATCTCCTCAGCCCGGAGCAGGGAGCCCTCGATCGTCTCCATGTTTTTCATCACCTTTTCGAGCACTTCTCTGCGGTCCGGATTCACGGCGACCGCGGCGATGAACCGCACCTTGTCATTCCAGATCTGCCGGTAGTTGCGCTGGCTGATCAACTGGTCGAATTCCAGCAGCGCCTTCTGCACCACATCGCTCTGGTTGAAAAGCTTCTCGGTCGCCTCCTTGAACTCGGGATTGTTCGGCCAGACGGCCGCGGCGTCGGCGAGCGCTTTCTCCAGCGTGGCCTTGTCGTTGTTCAGCGCCGCGTCGCGGGCCTTGGCGATGAGCATCCGCGCCTGCACGCGTGAACCTTCGATCGCTTGCGAAGGCTTCGAATCGTCGAAGTCGTTCGCGACTTTCTTCAAGTCCGTCACGAGCCGCTCCGCGCGTCCGAAATCACGCACGTCAATCGCCGAGATGAGTTGGTAGCTCTTCTGCGCGAAATCGAGGCACTGCCGCTTCTTCGTCCGCAGCACCAGCCGCACCTCCGGCATGTACTCGCCGGTGGTGAATGCCTCCTGCAAGCGCATCGTGGCGCCTTGCATTTCATTCTTCTCGAGCAGGAAATCGAACGCCTTCACGCCCTCGCGCACGTCGCGGATCATTTCGTTGGCCATCGAGTCGATGATGCTCACGGTGGGTGGCATGCCGGTGCTCTTCTGGAAAAGATCCGTCGCATCCTTGCCGAGGTTCAGCTTCGTGTCGCCGTCGGTGAACAGCGCCCGGTAGAAGCGCGATGCCATGAGCACGTGCTGGAACCGGCGTTGCAGGAAGAACTGCACCATGAGCGCCTGGAACTCGACCTTCGCCTGCAGCTCCGAGAGTTCCTTCTTCACCTGATTGGCCTTGATGCTGGCAAGGTGCTCGGTGAGGCGGCGGGCGTAGCTGGCCGTCTGCGCGTCGGTCTGGTTCGCGGGGTTCACCGCGGAGGTTCCCGTGTTCGGGCGCTGGTTGTTGTTTCCATTCCTCCCGGTCTGCTGGGCGGGGCGCGTGATCGGCTTGTCCGCATTCACCACGCCGATGTTCCATTCGAGCTTCCGGGCGGCATCCTCGAGCGCGATGTTTGCATTCGCCAGCCGGGACACGTTGTGCTGGGCCTGCCAGACCGAATACACGGCGTCGGCGAGCGAATTGCAGAGTCGCGCATCGATATCGTAGCGGCCCGCGTATGGGAGAAGAGTGAATGCCGTGTCCACATTCTTCACCGTCGCCTGTCCCGGTGCGAGGAGGGCCAGCACGCGTTCGATGATCTGCCGGTAGGCGGTCTCGTCGGATGATGTCGCCTCCGGAGCATTCAGAAATTTCTCGAAGCGCGCCTGGAAGATCCGGTTGTTCGTCACGTTCCAGTTCTTGCCGTTGAAAGTCATCGTCTCCGTGCCGGGATCGAGGATCGGAATTTCCTGGCCGAAAGGGGAATTCTGGCCCGGCTTCGCACCTGCGAGCTGCGCGGGCGATGCGCTCTGGCCGATCGGCGCGGGATTCGACGCCGGCGTCCGGCCCGCTGCAGGCGCATCGGGAACCTGCGCAAGCGCGACTCCGGTGCGGAGGATGAGAATGGCGACGAGATACGGGGAGAACGAGTGGGGCATGGGATGCGGCGGAGCAAGATAGCTGCCCGGTGCGACGATGCAACGCCAGTGCGGAGGCGGCGCACCACGTTGCATGATTTGCCAATTCTGAAAATCCCATGCAGTCTCGCCGCGAATGTCTGTCCCCGTCTCCATCCTCATCCCGATCAAGAACGAGGCGGCGAACCTGCCGCGCTGTCTCCAGTCCGTCGCGTGGGCGGACGAGGTGTTTGTGGTGGATTCGCAGAGCACGGATGGCTCACAGCGCATCGCCGAGCAGCACGGCGCGAGGGTCGTGCAATTCGACTTCAACGGGACCTGGCCGAAGAAGAAAAACTGGGCGCTGGAAAACCTGCCGTTCAAACACGAGTGGGTCTTCATCCTCGATGCCGACGAAGTGCTGCCGCCGGAGACCGAGACGGAATTCCGCGCGATCGTGACCGATCCGAAGAACCCGACGGCCGGCTATTGGATCAATCGCCGCTTCATGTTCATGGGCCGCTGGCTCCGGCACGCCTACTACCCGAACTGGAATCTGCGCCTGCTCAAGCACCGCCTCGGCCGTTACGAAAAACTGACCGACGTGGACACCCAAAGCGGGGACAACGAGGTGCATGAACACATCGTCGTCGAGGGATCCACGGACCGCTTGCGATCCGAGATGGATCACTACGCGTTTCCGTCCGTCGCGGTCTTCGTCGAGAAGCACAACCGCTACTCCAACTGGGAGGCGCGCGTCGCACTCGACCGCTATCTCCGGGGCAGCAGCGGGCGGTTGCAAAAGGGCGTCGTCGGCGCACGGCGCAAGCTCAAGCAATGGTCCCAGTCGCTGCCCTTCCGCGGCTTGCTCCGGTTTCTCTACGTTTACTTCTGGCAGCGCGGATTCCTCGATGGCCGCGAAGGCTACTACTTCGCGCGTCTCCACGGCTTCTACGAATTCCTCAGCGTGGCGAAGACGTATGAGCTGAAGAACGACGCGGAGCGCTCCCGCAGCAGCGGGAAATGAACCGTCACATCGAGCCGCCTGCGCGCAACATCGTCGGCGTGGCGATCGCAGTCACCGTTCTCGGCCTGGTCGCGTGGCTCGCGCTCATCCCAAATAATCGCGGACAATTCCTTGGCTTTCTCCCGGAGAAACTCCGTCGCTGGATCTGCGAGCACGACGATTTCAACAACATCACCGGCTTTTGGGTTCTCGGCATCGTCGCCTTTTGCCTCCCCTCTGCCGATTCCGCCAACCGGGGCAGTGGCCTTATCGGGTTGTTGTGTCGTGTGTTCGCGCACAGGCTGGCACGGCTGGCCGCGTTGATGGGTCTGGTGTGTGCGTTGGAAATCCTGCAGTTCGTGATTCCCGGCAGGTTCAGTGACCTGCGGGACGTCTGCACCGGCTGGAGCGGATTGTTCGCCGCCTGGCTCGTCTCCGAGGTGAGGAATGCGAACGCCACCCGACGCGGGTGATGTGCTTCTGGCCGGGCCGGCGATCGTGATGGCCAGCAGAAAAAATCCGTCGCCATTCCCGCTTGGGTGTTGATCTGCGCAGCGGCATCCGGCATTCGCGACGCCGCCATGCTCGGCAACCTTCTCGGCCCGGAAATCCAGGAGATGATCAAGAACCGTGACTTCGCGGGGCTGCGGGTGGTGCTTGCCGAATTCCCCCCTGTGGACGCCGCGGAAGTGGTCGCCGAGTTGCCGGAGGATCAGCGTGCGGTGGTGTTCCGCATTCTGCCGACCGCGCTCGCGGCGGATGTCTTCGAGTATCTCGACACCGATGCCCAGGAGGCGCTGCTGCGGGCGTTGAGCAGCGAGCAGGCGGCGCAAATTCTCAACGAGATGTCCCCCGACGATCGCACGGCGCTGCTCGAGGAGCTGCCGGGCAACGCGGTCGTGCAGTTGCTCGCGCTCCTGAAGCCGGCGGAACGCAAGGTCGCACAGCAGTTGCTCAACTACCCTGAGGGCAGCGTCGGAAGGCTGATGACCCCCGACTTCCTCTCCGTGCGCGACGACTGGACGATCGCGCGCGTGCTCGAGCACATCCGCAATCACGGGCGGGACTCGGAGACCATCAACGTCATCTACGTCACCGATGAGCGCGGAAAACTGATCGACGACGTCCGCATCCGGGAGTTCCTGCTGCGACCGACCGATACGATGGTCCGCGACATTCACGACGCCAGCTTCATCGCGCTGAAGCCGACCGACACCGCCGAGATGGCGCTGGAACTCTTCAAGAAATACGACCGCGCCACGCTCCCTGTGACGGATGGCGAGAGCCGGCTGCTCGGCATCATCACCGTGGACGACATGCTCGATGTGCAGGAGCAGGAGACCACCGAGGATATCCAGAAACTCGGCGGCACCGAGGCGCTGGATGAACCCTACATGGATGCCCCCATCTGGGAGCTGGTGCGCAAGCGCGCCGTCTGGCTGGTCGTCCTTTTCATCGGCGAATTGCTGACCACATCCGTCATGGTCCACTTCGAGAGTGAACTGCAGCGCGCGGTCATTCTCACATTCTTCCTTCCGCTCATCATGTCCTCGGGCGGAAACTCGGGGTCGCAAGCGAGCACGCTGATCATCCGTTCGCTGTCCCTCGGTGAGGTGCGACTGGGCGATTGGTGGCGGGTGATGAAAAAGGAAATCCTCTCCGGCGTGATGCTCGGCGGCATCCTTGCCGTGGTGGGCTTCGTCCGCATCGCGGGATGGGCGGCGATCGCTGCGAAGTCGGGCCAGTTTCCCTATAGCGAGCACTTCGTGCTGATCGGCCTGGCAGTCGCAATCGCGATCATGGGCGTGGTCCTCTGGGGAACAGTCTCCGGCTCGATGCTGCCATTCGTGCTGAAGCGCCTCGGCTTCGATCCCGCCGTATCCTCCGCGCCCTTCGTGGCCACGCTCGTGGATGTCACGGGGTTGATGATCTATTTCTACTCCGCCGCCCTGATCTTGCGGGGCACGATCCTCTAGGGAAACCAGCGCGGGCCGGGGGAGCGAATTCATGCCCGCCGAGGCCCGGGATTCAGACGAGCCCGGCGCAACCCCGATTACTCACGAATTGACCACCAGCGGGATCGAAAGTTTTTGGAGGCTGGATTCCGGGGTCTGGAAAAACGCAACCCCGCCAGTGGCGATGTCGTAGAGTGCGCCCACGATTGCGATGCGACCTTTGCGCACAAGGCCGTCCAAGGTGGCGCTGCGCTCGCGGATTTTGTGCATCGTGCGGAGGATGCTTCGCTTCGAGACTTCGTTGGCGTAGGCGGCTTTCTCGCCGGGGAGCCATTGGTCGGATCTTTTTAGCGTCCGCAGATCCACGGCTTGCTGGATCTCGGTGATGAGGCTGTCGAGGTTCGAGCAGCCGGTGGCTTCCGAGGCGGATTTGCCGATGAGATCCACGGCGGCGTTCACGGCGCCGCAGGCGGTGTGGCCCATCACGAGGATGAGCTTCGACCCGGCGACGGCGCACGCGTATTCCATGCTGCCAAACACCTTGTCCCGCGCGATGTTGCCGGCGATGCGGACGTTGAAGATGTCGCCGAGACCGAGGTCGAAAATCAGCTCCGCCGGGGCGCGCGAGTCGATGCAGCTCAACACGACGGCCATCGGGAACTGCCCGGCGGCGGTGGCGGTCACCTGCCGGCCCAGATCGCGGATGATGCGATCGCCGGAGAGGAAGCGCCGGTTGCCTTCCTGCAATATCTCTAGCACCCGCTGCGGCGTGAGCGCGTTCTGAACCTCGCGGCTGGAATAGTCGATGTACTGGATGTGATCATCCAGACGGGAATATTTTTCCCGGAAACCGGCGAGGCTGAGGTGGACGCCGTGCGCAGGGGCCATGGTGTCCTTGAAGTCGGTGATGAGGTCGAGGATGTCGGGATCGATGTAGTCGGTGTTGCGCGCATCGATGAGCACGTGGCCGCCGCGCGAAACGGAGCGGAGCGTCTGGTCGAGCGCCGCGCGGTTGAGGAAGCTGACCTGGTTCGCGAGTTCGATGCGCAGGACATCACCCGTGGCGTGCTTCTCCATGATCCTGCGCATTGGGTGGCGGAAGTTGCTGTGCAGGATGAATGCGAGGGCGACCGCGAGTCCAATGAGGATGCCCGAGAGGAGGTCCGTCAGCACGATGGCGATGACGGTGGTGGCGAAGGGCAGGAACTGGTTCCGGCCCTCGGCCCACATCTGCGAGAAGAGCTGCGGGCTGGCCAGCTTCAGGCCCGTCATGAGGAGAATGGCGGCGAGGGCGGCGAGGGGGATTTCGTTCAGCCAGGTGGGGGCCAGCATCACAGAGCCGAGGAGCAGCACGCCATGCCAGATGGTGCTGAGCTTGGTCTTCACACCGGCATTGATGTTCACGGAACTGCGGGCGATGACGCTCGTAATCGGGAGTCCGCCGATGAGGCCGGCGAGGATGTTGCCCGCCCCCTGCGCGAGCAGTTCGCGGCTCGGCGGCGTGCTGCGCTGCTCGGGATCGATTTTGTCCACGGCATCGATGTTCAGCAGCGTCTCGAGCGAGGCCACGATGGCGATGGTCACCGCGGTGCCGTACACGGCGGGGTTGCTCCACGCGCTGAAGTCCGGGAAGCGGAGGAAGCCCAGAAACTCGGCGGGGCTTTGTGAGACGGGCACCTGCACGAGATGGCTGGGCTCGATGGTCCAGGAAGCACCGAACTTGCGCAGCGCAAAGCTGGCGGCCACGCCGAGCATCACGACGACGAGCGGTGCCGGGATGGGCGATTTTTTCAGGAACTGGATCCGCTCCCAGGCAAGCAGGAGGACGACGGAAAGCATGCCGATCAACATGGCACCCGGCTGGATGTCGAACCACGTCGCGACAAGTTCGGAGAAGGTGTTCCTCTGGTCGGGTTGAAAGAACGATTTTTCGCCCATCGGATCTGCGTCGTGACCGAGGACGTGCGGGATTTGTTTGAGGATGAGGATCACACCGATCGCGGCCAGCAGTCCCTTGATGACGCTCGATGGGAAAAAGGCGGCGATGAAACCGGCGCGGCAGATGCCCATAACCATCTGGAGCACTCCGGCGAGAACGACCGCGAACAGGAATGCATCGAAGGTTCCCAGGTTGCCGATCTGCGCGGCGACGACAGCGGTCAGGCCGGCGGCGGGTCCGCTGACACTGGTTTGGGATCCGCTGAGACAGCCGACGAACAGCCCGCCGATGATGCCCGCGATGATCCCGGCGAAGAGTGGAACATTGGCCGCGTCCGCAATGCCCGGCGCGCGTGAGGCCAGTGCGATGCCGAGGCACAGCGGCAGCGCCACGAAGAAAACGACCAGTCCGGCGATGAGGTCCTTGGCCAGATTTTGGGACCGCGGGCTACGGTTGTTACTCATGATCAGGTGGGCAGTGGTTCGGTTGGACTGACGTCGGGATGGCGGGCCGGGGGTTCGCTCTTTCTCCGGCCCTCCGCAGGCTGCGATGCTGGGAGCCAGTCGGCAAGCAGACGACGCAGCTTGCACCGGGCGCGGTAGATTCGGAGTTCGGCGGCTTTGACGGAAGAGTCGGCAATGGCGGCGATCTCGGCGTGGGAAAGCTGCCCGTAAACGGAGAGCATCAGGACCACGCGCTGAACCTCGGGCAGCATCGCGATCGCGCTGGGCACAGCGGCGGAGCACTCGGCGCTGGCGAGCATCTGCCGGGGATCCTGCGCGTGGCTGGGCAGGTCGGCCCCGGCCATGGAGGTGGGCTCCATCAACACCTCCGGGTGGCGATGCCGCCAGCGATGATGGTTGCGCGAGAGATTCGTCGCGATGGTAAAGAGCCAGGTCGCAAATGCGTAACTGGGATCGTAGCGGCGGCGATGCTGGTAAACGCGGACAAATGTCTCCTGGGCAAGGTCGCGCGCCACTTCAGCGTCCCCGGTCATGCGGCTGATGAATCCCCGCATCGTGCCCGCGCTGCTGCACCGTGTTCAGAATGCCAAGGGCCGAGCCAAGGCAGACGCAGGCGAGCGCGGCGCCGAGCAACCGCCGCGGTCGCAACCACCAGCTGAGGATCTTTTCCGCCCACGACAGTTCATCCTGCGCGGTCGCGATGCGGTGCCAGACTTCGCGCTGGAAGGCGGGATTTTCCGGGACTTGCAGCCGCCATGCGGCGAGCAGTTCGTCGAGTGGGTCACTTGGGTTCATAGGGTGGTGAACGGAGAATTTGCGGACGGGGCGACGCGGGTGGGCTGCCGCTGACACTTACACCATCGCTGCGGAAATCACTCAGGGATTTCCGGCGCGGTCCGCGACTCAGTGCTGCGGCGAGACGGCGGGCGACCCGTTGGACTCTCCAAGCAGGCGATTCGCAGTCCGATGCCGTGACTCGACGACCGCTGGTGAGAACCATCCGCCGAGGAAGACGATGAGGCTGATGGCGATGATGCCGCTGCGTTCGGCGGTGGTGGTGCGCAGTGAGATGGACGTGGTGGGGCTGCGTCCGGTGAACAGTGCAAAATACGCGCGCATGATGGCGATGGCGTTGAACATGGCGGCGAAGGCGAGGGCGGCGGTGATCCCGAGGCCCTTGCTCACGCTGCTGGTGATGAGCAGTTCCATCGGCACAAATCCGATGGTGCCCGGAAAGCCCACGCTGGCCAGGCCGGTGATGAGAAAGCAGATGGCCAGCCCCGGCACCTGTTCGTAAAAGCCGTGGTGTTCGCGGAGCGAGAGACTGCCGAACCGGGCCTCCAGCGCCCGCAGCGAAAAGGCGAGGCCCGCCAATGCGAGCGATGCCGAAATCCACAGGCACAGCGCCGCTGTCAGCCCGTTGGGAGTGCGCATGAGCACGGCGTAGAGGACCATGGATGTCTGGCTCAGCCCGATGTGTGCGAAGAACCGCCGCGAATCATTTTGCACGATGGCCAGCCCGCCGCCGTACACGGCGGTGACGAGGCACGCGATGCCGGCGGCTTCCTGCATCGGCCCGGGCGCCTGTGGCAGCAGCAGCCGGACGACGCCCAGCACCTCGACGAGAGGCAGCACAAAGACGAGGGCCGAGCCAAATGCCGCATTCTTGAACAGCGAGGGCATCCAGCCGTGGAGCGGCACGATGCCCCCGCGCAACAGGAACGCCAGCGTGAGCGACACCACGGGCCATGGGCTCCGCGGCGATGCGGACAGATTGAACCAGCCCGCGAGCAGCAGCACGAGGAAGAGCCCCAGATAGATCACGTAACCGCGAGTGCGCTGCCCGCGGCTCTTCAGATCCCACCACGGCAGCAGGACGGACACGGACAGGACGCCGACCAGGAGCGCGCCGGACTGCACCAGCAGCGCGAACATCGCGAGACCCGCCGAGAGGAGCAGCCGCGCGCAAAAATGGGAGGACACCCGCGACTTCGCCGTGCCGAGCATCGCGAGCAGGTGGAGCATCACCACCACCGGCAGCATCGGGCTGGCGACATCATCCACCGCGAAACGGCCCGACTCCACCGGCGCCGCGACCACGGTGTGCGCCGCAAAGATGAGCGCGGCGGAAAGCAGCGTCACGGCCAGGACCGTCACGCTCCAGCGCGCGGCGATCGATGGCGTGCGGACAAACAGCAGGACGGCCGCGGCGGCGACCGGCAGCGCGGCGGTCAGTTGAATCCACAGGGGCGATAGGAAGAAATTCATGCGGACGGCTGGCGCGGTGGTGCGGATTTTTCCGGGGATACCGCCTCGCCCTCGATGAGGCGCGACAGTGCGCCGTCCATCGCATCGAGCCGGCGGAAGAAGCCGACGAATGGGCGCGCGATGAAGCGGTCCAGCAGCGCATCGAGGAATCCACGCTCGAGCGAGAAGCGGAACAGCCATCGCTGCACGGCGGGCGGGAGCCTTTGCTCCCACATGATGCCCTCCTCCCGCGGCCGCGCGCCGATCGCATTTTCCAACTGGTGATGGTCATGGAGCAGGCTGGGTGCGCGGAGGAACTGGAGCGTCCGCAGGCAGGCGTGCCCGAGCAGATGGATGAGCGCGAGATAGCGGAAGCCGAGGCCGATCTCCGCGATGATGATCCCCACCTGCGTCAGCGAGGCAAACGCGAGCGCCGACTTGATGTCCGCCTGCACGCGTCCGGCGAGATAGGCAAACGCCGCGGAGCCCAGACCGAGGGTGACCACGAGCACGGAGAGCCACGGCGCGCTGTCCAGCACGGGACTCACCCGCAGCAACAGGAAGACGCCCAGATGCACGGAGAGCGCCCCGTAAAAAATCGCGCTCGAAGGTGTCGGCCCCTCCATCGCGCGCGGCAGCCAGCCGGAGAAAGGAATGAGCGCGGATTTCCCCGCGGCGGCGATGATGAAGAGCAGCGCGAGCAGGGTGAAATGCGGACCGATGAGCAGCGGATCGTGCCGCGGCCAGGCCTGGGTCCCGACGAGATGATCGAAGTCACCCGCGCCGTTGATCTCGTGCATGAGGATGGCCGCGAACATCAGCGCCGCATCGCAGACGCGATAGACGATCCACACGCGCAGGCCGTTGCGCGGCGGCGCCGGGCGCTCGTGGAAAAAGGCGATCAGCAGCACGGAGGAAAGCCCCACCATTTCCCATCCGGCGAAGAGGGTCTCGACGGTGTCCGAGAGCGCGGCGGTGAGCATGCCGAGCAGGAACACGGCGAAGAGGACGAAGAAGCGGTGGTAGCCGCGCTCGCGGTGCAGGTAGCGCGTGGAGAATGCGGCGATGGTCGCGCACAGCACGAGCGTCAGCAGCACGTAGGAGATCGAGAGCACGTCGAGGACGAACTCGAACTTCAGGTGATAGCTGCTCGTGATGACCCAGTCGCCCAATTCCACCGCGTGCTGCGCGCGGCGCGTCACCACCATCGTCACCGCCGCCGCGATCGCGGCCAGCAGGCTCACCGCGACGGTACCCTGGATCAGCCGGCTGATGACCGTCTCACCGAGCTTCCGCCCGAGGAGGAATGCGATGAAGAAAACGCCGACGAGCACGAGCGGTCCGCCGACGATAATGAGGGCGAGCGCGGAGAGCAGGGATTCCTGGGATGGCATGATTCGTGGCTGGCTCAGGCGGGGACTGCGACTGGCCGCGCCGCCTCGGGCGTGCCCGCGAGGATCGTCGCGAATTCCAGATGGTCGCGCCACCCGGTGTACCATTCCTCGGAAGTGGCGGCGACCGGCAGCTCGCCCCCCGAGGCGCGATGCGGCTCGAACACTCCGTGGTGATACACGCTCAATTGCCCGCTCGCCGGATCCATCGCGGCGAGCTGCACCCAGCGGTTGCCCACCATGACTTTCATCGCGGCATTTTTTTCCATGATGGCCAGCAGCGTGGCGGGCGTGGCTTCGATGACGAAGAGCAGGCGGACCGGCTCATGAATCTCCACCATCTGCCACGGCAGTCCGGTGCGCAGGTCGCTCATCGCGCCATCCATCACGCCGAGCAGGCCGGTGATGTTATGCGGCAGCTTCGAGCCGGAGCCCCAGCCGGGGGAGTCCACGTAGGAAAAGTAATTCTCGAGATTGATGCCCGAGCACACCGGCACGACCGCGCCGAGGATGCGGCTGAGGATGGCGGCCCCGGCATCGTCCTGCGCCGGATCGTACGAGACCAGAAATGCCCGGCGATCCAGGAACAGCCCGCGCGTCTTCCAGCGCCGCCCGACGATGCAGATCGCATTCGTGGCGTGGCCCCATTCCGGGCGCACCTGCGAGAGATCCTCCGCGCGCCCCTCGACGTGGCGTTTCGCCGCCGCGGGGCTGAGTCCCAGCGACGCGGAGCCAAAGCGGCGTGCCCGCTCGTGGGCGTTGCGCACGGTCGCCTCGTTCAGCGCCTTGCACGCGACATCGAATTCAAACCGGTGCGACTCCGGCAGCCGGTCGTTGTCGAAGAACGTCAGCATCTCGCTGCTGGTATTGTGCAGGCCGCCGACGAAGACCGTATCCTCCGGAATCTCGATGCCGCGATCGCGCAGCGCCCGGCGGATGCGCGGGTCGTTCAGCATCTGCGCCACCGCGCGCGCATTCGGCCCGCCGACTCCGCCGCCGCACGCACCGCAATCGTGGGCGGACTCATGCGGGTTGTTCATGCTGGTCGAACCGTGGCCGATCACGATCACCAGCCGGGCGAATCCCGCAGTCAGGCCGATGTCGCGCAGCAGCCGCTCGGCGATCGCGATCATTTCATCCGGCAGGAATCCATGCAGATGTTCCGCGATGCCGGACTTCGGCTCCTTGCGTTCGAGCACCAGCCGCGTGACGGGCGGCGGAGCGATGAAGCCGCCGAAGAAGCCGCGGAATTGCGCCGTGAGCCGCGGGAAGACCACGCGCGCCACCAGCGGGATGGTGGCGAGCAGGCCCAGCGTCGCGGAGAGAAATGCACCGCTGACCACGCGCCGGCTGCCGCCGTGAAATCCCTGCAACGCCATGCCGATCGTCCGCCGCGCGCCGCGCCGGCGGCGATGCTCGGCCTGCAATTGCGCATCCACCGTCTCGGACACCCAGTGCTGCGGCTTCACCACGACCGGGCACAGCGGCACGAAATCCGCCGCCGCCGCCCCGCGGTAATACATGGCCACGCCGAAGAATCCCGCGGCGCCGAAGGTCTCCGCCGTCGGCGCGGTTTCCTCCACGTGACGCCGGATCGATTCCTCCCGCTCGTCGATGCAGAAGACCGCCTGAAAGGACGGACGCGCCCCGGACCCCGGAGGCCGCGCGGGATGCGCCGTCAGCGCGTCGAGCGTCTGCACGCGGAAACGATGTTCATACGCGAGATGGAACACGCGCCGCCGGTCGATCTCCGTGAAGCTCTCCACCTCATGCATCAGCGCGGTCCACTGCGCGGCAGTCAGGCTGAAGAGCTGCTCCGGCGTCCACCCGAGCACCTGCGCGAGTTGGAAAATCAGAAACGCGCGCTGCTTCTCGCCCGTCGGGCGGGACGACGGGATTCGCACCTTCAACTCCGCCCGCATCGCCGCCAGCGATCCCGCCCAGCCCAGCGAGGCGCGCGCCGCGGCGCGCAGGGCGAATTTTTCCAGCAGCAGACGCACCGCGACAAAGTCCACCAGGCTGCCATCCGGCACCGCGTGATGCACCCGGTCGGCCCGCTCTTCCACATGCCAGATCATCCCGCCCCAGCCGCGCAGCGCGAGGAGCGTCGCGGAGAGGAATTCATCCGTCTCCTGCTCGGCGACCCCGAGGGCGTCGAGCGATTGCCGGATGCAGTCCAGCGCCGTCGTGCCTGCGCGGGCCAGCGCCTGCACCTCGGCGCGCATCCCTTTCAACCACCAGGGCACCGGGCAGTGGGCCTGGGCAAAATGCGCGCGGAACGCCGCGAACAATCCCGCGTCGCGATCCGGGAGCTGCCGGTGGCCGATGCCTTGATCGAGAAACGCGGCGCACAAGCGGATGAGCACGTCATTCACCAGCAGGTCGCTGTCCATCGCGCCGAGCGCATGCAGGATGTCACGATGGCGGATGAGCGGACGCACCGCGGCGGTCTCGGGGACGGCGGCGGCCTTCACCCCGTCCGAGCAGACCTCCCACAGCGCGGAGAGCGTGAACGCCTCCCATCCGGCGTCATCCCATGCCTCGATGCGCGTTTCCTTGAACCGCGTGAAGAGGGCGTCGATCCATTCCGGCCGCCGCACACCCGGCAGCGAACCGCGGAGCCTGCGCATGACCCAGTGCCGGGTCTCGGTGATCAATCGCCGCCGCTGCACCTCGCCCACGTCCCGCCGCGCCGTCTGCAGCGCATCCGTCTCCGCCATGAACCAGTCCAGCTCCCGGCCTGCGCCCGTCCGCAGCGGATGCTGCAACATCGCGAGCCGCAGTTCGAGTTTTGTCGCCAGCCCGCACACGCTGCCGCCCGCCGCCGCGCCGAGATCCCGCTCCAGCACCGTGCGCAGTTCAGAAAAAAGGATCCGCCCGCGCGTCAGCTCCTCCCGGTAACGATCCTCGGAGAGATAAGGCTCGCAGCCAAAGACCGAGGAACCGCGCAGGAGCGCCTCGTCGAACGGATGATCCTCGAATGCGTGCAGCGTGTTGTGATGGATGAAGACACCGATCGGTCCCTGCGCGGGCAGCAGATGCGCCGCGTGATGGATGCGGTCGCGCAGCCGTGCCTGGTCCGGAGACAGCGCGGCGGCGCCCGGCGGATGATGGGATGCGGAATGTTCGGCGCTCACGTCGGCGTCGGGTTCAGTGCGATGGCTTCAGACCTTTTCCTTCCGCGGCGAAGACTTCGCGCCGCGCGGGGTGCCATTCACCGCGGCCTGGTACCACTCCTCGTGCGTCTCATCGATGTCCACCTTCGCCCCCGTCTTCTCATGGTTGTGCCGCCAGCCATGCAGCGCCTCGAACGCGGCGTGATCGATGAAGTCCACGGCGAGGTCGATGTCCACCGCACGTCCCGCCGGGATGCGCGAGAGTTCCATGTTCAGCTTCGGCACGGAGGCAAATGTCAGCGTGCCGCCGATCATCACGTGCCATTTTCCCTCCCGCTCCTCCATCGTCACCTCCGTCGTGGAAAGGCGCCGCAGCGCGAAGAACACAGACAGCGCCACGCCAATCCCGACCCCGGCGAGGAGGTTGATGCACGTCACGCCGAGCACCGTGGCGTAGTAAATCGGCGCCTCGTTATGCTTCGTGAGGTCGCGGATGTGGTGCAGGTTCACCAGATTCACGCCGACATGCACCAGCAGCGCCGCCAGCACCGCGAGCGGGATCGTTTCGATCACACTCCCGAGGAACAGCGCGAAAAGCAGAATCCAGACGCCATGAAACACCGCCGACCAGCGGCTCACGGCATGGGCCGAGACGTTCGCCGAGGATCTCACAATCACACCCGTGACCGGCAGGCCGCCGAGCAGGCCCGAGAGGAGATTGCCCACGCCCTGCGCCGCGAGTTCCTTGTCGAGGTTCGCCCGCGGGCCCGAGTGCAGCTTGTCCGTAGCCACCGCGCAGAGCAGCGACTCGATGCTGGCAATCGCCGCCACCGTCAGCACCGCGATGACGAAGCCGCCCCAGTTCGCCGGCGGGAGCAGCTTGGTGAGTTCGAATTTCTCGGGAAGGTCCACCCGCACCACATCCATCTTTGCCAGCATCGAGACCAGCGTTCCCGCCAACACCGCCACGAGCGGACCCGGTATTCCCTTCAGCGCCTTGAACGGGAGTTTTTTCCACACGACCAGAATGGCGAACGTCAGCACCCCGAGAATCGCCGCGCTCACGTTCATGC
>Ga0105044_10003041_pt1 | contig 22933 bp, 19 predicted proteins | sample MAT01_FD_78092 | JGI IMG/M metagenome (GOLD analysis project Ga0105044, IMG submission 78092) | Freshwater microbial communities from Lake Fryxell liftoff mats and glacier meltwater in Antarctica - MAT-01 | ecosystem: Environmental > Aquatic > Freshwater > Ice > Liftoff microbial mat | place...
CCGGGTCGCCTAAAGACCACAGCCGAGGAGAACAGCGAAGCCAGGTCGGCGATGTTTCGCACCGTGGCGGCTCCGCCAACCAGTTGATAATCCTTTCACCTGCGGCGATCCCGCGCTCGGGCGAGCCGGGGCCGATTGTAACGCTGCACGATGATGCAAGGCAGGTTCCCGCACAGAGCGTAGAGGATCATGAAAATCGCGGCGTAGGGCCAGGGGTTCCATATCAGGGTCAAGAGGAGCGCGACAAGTTGTCCCCAGTGGGCCGCTTCGCCACGGCAGGTCTCGACGACGAATCGATCAAAGTAGCCGGCGTCGCGCTCCGCGAGGGTGCGCTTGGCTTCGCCACCGACAAGTCTCGCCGCATCGGGAAGGTGGTGTTTCCACTTCGAGACAGCAAACAGGGTTTGATAGAGGGCTCCACCCTGTTCGATCGGCCGGGTGCGGAAGAGCCAGCTGTTCGGCCGAAAGGCGGAGGCCGGCATCCGAGTGCAGAGCCAGGAGATTCCGAGATGGATCGTCGGAACGAAGACCACATTGAGGATGGCGATCCAGAAGGAAGGGAGATCAAGCCACATCGCGTCCTTTCCAAGTTACGGTTTTTTTGGCTTTCTTGAGGCGGAGTGCCCGGAAGAATACAATCTGGTAAAAGGCCAGGGGAACGACGAAGAAGAGACTCGTCAGCCAGCCAAACTTCCCGACCCGGAAAAACACGTAGGCACATTGGGCGGCTCCGAAAAGATAGATCCCGATGATCGTGAGAACCTGCCAGGCCGAGGCCAGCGGCAGCAGGGTTAGTCCGATGCAGGCCATGATCAGTCCTGACAACCACATCGAGATCAGCACCATGGCGGAACGAGGCGTGTTGTCGGCTCCCGAGACAAAGCCCTTGCTCCAACCTGCCAGCAAGTCGCGAATCCCACCAGGGAACATCCGCATCGTAATCGTGCCGCGGCCGAGATAGCTGCGACAGGCAATCCCCGCAGCGGCAAAATGGCGGGCGAGATGGAAATTCTCCAACACCTGGCGACGCACCGGATGATGCCCGCCCACCGTGTCGTAAGACGCCCGGGACAGGAGCATGGCCTGGCCGAAGAGCCCGACATCAGCCGCAGCCGCGCCGCGCCACGTAAAGGCATTGATCCCGAGGACCATGATGGTATTGAAAAACGCCGAGAGCGTTTCGTAAGGCCGCTCAATCCGATGCCAGGGACAGATCGAATAGACGGCATCGCCGTGAGTCGGCAATCCGAGCAGGCGGGTCAGCCCTCCCGGCGGCAACTCGGTGTCCGCATCGAGAAACAAGAGCCAATCACCCGTCGCGGCATCGGCTCCCTGCTGGCAGGCCCACGGCTTGCCATACCAGCCTTCTGGAAGCGTGCTACCGGAGATGATTGTTGCTCCTGCGGCACTTGCAAAGGAAGCCGTGCCATCGGTCGATTGATCGTCCACCACGATAATCTCATGAGGACGCGCTTCGGCGCGGGTGAGGGAGGGAAGGAGGACGGAAAGATTGGCCTCTTCGTTCCGCGCCGGGATGATGATCGAGAGCCGGACCGGGCTTGTCGCCATACACGCCGGGAGCGGAACCTCCCGCAAACGGACGAACATGCTTCCACCGATCAGGCAAAGCAGGACGGTCGTGATAAGAAATCCGGTGAGCATGAGCGCTTTGCGTCCGCGCCCTTTTAATGCCCGAGCTTCGCCTCACGGGCGACGATCCGATCCGCGACCTTCTGCCCGCAAAGGACGACCATCGGCATCCCTCCTCCGGGATTGACGCTTCCGCCGGTGAAAAAGAGATTCTTGTATTTGCCCGACTGCTTCGGAGCCTTGAACGCCTGGTTCTTTTTCCAGTCGCTCACCACTCCATAAATGGATCCCTGGTTCGAGAGATACATCCGTTCGATATCCACCGGGGTGAGGATGTCCTGCACGATCGTGTTCTTGCGCAGGTCGGTCAGGCCCATCCGCTCGAGCTTGTCGAGGACGCGATCCTTGAGCGCCATGTATTCCTCGTGGGTGTGAGGATGTTCCGGGTGGATCGGAGGAATGTGGGGGAGAATCTTGATGTTGTCGCAGCCGGCCGGGGCTTTGCTCGGATCGGTCCTAGTCGGAGCAACGAGATAAATGGTGGGATCCTCGGGAAGTTTGCCTTGCTGAAATACGGAGTCGAAGTGCTTGTTCTGATCCTTGGAATAGAAAAAATTGTGATGGGCGAGCTGGTCGTAGATCCGGTTGGTGCCGAGATGAATGACAAGCCCCGAGCAGGCTGGAGCGAATTTTTCGAGCTTCGACATGAACGCCGGCCCCTCTCCAAGCAGCTTCCGGTAGGCGGGAATGACCTCCATATTCGAAACCACATAGTCTGCCGCGATGGTCTCGCCCGACGCGAGAGTCACTCCGGTGACACCGGCGCCGCCTTTGTTGATGGAAGCGACGCCACTATCCAGGCGGACGTTGATCCCAAGGTCATCGAGCAAGCGCCCCAAGCCGCGAGCGAGGTTATACATCCCTCCCTGCACATACCAGAGACCATAGTCGAACTGGATCAGCGACATCATATTCATGTAGCCGGGCGCATCCTTCGCAGAGGAACCGACATACTTGATGAAATATTCAAAGATGAGCCGGAGATGCTCGCTCTGGAACCGGGAAGCAATGGCCTCCGCCATGGTCTGCTGATGGTTCATTTTCAGCATCAGGCGATATGGCCCGTAGTGACGAAACATTTCCCACACATTGTCGAGTCCCTTGGCGAAGTAACCGTCATCGACCAGCTTGTATTGGCCGCGTCCGTATGCGAGGAAACTCTCGAGTTCCTTCCAATGTTGCTCCGCATCGCCGGGGAGCTTGGAAAGCTCGGCTTTCATCCGATCCATCTCTTGATGGAGATCGAGGACGAGGCCATCTTCGAAAAAGTTTCGCCAATGCGGGCTAACCGATTCGAGGGTTAGATAGTCCTCCATCCGTTTCCCGGCCCGCTCGAAAAGGTCGCGGAAAATCTGGGGCAGGGTGAAGATGGAGGGACCGAGATCGAAGTCGAAACCCTCCTTTTCGAGAAAGTTCAGCTTGCCGCCGATCTTGTCATTTTTCTCAACGATCTCGACGTCGAATCCTTCGGCATGGAGGGAGATCGCCGCCGAAAGTCCGCCGAGGCCGGCACCAATAACGACGACGGATTTGTTGCGCGCAGCATGCATGTTTAGAGCAGGGATGCCCCTGGGAGCCTGTCGGACGTAGAGCGTTCGAGCGGGGAAAGCGGGATTCGAATCAAAATTTCCATGAGTTTGAGGAGTTTGTGTGAGCACAAATGAGGAAAACGAGGGGGAATTTGGGCCGAAAGCCCGTTTTCCGCAGCCGGGCGGGATAAGTCCGACAGGCTGCTAGGCCTCGACCTCGACACGCGAGTAACGCAGCCCGAAGGAATCGGAAATCAGATTGGATGAGATACGGGCGGATTCGAAAATCGTGGGGAGACCGCTCCCCGGATGGGTTCCGCCCCCCACAAGATAACAATTTTTGAACTCTTCAAACTGATTTCGCGGCCGAAGGAAGGCCATCTGGCTGAGGCAGTGGGAGAGATTGAAGGTCGCCCCCTTGAAGATGTCGAGATCGTCGCTCCACGTTTGGGGGGTGAAAATCCGTTCCACTTCGATGTGTTCCTCCAGGTCCGTCATCCCGAGGCGCTCTGCACAAGCCGCCATAACTAGACTTCGGTAGCGGCCCCGGGCTTCCTCCCAATCGATCCCGCTGTCGAGGTTGGGGGTGGGCACCAAAAGATAGAGGCTCGATTTGCCGGGCGGCGCGAGGGTCGGGTCGGTCACGCTGGCATTGCGAAGATAAAAGGAAATATCGTCCGAGGTGCGGTTGTGGGTGAAAATTTCATCCACATTTTTCCGGTAATCGCGGGCGAACACGATGCTGTGATGGGGCAAATCGTAAGTCTTGGTGACCCCGAGATGCATCATGAAAGTGGAGCAGCTGAATTTCATCCCCTCCATTTTTGGTTTCGTATATTTCTTGAGAGCACCCTCGGGGACGAGCCGGCTCATCGCATGCCCGAAATCGGCATTGATAATCACCTTGTCCGCGTAGGCCAACTCACCATCCTCGAGCTCCACGCCGATGACCTCCCGGCCGCGCAGGAGGAGTTGTTTGACGGGACGCTCCAGATGGATGTGCGCTCCCCGATCCGCGGCGGCTTTGCCCATGGCTTTGGGAATCTCGCTGAGCCCCCCCTTGGTGTGGTAGATGCCATGTTGATGCTCCATGTAGGAAAGCATCGCAAAAGCCCCCGGACAATCCCAGGCCGACATGCCGAGGTATTTGCTTTGGAAAGAAAAACACAAGGCGAGTTGGTCGTCGGAGAAGTAACGCTTCAGATTTTCGAAAACGGAGGTGCGGAGCGAAAGATGAGGGATGGCAGGCCAGAGCTTCGGCGAGAGCGTAGTCCGCCAGGGCTTCGAAAAGTCCCGCTGAAAAGCCGGCAGAAGACAACTGAACCGGGATTTTTCCCTCTTGAGAAAATCGTCCATGCGCCCGGACTGACCGGGGAAGAGACGTTCAATTTCCGCCTTGGTATCCTCCGTTTTGTCGAAAGCGCTGAAAATCTTGTCCGCGAAGCGAATCTGATACATCGGATCGAGCCGCTCGAAGTCGAGGTAATCCGCCGAATCCGCTCCCGCCTCCGTGAAGATGCGGTCGAGCAGTGACTTCATCATCAGGAAGGTCGGCCCGATGTCGAAGCGGTAACCGTCCACCTCAAGGGACCCGGTCCGTCCCCCGAGACGCTTGTGCTTTTCGTAGAGATGGACCTCGATGCCCCGACTAGCGAGCAGCAAGGCACTGGCGACCCCACCGGGGCCACCTCCTACAATGATTACTTTTTTTGCGCCGCCTCCGGCGTCGTTGGCATCTGGTCCTCTCATTGGTCGCGTCATAGGGCCTCCTGGCCCGGCTTTGATTCGTTTTTAATACGAATCTCGCGGGACGATGGTGGAGGGCTTATTCTTCGCCCCAACTTTCAAGTAGGTCGAATTTTTTTCCACCGGTCGTTTTTGGGTGGATAATGGACGGGGCTCCTCTCCAAAACCCCCGTCAACCATGTCCGCCGCCCTTCCCCCCGCAACCGCTCCTTCCGCCGATCTCGCCGGGCTTTTCGCCGCACAAAGCCGTTTCTTTCAGCGCGGAAAAACCCGGGATCTCCGTTTTCGGCAGGACTCCTTGACCGCCCTCGGAGATGTGATCCGTCGCCGGCAAGACGATTTGCTCGATGCTCTCGCGGCCGATCTGGGCAAACCGCGACTCGAAGCCTACCTCGCCGAAGTGTATTTCGTCCTCGCCGAGATTCAAATGGCGGTGAAGCAACTCCCCTCTTGGGCGAAGCCCCGCCGGGTAGGAAGCCCTTTTTTTCAATGGCCCGCCCGCAGTGAAATCCGCCGCGAACCATTGGGCTGTGCCGTGGTCCTGGCCCCATGGAACTACCCGGCCCAACTGTCCCTCAGCCCGCTCATTGGTGCCGTCGCGGGGGGGAATTGTGTGATGCTCAAGCCCTCCGAACTAGCTCCGGCGACGGCAACCCTGCTTGCGGAAATCGTGGCGGAAGCATTCGTTCCCGAGCACGTCACCGTCGTGACGGGAGGAGCCGAGACTGGTGCCGCCCTCCTCGAACTGCCCTTCGCCACCTGGTTTTACACCGGAGGCGAGCGGGTTGGAAAGCTCGTCGCCGCTGCGGCTGCAAAAACGTTGGCTCCGGTAACTCTGGAGTTGGGCGGCAAATGTCCCTGCCTGCTGGACCGTGGGGTGCCGCTCGATCAATCGGTCGAGCGCGTCGTCGCGGGCAAATTTTTCAATGCGGGCCAAACCTGCGTGGCCCCTGATTTCGTTCTAGTGCCGCGGGAAGATCACAAAGCGTTCGTCGAAAAAGCGCTCCAGGCGATCTCGGATTCCTTTTCCGGGGGAGCGGCTCAGTCCGATCTCGCCCGCATCATCTCGACCTCTCACTACGAGCGACTCCGCCGCCTGCTCCCCGAGGGAAGCATCTCCGTCGGTGAGGATGACCCCGCCTCTCTCCATTTTGCCCCGAGGTTGGTTACCGCAGCAGAATGGGAAAGCCCCTTGATGAGCGAAGAAATTTTCGGCCCGATCCTTCCCGTCCTGGCCTACGACGACCCGGAGGATGTCCTTCACATCTTGCGAGAACGTCCGGCCCCGCTGGCGCTCTACTCCTTCTCTCGCAATCAATCCTTTCACGATCGCGTCATGGCGGCTATCCCTTCCGGCTCGGTCGGGGTCAATGATGTGATGAAACAAGCGACCAACCTGAACCTTCCCTTCGGCGGAGTTGGGGCCAGCGGGACGGGTCGTTACCGCGGACGGGCAGGATTCGATTGCTTCACCTACGAGCGCTCCGTGACGAAGCGCTACTTCGTAAAGGACATATTTTTGGTGAAGCCGCCCTACGGGAACCGGCTCGACGCCCTCAAGAAATTCCTTCGCTGAAGGCGACGGTTCTCAGAGTTCCGGGTGAATCTGCGGCAAATTGAGCGGGGGCCGGGCGAGTTCGTCGGCCTGATGATCAACCGTGGATTGAAACTCGAGGGCAACGCGTTCTTCAGGAGCTTCCGGGGCCGCCTGGCTCGCTGCGGCAAGTCTCCGCTTTTCAAACTTGGACTCGTCGAGATAGATGTCCTCGGAAGGCTTCCAGGCATCGTCGATCCTGACAGTGGCCTTGGCGAGAAAGCGCTCGTCGGATTCATCGAATTCCAAGGAGTTGTTGAGACTGGATTCGTCAGCAGACGCAGAAGTCTCGGCCATCTTCATGTGATCTTTGCTGGCTTCTTCCTCTGAAACCGAGCTAAGAGGAGCGGGACTTGAAATGCTCGGCACTTTGTGAGTCGAGTGAAAATCGAAGCTCGCATCCACCGCCGACGCAGGATCGATCAGCGACTCATCCACCGCGAGCGCGAAGGTCCCGGCGATCGGCTCGACCTGTGCAAGGTCTATGGTGAGTTCAGCAGGGTCTGCGGCCTCCTCCGCCTCCACCATCACAGGTGCGGGCGACTTGGACGACGGAGCGGGCTCTTTTTCTCCCACTTCTGCCAGAGCGACTCGCATCGTCGCAGTGTCGGCGAGGAAGGCGGTTCGCAGCGATCCAACCGCGTCGGGGTCGAGGAGCATGAGTTCTTCGACCAAGACGGTCGTTTCGTCGGGAAATGTTTCCCGGGCGACGAAGATCACTCGTTCCTTATTTTGCTCATCCGCAGCGAAAGTCTCCAGAGCGGCGGCGATCAGCTCGGCGCGATGAGAGGGATACTCCTGGAGGGATTTTTTTAAAAAACCCAAGGAGGAAAGAGCGTCTGCATTCGCCGCACCCGACTCATCGAGAGACTCTGAGGCTCGCAACGCCGCGGCACCCGACAGACCCGTCAGAGTTACGCACAGGGCCACACGGCACACCAAAGAAGACACATTAAGGCAAAACACTTTTTTCATGGGAAACTTCCGGGGATTCTTTCCCGGTTTGGAAACTGGAGCGGGTAGTGGGAATCGAACCCACATAGCTAGCTTGGAAGGCTAGAGCTTTACCACTAAGCTATACCCGCGTTTCAATAGTTTCCCAGAAATTATAAAAGATTCAATGAAAATTTAGATAAATTAACTAATTTTTGAATCTTTGAGTTTCTGAGGCGTTCCCGTCGCGATTTCTCGTGACGGGCTGTTAAGATAGGTGAATCTGCAAAAATGCCAACCCGATTTTTCAGTTCGGTCGTCTCCAAAATTGGGCTGGGTCTGCGCCGTTGCCCCTTGGCCGGACTATTCGGAACGGCGATTCTCGGAATTGTGATGGCGGATCAGGAAGGGCGGGGATGGTGGATCGTAGTTCCGGTCACCCTAATTCTGCTGTTTCTTAGCCTCCTGACCTATCGGCAGGCCTGGCCGGGCTGGGGCATCCTCGGGGCAATGGCCCTCACCTTGGTGGCCTTCGCCTGGCACCAAAACGATCGCCTCGCGGCGATCAACCGATTTCCACTGCGGGCCGCGATGGACCTCGGGACGCCCGTCGAGATCAGCGGGCGCGGTTGGATTTGCTCCGAGCCGAATCGGGGGGAGCGCAGCGTTTCCGCCGTGTTGCAGCTCGAATTCATGGACGTCGCCGGGCACCCCTTGAACGTCGATCACCGGCTGCCGGTCTGGATCCAGCGTTCGCTGCCTGATTTGCAATATGGATCCCAAGTGGAGTTCGCCGGAGTGGTTCGGGCACTGGAGGGACCGCGCGGCCCCGGTGGATTTGACAGCCGCGCCTTCTATTTCCGGGAGCACGGTTCCCTCGGTCGGCTGGAAATCCGCCCCGGCGATTCATGGGAGATCCTCCCCGGCTCACGCGGATTTCCCGTCGTTCGCACGGCACTGGAGCTGAGGAAATGGCTGGAGTCCGGTCTTCGCGTCGGCCTTGGGGCCGGCTCAGAGACCTATGCCCAAGTCATCGCCGCAATGAGCCTCGGGGTCCGGGAGTCGAACCCGGAAGAGCTGGAGGAACACTTCCGCCTCTCCGGCACGATGCACCTTTTCGCGGTTTCCGGACTTCATGTCGCAGTGGTCTCGGGATTGCTTTTGGGAATCGGCACCCTCGCCCGGGTGCCGCGCCGATTCGCCCTGATGCTGATGATCCCGATCCTGCTTTTCTACGGCGTGCTCACCGGACTAAGTCCCTCGGCGATGCGTGCCGCACTGATGCTATCGCTGGTGCTTCTCGGCACAGTGTTGCGCGAGCAATCCCGACTGCTCAACAGCCTCGGGTTGGCGGGGCTCATCCTCCTGGCCATCGACCCGCAGGAGATTTTCCTACCCGGCTTCCAACTATCCTTCGCCGTCATCGCCGGACTCGCCCTGGCAGCCCGCCCCCTCGGGCAATGCGTCGCCCGGCCTTTCCTCGTCGATCCCTTCATTCCCCGAACCCTGCTCACCACTCCCCAGCGTTGGCGGGAAAAAGCGGTTCACGGCCTCGCCGGAAGCGTAGCGGTTTCGGTCGTGGCCTGGGTCAGTTCGGCCGGTCTGCTGCTCTGGCATTTCCAAAGCCTGACCCCCATCGGACTGATCGCAAATCTGTTTTTGATCCCGGTGGCAAGCGGCATCATCTCGCTGGCGGTGACTTCGTTGCTGTTTTTCGGGGCGCATCTGACCTGGATTTCAGCCCTCCTAAATCAGATCAATGTCCTTTTGGCCATCCTCCTGACCAGCATGGCGCAGTGGTTTGCGGAAGTCCCCGGGGGCAATTGGTATCTCACACCCTACCCGTCTGACAAAAACACCATCGCCGCCCCCGTCCAGGTCGATCTGATCGGGGAAAGGGGAGAGTCCGCCGCGCTTTTTACGATGCGAAATTCTTTGACGGACGCCACCCGCCACTGGCTGCTCGACTGCGGCGGGTCCGAGACCTATCAGCGCACCTTGCTTCCACTCCTGCGCAGCCGGGGGATCAATCGCATCGAAGCCCTCGCGCTGACCCACGGGGATGCTGGTCATCTCGGGGCGGGGGAAGCAGTGCTCTCGCAGTTTCGTCCCAAGATGCTGATCGAAGCGCCCAATCTGGAGCGCTCCCCGCTTTGGGCGGGCGTTGCCGCACTCGCCCGCCGACAACACCTCAGCGAAATCCCGGCTTCGGCTGGAACCATGCTGCGAATCGATCCCCAAACCACCTGGCAAGTGCTGGCTCCCAAGGCGGACCATCCCGGCCGCATCGCCGATGACCAATGCCTCGTCGTCAAAATGGTCAGTCATGGATGGACTCTTCTCTTCACCTCAGATGCCGGCTTCGCCACCGAGCACATCCTCCTGGATACCGGTGCCCATCTCGACGCGGACGTCTGGATCCGCGGCCAACATAGCGAGGACCCGGCCGGCTCTCCGGAGTTTGTTGCGGCGATTTCTCCCCAAGCGGTCATCTCAGGGCACGCCACCTTCCCGCGCTCGGAACAGATTCCAGCCTCCTTGCGACAGATCCTGGCGGAACAAAACATCCCGATCTATGAACTCGATGCCTCCGGTGTAGTCAGCTTGCTGATCGGCGAGGACGCCCTACAAGTCACGGTTTTTGGACATTCGGAGCCTGCGCTGACCCTGACCAAGTCTCTTTGAGGTTTTAGAAATAAAAGTTTACTAATTTTCGTTTTCCTTAATCGTAATGGGTGAAGCTGCCCGCCGATTCGTGAGAACCCCGCTTCTGATTGACAAAGAGCCACCGAGACGTTACCAAAACCCCGGATTTTTGATGCGACTCTCCCTCCCAGTCTTCCTCGCGGCCGCAAGTCTCTGCTTCTCGGCCTGCTCCACGACTTCGACCCTCTCTTCGAGGACCGGAACAGGGGCGAGTCCCATGAAGTCAAGTGAGACCGTGTCCGCACCGACCGGTGAACCACTCGCCCCCGGCGACGCTCCTGCGGAGGCCGCGCCCGTTCTCGGATCAACCCCTGTCGGCAACGACATGGCTACGACCGGAGTCCCGCCCGAAATCCGCCCGGCAGAGAGCACCCCTCCATTCATCCTCGCCTCAGTGCCCCGCACTCCGGCCGCGACCTTGCCGACCAACCAGATCATGATGGTGCGGACCACGGCCTATTCCCATCTTGAGGCCGACAGCCTGAAATACGGCAAGCTGAGCGCCGCCGGCAACACCCTGCAATATGGCAGCAAAACCCGCAGCGCAGCAGCGGACTGGTCCAAGTTCCCGGTCGGCACTCGTTTCACCATCGAGGGTCTTCCTTACGAATACGTGGTGGACGATTACGGTAGCGCTCTCGTCGGAACCGAAACCATCGACATTTACAAACCCAATCTTGGTTCCATCGGCCAATGGGGCGTGCGCAACATTCCCATCAAAGTGATCGAGTGGGGTTCGTGGGAGAAGAGTCGCAAGATTCTCGACTCGCGGAAGCAGGTCAAACACGCCAACCACGTCCGCACCATGCTTGCCGAAATCGAGCGCAAGGCCAAGGTCGGCAGCATCTCGCTTGGCGCTCCCAAGCCGACCATCTGATTTTTTCAGCGGGGCCCCGATTCGCGAGCCGATGACCAAACGGGACCGCGCTCGACATCTTGCTGAGCGACTCGAGTCGCTCTACCCCGAGACACCCATTCCACTGGATCACGAGGACCCCTACACCCTCCTCATCGCGGTGCTCCTTTCCGCCCAGTGCACGGATGCCCGGGTCAACACGATCACCCCGAGCTTGTTCGCCCGCGCCAACACTCCGCAGGCCATGATGCAAGTTCCCGTCGAGGAAATCCAAGCGATCATTCGTCCCTGCGGACTCTCGCCGCGCAAAGCCGCCGCTATCTCCGGGCTATCCAGAATCCTCGTCGAACAGCATGGCAGCTCCGTCCCCGCTGACTTTGCGTCCCTCGAAGCCCTCCCCGGCGTCGGCCACAAAACCGCATCGGTGGTGATGAGCCAGGCCTTCGGATTTCCCGCGTTCCCGGTCGATACCCACATCCATCGCCTCGCCCAGCGCTGGGGCCTGACTTCAGGGAAAAACGTGGTCGAAACAGAGCGCGATCTGAAGCGACTTTTTCCCGAGCAATCGTGGAACCGCCTGCATCTTCAGATCATCTTCTATGGACGGGGATATTGCACCGCCCGAGGCTGCGACGGAACCAAGTGCCCCTTGTGCCGGGAGCTGTATCCCGAAAGAGTGCGGTCGGTGAAGACGCGGAAGTGAGCTGAGTGAGATCACCGCAGCGGAATTGGAACGATATCGGATGAGCCGAGTCGGACCAACGGCTTGCCTTCGGGAAAGGGGGGGCCTTTTGCAATTGATTCCGCAGGAATATTCCGAATCGTAATCATTTCCGCAGAATCGTAATCAAATCCGGATGGAAACGCCCGAAAGTAAGCCCTTTCGGGGCTCCAACCTTCCTCCAAAGCCGTTTGCAAGCGCCGCACCCTCACGTAAAATGGCCGCTCCCGATTCTCCACTTTCCCCATGAGCGCACCCGCCCCCAAAATTCTCGTCGCCTACTCCGGCGGTCTCGACACTTCTGTCCTGCTCACCTGGCTGCGCGACACCTACTCGGCGGAAGTGATCGCCTACTGCGCCGACGTGGGTCAGCAAGAAGAGCTCGACGGCCTTGAGGACAAAGCGCTCCGCACCGGAGCTTCCACCTGCGTGATCGACGATCTAAAAGACACCTTTGCAAAAGACTACATCTTTCCGATGATCCAGGCCGGGGCGATCTACGAAGGCCAATATTTGCTCGGCACCTCCATTGCCCGCCCCTGTATCTCCGAAGGCATGGTCAAAGCGGCCCGCCAATTCGGAGCCACCGCCATTGCCCATGGGGCCACCGGCAAAGGCAATGACCAGGTCCGCTTCGAGCTCTCGGCTGCCTCGCTGGCTCCCGAGATCGAGATCATCGCCCCCTGGCGTCAAAAGCGTTTCCGTGAGCAATTCCCGGGTCGCGCCGAGATGATCCAATACGCTGCGGATCACAAGATCCCTGTGCAGGCTTCCGCCAAAAAGCCCTACAGCATGGATCGCAACCTCCTCCACATCAGCTTCGAAAGCGGCATGTTGGAAGATCCCTGGTATGACGCCTCGACCCCCGACGACCGCGAAATGTATGTCCTGAGCGTCTCTCCCGAGGACGCCCCCGACCGCGCTGAATACGTCCAGCTTCTCTTTGAAAAAGGCATTTGTATCGGTCTCAAACACGAAGGCCTCGCCGAAATCATCGGTTCCCTCGGCGACGTGACCCAACAGGGTATGGTTGATGACTATACCCTGTTCAGTCCCTATGGCGTCATGCGTGTGCTCAATGCCCTCGGCGGCCGCAACGGAATCGGTCGCATCGACATGGTGGAGAACCGCTTCGTCGGCATGAAAAGTCGCGGCGTTTACGAAACCCCCGGCGGGTCGATCCTGCTGGCCGCTCATCGCCAGATGGAAAGCCTCACGATGGACCGGGAGGTGATGCACCTGCGCGACTCGCTCATTCCAAAATACGCCCAGCTTGTCTATAACGGCTTCTGGTTCGCACCCGAGCGCGAGGCACTCCAGACTCTCGTCGATGCCTCTCAGGAATCCGTCTCCGGCGAAGTCCGGCTCAAACTCTACAAAGGCAATATCGTAACCGCTGGTCGTCGCTCTCCTCAGAGCCTCTACCGCGAGGATGTCGCGACAATGGAAGGTGGAGCCGAACATGCCTACAATCAGGACGACGCCACCGGCTTCATCCGACTCAACGCGCTGAGGCTCAAGAGCGAAGCGTCACGGCGAGCCCGCGGGTGATCTATTCCCCCCAAGCGCCCTGCTTCGACGACTGGGCGGTTTTTTCTAATCGCCGCAGTTCGTCGCGATACGGGTAAAATGCTTTCCCCTCGGGAGTGGCAACAGGTTTCTCTTTCGAACCCGGTCCCTTGGTATGGATGCGGACGAGGCCTTCGGAGATGAGACTTTCCCCGAGGTCGCGGCCATCGGAAAGCGTCACGAAACCGTAGAAGCGATCGCCTTCATAGACCGGTTCGCGATAGGTCAAAACGGTGAAGTCGCCTGCTCGCATCCAGCTGCGAGTCATTTCTTTGGCCTTCTTGCCGATCGCCACGGTCTGCTCATCGGTCAGGCCCCCAAGGTCGGCGGCTTGCTCATGAACCCTCCGTTGTTGGGATTCGTGGCGATCACTCAGATAACTCTCGGGAGCATCAACGAAATACAGCCGCATCACGACGCGCTCGCTGCCGTGGCGAACGACGAAGCTGTCGCCGTCGTTGCCTTCGTCCTCGATCAGTTGGCAACCTTTCCAGACTTCGTATCCGTAACGGTTTTTCTCAGCCGTGGCGGAGGGCGCGGGCGAGTCGGACGATGGGGGCGCAACCGTGACGGATTCGGTCTGATGCCGCTGCCACCAAACGAACCCGAGAGCCAGTGCGATAATCGATCCGCGGAAGAGGAGGCTGCGTGGTTTCATCAGTTCGGTTCTACGTAATTCATGCTATGGCACGCCCTCGAGGGCATCCATCGCTTGCTCGCCAAAGACGGAAGATTTGGCATCTTCCGCTACAGATCGTTGCAGTAGCGGAACTTACTAAAAGTTCCGTTCCGGGGGGTTTCGACGGGGATTTTCTTCATCCCCTGCCATTCCAGAAAGGGGTAAATTTAGCGCTCGTTGTGGCCAAATCTTCTCTTCGATAAAGTCGGTTCAGCCCTTTTTCTCCGGCACGGTCGATTTCACGTAAAGCTCGCGCAGTTGCTTGAAGTCCACCTCGGCTGGGCTCGACGACATCAGATCGACTCCTTTGTTGTTTTTCGGAAAAGCGATCACTTCGCGGATGCTGCTCTCGCCGCAGGCGAGCATGACGAGACGGTCGAGACCAAGAGCCAGTCCGCCGTGCGGCGGAGCGCCGTAGCGGAAGGCTCCGAGGATGTGTCCGAAATTCTCGGCTTGCTCTTCATCATTGATGCCGAGCACGCGGAACATCTGCGCCTGCAAGTCGCCTTCGTGAATCCGGAGGCTTCCGCCGCCGAGTTCGTTGCCGTTGAGCACCACATCGTAGGCCGCGCCGCGGATTTCCCCCCAGCGTTTCGGATCGTCGAGCAGGGCCAGGTCATCGGCGTGCGGACGGGTGAACGGGTGATGCACTGCATTCCACTTGCCTTCTTCCTCATCGAAATCGAGCAGAGGGAAATCGACTACCCAGAAGAAATCGAGGATATCCTCTTTGCCGACGTAGAGACCCTGCATCGTGGCAACTTCGAGACGAAGACGGCCCAACACTTCACACACGGTGCGCCATTGGTCACAACCGAAAAGAACCAGGTCGCCTTCTTCGATCTCGAGCTTCTTGGTAAGCTCCGCCTTTTCAGCATCGGTGAAGAACTTGACGATGGGAGATTTCCACTCGCCGCCTTCGACTTTAATAAACGCGAGGCCTCCTGCTCCAGCCTCTTTCGCGATCTCTTCGAGTCGCTTGATCTGGCCGGTGGTGACGGAAGCAAAGCCCTTCGCATTGATCGCCCGGACGGTGCCGCCCTTGGCGATGGTGGCGGAAAATACTTTGAATCCCGACTCCCCGAAGGTGCTGGTGAAATCGACGATCTCCATCCCGATGCGCCGCTCCGGCTTGTCGCTGCCATAGACATCCATCGCCTCCTGATAGGTGATGCGGGGAAACGGACGACTCACTTTGGCGCCGCGGGACACTTCGAAGACTTTGACCAGAAGAGACTCGACGATGGCGTAGATGTCCTCCTCGTTCACGAAGCTGGCCTCGATATCGACCTGAGTGAACTCGGGCTGACGGTCGGCCCGGAGATCCTCGTCGCGGAAGCAACGGGCGATCTGGAAGTAACGCTCCACTCCGGCGACCATCAGGAGCTGCTTGTATTGTTGCGGCGCTTGAGGCAGGGCGTAGAATTTGCCGGGGCTCAGACGAGAAGGCACGAGAAAGTCACGGGCTCCTTCGGGAGTCGATTTGGAGAGAACGGGCGTCTCGATCTCGAGGAAACCAAGTCCGTCGAGTTCGTCCCGGACGGCCTTGGTGATGAGGTGACGAGTGCGCAGGTTCCTGGCCATCCGGGGACGACGCAGGTCGAGGTAACGGTGCTTCATCCGCAAGTCCTCATTGCTCAGTTCCTTGTCGAGTTGGAAAGGAAGGACATCCGATTTATTGAGCACTTTTAACTCCGTCGCGACGATCTCGATCTCGCCGGTGGCGATGCTTTCATTGGCCGTGCTCTGGCCTTCGACTTCGGGTCGAATGGAGACCTTTCCAGTCACCTGAATGACGTCTTCCCCGCGCAAAGCCTGGCTTGCTGCAGCTGCTGCTGCATCCTCTTCGGAACGGAAGACACACTGGGTCACTCCCTCGCGGTCGCGCACATCAATGAAAATCACGCCATGGTGATCCCGCACCGTATTGACCCATCCGACGAGGGTGACGATTTCGCCGGCGTGGGACTTGCGGAGTTCGCTGCAATGATGGGTCCGATACATGGGAGTACTTTCTAAAAACAAGGACCCCGCGAGATGGCCGTCAGCAAAAACGCTCCGACGCGGGTGGCCGGGACACTACAACCCATCCGCCACGAAGCAACCGCGCGGGTGAGGGTTTGTGGCGGGTGAAATTCGGCGGGGAAAGCGCGCAGCAGCCTAATACTCCCCCCGATTTTTCCCGACTTTTTCGTCGGTCCACCAGTAGAGGAAACGGCCACAGTTCTCGCAGGTCGTGATGCTCTCCTCACTTTTTACGGCGATCATGGTCGATTTGATCACTTTCATGTGGCAACCCTGGCAGACTTCATCGACTAGGCCGACGATGGCCTGGCCGTGTTTGCCCTTGAAGACACGGTCGTAGATTTCCAGAAGGCCTTCCTCGACTTTGCCGGCGAGACCAATGCGGGATTCGTGTTCGGCAGCGAGGTCGGTTTTGAGTTGGCCGGACAGAGTCTCCAGATCCTCGATCTCGGTTTTGACGCCCTCGGCACTCTCAGCATAAGCCACCTTGGCTGCTGCGAGCAGTTTGCTTTGCTCTTCCGACGCTTCGAGCAGAACCATCTCACGCTCTTCGAGGCCGGCCACTTCCTTCACGTTGCGCTCGATGTCGAGACCGAGTTTTTGAAATTCCTCGTTCTTGCGAGTGGCATACTGCTGCTCTTTGAGCTTGGCGATGTTGTTGCGGCGGGTTTGCACATCCAATTCAAAATTCTTGATGTCCATCTCGACGCGCTGCAAGGAAGCTTTGGCGTCATCGATTTTTTTCTGCTCCTGAACGAGACGATCACGCAGATCTTCTTCCTCCAGCGGGATGCCCGCCATTTCCTTCTCAAGGGCTTTGATCTTCTGATCGTGGTGCTGAACACGAAGGAGGAGTTCGACGTCGGGGCGCATAGGAGTGGGAGATTCGGTCCAGTGGGTGGCGGACTTGTCCTATGAAACGTCACCCATCCCTCTTGCACAATCCTTAAATCGTCGTCTCGCCGACCAACCAATCCGGTTCACCGCAGTTTGAGGGCACGAATTCGGCTCCCTCCAGCGCTTTCCGCCAACCTCCCGCTTCATCCGCAGGCAATCCGAACCACGAGCGGCAGCCCCCGAAAGTGGCTCGGTCCGCCAAGACCCATGGTTGCGCCAGTCGCCAGGTCCGCACCGTCGCCCACGCCAGGCCGGGCTCGTCGCCCCACTCGAAACGTTCCCGCACGATCGCTTCGGTCCAAATATGATACGGCGCGAGTTTTGTCACTTCATCCCAGCGGGTGATCCGGCCACAATTTTGAATTTCCGTGTAATAACGAAAGCTCACATCTCCCTCTGGATCTGCCGGGGCTTCAAACGGGCGCATGTCCCCATTCGGCCCGGAAAGCACTTGTTCCGCCTGCTCGTGGAATCGGCTGGGGAAAAGAAAAAACGCCCGGTGAAGCCACTGAAATCCCACTTTGCCCTCGGAGATGCCCCCTTTGCGCAGCAAGACACTTTGCTCACCTCGAGCCATTGCCTCCGCAACCAGCTGCCACTCTTTGTAGGCTACCGGACGCCAATCCTCGACCGCAAGTGTCCGGGGCGTGGAGAAAACGAAACTCATAGGCAGCGCGCAATCATCAAAAGTGGAGCAACCTCCACGGGATGTCACCGTTTTGCAAGGTGTCCATCTTTTCCCTTGGAAATTGCCGGTCTTCGCCTAAATTCCCCGTCCGAATCGGGAGGCCCGCGAGGCCTTTCGCCTACGATGGTGACTGTAGCTCAGTGGTAGAGCTCCGGATTGTGATTCCGGCTGTCGCGGGTTCGATCCCCGTCAGTCACCCCATCTTTGGTTTCCTCGGCCGATTTCTATTCGAACGCGGCGAACGCGGAATATTCAAACGGCCAGCCGCTCCATGGAATCTCTCGAAGCCACCATTGGCTATACTTTTACTCAAGCCCGACTCCTCACCGAGGCGCTCACTCACCCGAGCCTTTCCTTTGAGCATAAAATCCCAGGTCAGGACTACCAGCGACTCGAATTCCTCGGCGATGCGGTGCTCCAACTCATCCTGACCGGGGAGCTCTTCCGGCGTTATCCCGAATTCGGGGAAGGACGTCTAACTCAGCTCCGCAGCAGGCTCGTCTCGCGCGAGGCCCTGGTCGGCTATGCCAAAGAAATTTCCCTGGGCGAACATCTCACTCTCGGGATCTCCGAAGAAAAAAACGGTGGTCGGGATCGTCCCTCCAATCTGGCCGACGCGTTTGAAGCAATTTTCGGCGCGATCTTTTGCGACTCGGATTTCCCGACGGCTCAATCGGTCTTTCTCACCCGATTCGGATCCTTCCTCGACGGCATCGAAGACGATCCCACGGAATACAATCCCAAAGGCACCCTCCAGGAAATTCTCCAAGGTCTCGCTCCGGTGAGTCCTACCTACGACCTCCTCTCTCAGGAGGGCCCCGATCACTTACGCAGCTTCGTTGTGGCGGTGACTTGGCAGGGCCATACCCTGGGAAATGGAGAAGGGAACAGCAAAAAAGAGGCCGAAGCGCAGGCCGCGAGCGAAGCGCTGCGCTTGCAGCGCTGGAAGGAATCTTGATTGGGGAAAACTACGGGACAGATTGTGGTCATCGCAATCTATCCACAGAAGTAGCCCTTTTTCCACAAACCGCCATCCACTTGCCCACATCGGTGTCCTCGTTCAATTGATTGATAAAGAAGGACTTGGGAAGTTATCACCACTTATCCACGGATAGAAGAAGAAATATCTATGGGAGACCCTTCAAAAGTTATCCTTTACGCTGTGGGCAAGTGATTCGATCGCACTCTCGACCAGACCTCTTCCACGGAAATCCCACCCATCGTGTCATCTGATGAGGTGATGATCTCCATCCGCTGGCTCGGAGGAGCCCACACCATGGGATTGGTCGGACCGTAAAGAAGTAACCCGCGCGCTCCCGCGCTAGCCGCCAGATGGGAGATGCCGGTGTCATGCCCGAGGTAGCCTTCAATCTGTCCGAAGAGCGCGCCCAATTCCGGCAGAGTCGCTTCGGCGGGATGGTGATGCGGGATGCCACGAGAACGCAACTCAGCAAGGAATGCGGCCAGCCGATCTGTCTCCGCTTCGCCTCCGGTGATGATCCACGAGATGTCCGGATCGTGATTCGAGATCGCGCTCAACAGTTCGATCCATCGTTCCAGTGGCCAATTTTTGCTCGGGCTGCCACTTCCCGGATGGAGGACCCAGGAACGCCGCGCCGATTCGGAGATCCTCGACGAGATTCCCGACGATCCCATCGCGTAGGAGAAGGGTGCATCGAGTGCCTCCGGGAACAGAGCGAGCTGCGCCAAAGGAGCTGCCAATTGCTCGGCGGCTGAACCAAGGGAACGGTCCTCTCCGGGGCGGAAGGGGCCCCGCAGGAGCGTGCGGACTCCGGCAACCTGGAGATTGTTGCTGAAGTGATCGTCGGGATCGTAGAGGTAACTGACCACCACATCGAAACTGGCAAAGTAGGCGCACCAATCCGGATCGAGGGTCGCGCCGGGCACGAAAAAGAGCGCGAGTCGAGCATCCTCCAGCGGACGGGTCCGATCTGCGATTCCGGCTGCGAGAGCCAGGGCGGAGATCGAGGGATATCCGAGCACTTCGATTTCGTTGTCGGGCAGGGCTTCGCGAACCAAGCGGATGGCCGGCATCGTCAGCACAAAATCGCCGACCGCCCCGCCGCGAATGAAAAGGATTTTACCCATCGCGGTTTCAGTATGTTCCGGGGAACCAGTGGCCGAACGTAGCGATCCATTGTTCCGGTGTCATCTCACTCGTCAGGGTGAGCAGGCGAGGATGCGGCGGCGGCACTTCCAGCGTGGCGAATTGGCTCTCCAGGAGCGTGGAGGTCATGTATTCGTGCTGACGGGCGTCCATCCGGGCTTTGATCAGGTCGAAGGTTCCTTCGAGATAGATGAGTCGCCAGTCGCCGAAGTCGCGGAACAGGTAGTCGCGATACGTTTGCTTGAGAGCGGAGCAGGACAAAACCGGCGTCACTCCACGGGCCTGGCATTCTTTGGCAGCGGCGATCAGGACATCGAACCAGGGCATCCGGTCGGAATCGTCGAGGGGAATCCCCGACCCCATTTTGGTTTTGTTGGCCGGCGGGTGGAAGTCGTCACCTTCGAGAAATTGGCCGCCGGTGAAATCTGCGAGTCGCTCCGCCAAGGTGCTTTTGCCACTGCCGGAAACGCCCATGACGACGAGGAAGGGAGGGGTCATCTGTTGTCTGGTTGAATCTACGACGATGCCCGCCCAGCTTCCGCAGTGGCTTCGAGGAGGAGGCGAGAGTATCGCAACTCAGGATGCGGAGCGAAGACTTTTCAGAAATTTGTTACCGTTGAGATTAACTTGGGGTCTGTTGGATGATATTCGTCCGGCTACTTGGCTATCAAATTCGAGGCCCTTGGTCCGCATAAAAAGTGTTCTTCCGAACATTTTTTGATTGTGAAAAACATCATTATGCATTTTTATGCTACTATGAACAGTATTTTTGCGAATCAAGATCCGTTGAACCGATACTTGGAAGCCGTCACCAACGATCGGTCTATTCGCCCCCAAGCAAGGTCTCATCTGGCTCGTTGGGTGACGCGGTGGCAGCAGGCTGAGGCTGGCCAGTCCGTCGCAGCGACCGAGCAGTGGTTTGCCGAATTGGGGCGCCAAGAGATCTCCGATTGGTAGTTCCGACAGGCGGTGAAAGCCATTCAGCTTTGGTGTTGTGTCTCTTGTGAACATGATTGGGCACGAGAATTCGATTGGACGGGTCTTGCGGATCAGGCGGTTCGACTAGAGAACAGTCACCGCACCATCCTTCGAGAATCCTTCGTCGTAACCTCACGGTCCGCCACCCTGGACCCATCGGAAAATCGAATTCGAGATCGGACAGCTGTTGCCGGAGAGACGGAGTCCATCGAAGATCTCATCCAGGAGGCTCGTCGGGCGATCCGCCTTGCCGGACTCGCTGTGGCTACTGAAAAAGGCTATGTAAGCTGGATTCGACGTTTTGGATACTTCCGCTTGCGACGCTTGGGAAGCTCCAGTCTCCGAGAATTCGATACACAAGGTTCTGCGCTCTACTTGGAGTATCTTGCCCTTGAGAGACACGTGTCTCCCGCAACTCAAAAGCAAGCTCTCAACGCCCTAGTTTTCCTCGCCCGTCATGTGCATGGCGAAAAGGACTTCCAGATTGAATTTGGCCGAGCTACTGGCGGCAGCCGCCGCCCACCGACCGTTCTCACGCGGGACGAGGTTAAACGGATCCTGAATCAGTTGGAAAATCCCTGGAAACTTCTCTGTCAACTGATGTATGGAAGCGGCTTGCGGCAAAGCGAAGCCCTGAAACTGCGGGTAAAAGACATCGACTTCGGGCAGGGAACCATCCAAATTCACGATGCGAAGGGCGGAAAACATCGCGTCGTTCCTTTACCTGCGAAGCTCGAAAGCACGTTGCAGGATCAACTTGAGCGCCAACGTGATCGCCACCGTCACGACTGCGCGGCCGGTGAAGGCAGGGCGCATTTGAACGAAAGCCTTCGACGCAAATACCCCCACGCGGGTTGTGAATGGCCCTGGCAGTGGGTCTTTCCATCCGCTACTTTGTGTCCCCATCCACGCACTGGCGAAGTGGCTCGATACCATCTTCACGAAAAGTCCTTGTCCCGACAAGTGACGGACGCCGTTCGTAAAGCCGGGCTCTCCAAACGAGCCACTTGCCATACCTTCCGCCACTCGTTCGCGACCCATCTCTTAGAGGCCGGGGTCGATATTCGTACCGTCCAAGATCTTCATGGCCACGCCGATGGTTCCACGACGATGATCTACCTTCACGTCATGAAGAAGCCCGGAGCCGGGGCTCCCAGCCCCCTTGATTTCGACTGAGATCCCCCAAAAAATGCCAAGAGCCTAATTTCACCACCGATTTTTGTTTTCAAGCGCCGGCTTTTAAGGTCAAATAGCCTCCAAATTCGGGATGGGCGAAGCCTGCCCCGACGGGTTACCTTTTACGGTACATTCAGACTGTCCGAATTTGTCCTACAAATGGACAGTTACATAATTATACTGTTCGGCCAAAAAAACATGCGTTTCTTCCTCGCACTCTCCTTTCTTTTCCTCTCATCGGCCAAATCGGCATCCGTCGATGGAGCAGGTTTGTTTGTATCGTGGACCGCTGCCGTCGAATCGGCATCTGAGAAGCGCATTGGCTACGCGACTGTGGGTCTCAATTACCAAAACTTCATAGCCTTGTTACCGCAAACTAAGAAATTACTGGAGTCGGAGGGAGCGTTCAAAGCGGAGATTCTCAAATCACTTAAAGACCGATATAAATTGGTTCTGACCAAGGAGGTGGAAACATCCGAGAGCGATCAGTATCTCGGGTTGCTGTATTGCTCAATTGAAAGCCTGGCCCCCATTGCCGTCGCCGGGTGCAGCGAAGCAGGAACGTATAATTTGGACAGTGCTCTCGGGCAGCACCTATTTGGCGTCTCTATCGAAAATCCTTGGAAGGCATATTTCGAACGAGACCGAGATCGAAAATTAAATTTAGGCCACTCCGGCGATCCGTTTGCCAATCAAGAATGATCTCGACCTTCCCCATCCGAGCAAATGCCGAACAAGCCGAGGATTCCAAGCCCGATAGCGTTCCGAGTTGATTGACTTCTCTGATTCGAATTTCTATCCTCTAGTCGAGATCGCGCTCCCATATCGGGCTGGCATCTCTATAACGTTAGGCAAATTAACAAATGCCACGCTTTTATACCCGCCACACCTAAACAATCATTACCGTGCTTGCTTTTCGTCAAGCACCGACTACTTACAAAAAGATATGACAGACAAGAAAAGTATTTTGATAATTGGCCTGCAACCAACACTCATCGATTTCTCTGACCCCGACTATGCAGCTTACCCCGGCATGGACGCGGCGAAGGTATTGGCCG
>Ga0105044_10003046_pt1 | contig 22923 bp, 32 predicted proteins | sample MAT01_FD_78092 | JGI IMG/M metagenome (GOLD analysis project Ga0105044, IMG submission 78092) | Freshwater microbial communities from Lake Fryxell liftoff mats and glacier meltwater in Antarctica - MAT-01 | ecosystem: Environmental > Aquatic > Freshwater > Ice > Liftoff microbial mat | place...
ATGCGATTGGGCAATTGAAGTTTTGCCCATGGTATAAGATCCTAAAAATCGAATGTCCTACCTAATCACGCTAATCCATTCACTTGCTTGCAGCAGTTTTGTGAAAAGTTTACCTGTCCAGGTGTGCCGGGATGGGCTGATGACCTTTTATTCACTCTAAACGCACTTAGCAAAAGATGAAAAACATTTTAAATTTAACGCTGCAACGCTCCAACGCTCCAACGCTCCGGTGTATTAGGGGGCTGCAAGCTCTCAACCGCAACAAGTTTGAAAATAATGTCGTAGGCATTCGAGCTACTGCGAACGCTTGGGTGCAGGTTTTCAGCAACGATTTTGACAATTTCGATTTTGACGTTGCTATCAACGGAACAACAAGGAGTGATTTGACTGACAATAATTTTGCTTCGGGCACCGCTGGCAACCAGTTTGATAATACTGGAAGCAATGCCAACAACAACCTGTGCAATCGTTATAATGGAAATATTGTAGGTACCAATATCGTGGGTAAGAATGTCGGATTCACGTTTCACGAAGAAGATTATGCTACTGATTTCCACGACCTTTTTATTGAGGGGACAGCAGCCACCCTGGGAGAAATCCCAATATTCGCAGGAGGAAACAATGGGGCTGCGGTATGGAACTACTTTACTGCCGCCAAAACTGAAAACATCAAGAGCAGCACTGTTCAGCCGAACAACAACACGGCACATTTTTTCTATTTTCACCCAAACCCCATGTTGAACCCTCAAGTGAAGCCCAAGTGTGCGCTCAACGATGTCTGTATGCCCCATAGTAACTTTACCAATATCCAGACTGGCGGCCCACCTTTTGACGAATGTATTTTCCCTGAAGGCCCTCAAGCGCCTTGTCAAACAAAACCCTGTTTGGATGCCGTGCGGGCGCAGATCGTTCAAAAAACGGCCCAATACGCAGCAAATCCGACTACCGAGTTGGCCGCTGAGTTGCAAACCTTGACTACTGAGCGAGAGCGTATTACCAGCTTCCTGATCAGCGAATACATTACACTCAATTATTGGTTGGCCATCGAAACGCTGCTCAATGAGGACATGAACCCATTCAATCGTCGCCGTTTGGTAGGAGCCAAATTGGAACAAAATCAGTTCGCTGCTGCAAGTGCATTACTCCAGTCATTTCCACAGAGCACAACCGATGACCAGAATTTTATACAGGTGCAAAGTATCAACACGGCACGACTCGCCGACCCAGCGTTTGTCTTGAGCAGCGCACAAGAGGCAACTTTGCTCTCTATTGCCGAAGCCCCCAGCCCAGAAGCGGGGTATGCTCAGAGTCTTTTGGGCATCTTGACGGGGCAGACGTTTATGCCAAAAGTTCCCGACTTAGGGGGCGAACGCAATGCCCCTTCTCTTTCTGTACAAACTACTCTGCCTGATTTGTTACAAGTGTCGCCCAACCCGGTAAGCAACCTTCTGGAAGTTCGGATTAAACAACCTGTAAGCAAATCTAGTGCGCAAACACTCGATCTGCATGATCTGGTCACGGGTATTCTAATGCGAAGTATCCAGATTGCTGAAGAAAGTACGCTTTTCATTTCTGTGGAAGATTTGTCTGAGGGCATCTATTTGCTCACTCTGCGGGGTCAGGGCGGAACGATCGCCCGTAAGAAAATTGCTGTCCAACACTAATTTCCTTCATTCTGCCCTGCAATAGCCAGTTGTGCCGTTGCAGGGCTTTACCATACTTATTCTCATGCAAATAAGGGTTCTTTTTGTACTGTGCCTGCTGTTGGCCTGTGCCAAAGTTCAGGCTCAGCCATCAGAAACATATTTGATGGCGTTCGACCCCAACCCGCAGAACATGTATCTGTTCGATCACAGCAATAACATTTGGAGCATTGACAACCATATCTACGTGACCAACCTGATAGGGGACTCTGCATGGAACCGGGTGGTCCAGATTTTCAAGATAGATGCCAGTACGCGCGAAATAGTCAAACAAATAGAATTAACGGGGCCTCAAACAGACATCGCTTGTAGCGGGCGGGGGGGATATTGCCTGACCTCCGACCAGCACATCCTGCTCACCGGGGAGTGGCGCGATTATGCCAATACCCGAATGCGGACTTTCCTTCTGAAGTTGGACAAAGATTTGAACCTTGTTTGGATCAACTATTACCCCGACCTGTTTGAATTCCATGTGTACGGAGACGCGGTGGCGCAAACTCCTGCGGGCGACATCCTGCTCTACTTGACAGAAGGCAAGCCAAGCCCAACGCATGGGCCATGGATTGTCGGCGAGGGTTGGATCCGAGTCATAAAAACAGATTCCGTGGGAAACCTCTTGTTCAACAAAGTCATCCCCGATACTTTTCTCCAAACGGTGGGTTATGGCCACCTTTCGCGCATGGAAGACGGCAACTATTTATTGAGTTCTCAGTTGGTTGGGCTGAATTATTATCCTCCCAATCCGCTCCTTGGACTTTTTCGCTACAATGCGCTGCTGCACAAGATAGATGAAGATGCAAATCTCATCTGGAGCAGGTTGGTAAATTACAGCACGGCTATATTACAAGAGCCAACATCCATTGCCTTGCCTGATGGCGGCGGAGCGGTGATGTGGAGCAGGGACACTTTTGGCGCTCCGCCTGGAATTAAGTGGAGTTTTCAGGAACTCAACTGTATAGACAGCGAAGGCAACACGCTCTGGCGGCATGGGTGGCTCGATGAATCGCTGCGCTACTTCTACCGGATCGTTGCCGCAGCCAACGGCGATATTCTGGGGGTAGGCGCTTACTACACCGGGTTTCCTACTAAAGGCAAAGGCGTGATCTACCGCGCTACTCAGGAAGGGGAAATTCTGTGGGAGCGCCACTATTCCGATTCCATTCAGCGTCCCTGGGCGCCGTTTATGGAATTGTTCGACATCTGTGAACTGGCCGACGGGCGTATTGCGGCGACAGGTGTTGTGTTTGATACCAACGCCGTAGGTACGCTAAACCCCAACATCGGGGTGCTGGTGGTGGGTGCGGACGGTTGTCTTGAACCGGGCTGTACGGGGGTTACACAGTACGTCACGGGCATTTTTGAGCCGATTGCCGTTACTCCTCCCATTCCCCAGCTGATTTGCTCGCCCAACCCAGCCAATGACTTTGCCCTCATCAAACTTCCAGTTTCTTTTGGCAGCACATCACCAAAACAAATGCTCAAGTGTTATGACACACAAGGCCGGACCATCGCCGAAGTACCTTGGGGCGATGCGCAGGAAGCGGTGCAAATCGCCGTCAAAGACTGGCCCCCAGGGGTTTACCAGCTGCTCTTTTGGGCAGGCAGAAAGCCCCTTTGCAGTGGAAAAATCATCGTTCAACACTAAATCCTCTCAAACATGAAAAAGTTTCTACTCGCAATCTGGCTGACTTTCTCTACCCTATTCAACCTTGCTGCCCAAAACACCGATTTTGCTCCCGTGGGGGCGAAGTGGTATTACGATGAATTGAATTTTGCGCTAAAGATCATCCCCCATATTATTGAATCGGTTAGCAAGGAAAACTATCAGGGAAAGTGGTGCAGCAAACTCGTGTCTTCCTCTGACGACATTGTACCCAATCCGGCCTATGTTTATTCCCAGAACGACACGGTGTTTATTTATAGCCCATTATCAAACCAGTTTGAAATGTTATATGATTTTACAGCGGAAGTTGGAGACCAGTGGGTCATTGGCGGAATACTTTCTTACGATTTTCAAGGCAACCCAATCTATGCGGACACGGTAAGTGTAGACTCTATCAGCCGTATTTCAATGAATGGGGATTCCTTGAAAGTCTGGCACATAAGCCATAGTATATTTTATGGCTGGGGTAATCGAATATTCGAAAGAGCGGGGAATGACAAGCTTTTTATGCCAAAGTTTGGGCTGATTCAAGCCTATGTCTGGGGGCTTCGTTGCTTTGAAACCCCCGATACCGCTTTTCATTTTGTGCCATATCCTTGCGACACCATCTACTCCACCATCTCTACAACCAATGCCCCGAATGGGGCAGCTGACATAGAAGCATCTCCCAATCCATTTCATGAAACCATATCTATAACGACTGCGCCGCTTTCAGAGCCACATACCTTTCTGCTTTTTAGCAATACTGGACATTTGGTGCGAAGGCAGAAATTTTCCGGCAATGCAGAAATCGAAACAGAGTCTCTGCCTGCGGGCATTTATTTTTGGAGTATAGAAAAGGGCGGTGCGATGGTAAAACGCGGCAAATGCGTGAAAGAATAAGCCGCGCCTCACTTCCTCAACGAGGGCTCCACCGCATACGCCTTTTCAAACCACTCCACCGAATTCTCTGGTTGTCCCATATCTTTATAGGATGAGCCGATGTAGAAATAGTATGCTGCTGCTGCTTCCTTGGACATTGGACATTCCTTGTTGGACATTGGACATTCAAATTCCTCTTCCAAATCTTTTTTCAATAAATTTTCAAACCTATTTGGAAATTAGATCCAGGTGTTTCTACCTTTGCAGCCGCTAACGAAAAAGGGCACTCAAAATTAAGTTCTGTTTGCCTCCTTCGAAAAGCCTGAAATTGAAATTTAAAGTATTTACGAGGTAATGAATCAGAAAATTCGCATCAAACTCCGGTCTTACGACTACAACTTAGTGGACAAATCCACTGAGAAAATCGTGAAAACCGTGCGTGCGAGTGGTGCTGTAGTAACTGGCCCGATTCCGCTGCCCACTGAGAAAGAAGTGTTCACCGTTTTGCGCTCGCCGCACGTGAACAAAAAAGCTCGTGAGCAGTTCCAGTTGCGCACCCATAAGCGCTTAATTGAAATCTACACACCAACTCAAAAGACGGTGGACGCTCTCTCCAAATTGGAACTCCCGAGCGGCGTTGATATTCAAGTAAAGCTCACTTGACGCGCTTGACCGCCGTAGCCTTGGCGAAGGCGGTCTGACCGCTAAGTTTTGACAAAGGCGGTCTGACCGCTAAGTTTCGACAAAGGCGGTCTGTCCACCGAAGTTAACTCAAAGGTGGTTTTTGATTCAAATGTTTGTGGTTTCCGGTAGTGGTCAAAGTGTCCCGATTTAAATCGGAATAACTGCCATTTCCGCAAGCGGTTCCGGTAAACGGAAAGTCGCTTTTTGTGTATCTGCACAATCGGGAATCACGTCAACGAAACGCAACGTCGTTCAACCATAAAATTCTTACAGAACGTGAACGGTCTGATTGGCAAAAAATTGGGAATGACCAGCATCTACGACAGCAACGGTAAAAACGTCGCAGTCACGATCATCGAAGCTGGTCCTTGCACTGTAACCCAGGTGCTCACGGAAGACAAAGATGGCTACAAAGCCCTCCAATTGGCTTACGGCGAACGTAAAATCAAAAATACCCCTAAGCCCCTGATGGGTCACTTCAAAGCCGCTGGCTTGGAAGAACCATTGCACAAGGTGCTCGAATTCAGGGACATGAACGTTGACAAAAGCCTCGGAGAAGAGGTCTCTGTTACCGACGTGTTCAAGGAAGGAGACAAAGTGAGCGTGGTAGGTACCTCTAAGGGTAAAGGCTTTCAGGGTGTTGTGAAGCGCCACGGCTTCGCCGGTGTGATGCAACAAACACACGGTCAACACAACCGGCTTCGTGCTCCGGGTTCATTGGGCAACTCTTCCTTTGCTGCTAAAGTAATGAAAGGGATGCGCATGGGCGGACACATGGGGGTTGATCGCGTGAAAGTGCGTCGCCTTCAAGTCATCAAGATTTTTCCCGACCAAAACCTCATCCTGGTAAAGGGTGCAGTGCCTGGTCACAAGGGAGCGTATGTAGTCATTGAAAAATAAACAGGAAATGAAAGTTTCGGTCTATAACATACAAGGCGAAGATACTGGCCGCCAGATTGAGTTGCCTGTAGAGGTGTTCGGCATCGAGCCGCACCAACACAGTGTTTGGCTCGACGTGAAGCGATACCTCGCTGCACAGCGTCAGGGCACGCACAAATCTAAAGAGCGCAGCGAGATGAGCGGCTCTACCCGCAAACTGCACAAGCAAAAAGGCACGGGCGGTTCTCGTAAGGGCGACATCAACAACCCGCTCTACCGTGGTGGTGGCCGGGTATTTGGTCCACGCCCACGCAACTACGACATAGACGTGAACGCTAAAGTTCGTCGCCTGGCTCGTCGCAGCGTGCTCTCTGCAAAAGCTGCTGAAGGCAACATCTTCGTCATCGAAGACTTTTCTTTCGACGCTCCAAAAACGCAGGAATTTGTAAACATCCTGCGCAGCCTCAAGGTAGAAGGCAAAAAGCCCCTCACGGTGCTTGCTGCTTACGACCAAATCCTGTACAAATCGTGCCGTAACATTGATCGGGCATCTATTGCCCCAGCAAGCGATTTAAGCACGTATCAGATACTCAATGCTGGCGCACTCGTCATTGCCGAAAGTGCCATAGAGAAGATCAAAGAAAATTGCGAATAAAGGATTATTGGATGTTTTACCCGCCGAAGCTTTGGCGAAGGAGGGTAGATTTCTGGACATGGGAAAGCAATTTGCCAGTTACCAATCACCGATAAACCAATTACCAATAAAGTCATGGCTAAGCAAATTTTGATAAAGCCCGTCATCACAGAAAAGTCCACTAAACTCGCTGACACGCGGGATACGTATTCTTTCGTGGTGAACCGGGGCGCGAACAAACTGGAGATTTGTGCTGCGGTTGAAAAAATGTTCAACGTCAATGTAACGCGGGTCAACACCGCGATCATTCCGGGAAAACCAAAATCACGCAGCAGCAAAACAGCCATCGTTCGCGGTACAAAACCTTCCTACAAAAAGGCTTTTGTAACCCTTTCGCCAGGCGAAAAGATTGACTTCTTCGGAGGCGAAGACAACTAAACATGAACGAGGATAAGAGAAAGTCTTGCACAAGCAGCTCTTTCTCAACTACTCTAAATATCAACGCTGACATAAAAAATGGCAGTCAAGAAATTTAACCCGCTAACGCCCGGCCAACGCTTTCGCGTAGCGGTAAAAAGAGACGAACTGACTAAGGGCGCAAAACCTGAAAAGTCGCTGATTACTTCAGCGAGCAGCACAGGTGGACGCAACTCGGATGGTCACCGTACCATGCGCTACCGCGGTGGTGGTCACAAGCGCCGTTATCGCATCATTGATTTCAAGCGCGATAAACAAGAAGCAGCTACGGTTGACTCTATTCAGTATGATCCATACCGCACGGCCAACATCGCGCTTTTGGTTTATTCTGATGGTGAGAAGGCTTATATCCTTGCCCCAAAAGGTTTGGAAGTTGGCCAGACACTCGTAGCAGGTCGTGGTGCCGCTCCGGAAACGGGCAATTGCCTTTACCTCTCGGAAGTTCCATTGGGTGCCATGATGCACAACATCGAAATGCAGCCTGGACAAGGTGGCAAGTTGGTGCGCAGCGCAGGGGTTGGAGCTGTGATGATGGGCCGCGAAGACCGTTTTGCGGTGGTTCGTATGCCTTCAGGCGAAGTCCGTCGTATCCTGCTCACTTGCCGTGCAACCATCGGTACCGTTGGCAATGCTGACCATAACCTTGAAATTATGGGTAAGGCAGGCCGTAACCGCTGGAAAGGTCGTCGTCCAAGGGTTCGTCCAGTAGTAATGAACCCAGTGGATCACCCGATGGGTGGTGGCGAGGGTCGTGCATCGGGTGGTCACCCACGGACACGTAAAGGCTTTAAATCAAAAGGTGCTAAGACTCGGAGCAAGACAAAGGCTTCAAACGCGCTTATCATCAGCCGTAAAACTAAATAAATGAGGATTTGAGGATTTGGTGATTTGGTTATTCGGTTTTCCGAATCTACAAATCACTAAAGGCACAAATCACCCAATACACAACTCAACGCATCAACACAGTATGCCGCGTTCACTCAAAAAAGGCCCTTATATCCACCACTCGTTGTTGGAAAAGGTCGAAAAAGCAAAGTCGAGCAACCGCAAACAAGTCATTAAGACTTGGAGTCGCTCTTCGATGATAATTCCCACCATGGTGGGCGAAACCATCGCAGTGCACAATGGCAAAACCTTCGTGCCGGTTTTTGTGACCGAAAACATGGTAGGCCATAAACTCGGAGAATTTTCTCCTACGCGCAACTTCCGTGGTCACGCGGGCAACAGAAAGTAAATTAGACAATAGATACTGGACCGTTAGACATTAGATTCAGCGATGAGTTTTAGTCCAAAGTCCAAAGTCATAAAGTCCAACGTCTATAAATAATGGAAGCAGTAGCTAAACTGAGAAACGTTCCGATGTCACCGCGCAAAATGCGCTTGGTAGTGGACAATATCCGCGGTAAAAAGGTAGTGGATGCCCTTGGCATTCTCCGCTATACCAACAAAGAAGCCGCTATTTGGCTTGAAAAATTGGTTCTTTCTGCCGTGAGCAACTGGGAGCAGAAATCTGATCAGGTAGGTGGAGCCGACGAATTCGATCTCGTTATCAAAACGGCGTTCGTAGATCCAGGCACCATCATCTATCGCTTCCTCCCTGCGCCGCAAGGTCGCGCTTATCGCGTCCGCAAACGTCGCAATCACGTTACCATCGTTGTCGAAAACCGCGTCGCGTTGGAAGAAGAAGCATAAAACGCTCTGAAAAACACACATTTGTACCATCTCTCATTCAGTAAAGCATAATGGGTCAAAAAGCAAATCCGATTGGTAACCGTTTAGGCATCATACGTGGTTGGGACTCCAACTGGTACGCCGACAAAGATTACGGTCTCAAAGTGGTAGAGGACGAGAAAATCCGCACCTACCTCCGCGCCCGCCGTCCAAAAACGGCTACGGCAGATCCGCGCGACCGTAACAAGCCAGTGCAAAACGGTATCAGCCGCATTGCCATCGAGCGAACCATGCGTCGTGTGACCGTCACCATCCACACCAGCCGTCCAGGGATCATCATTGGCAAAGGTGGCAAGGAAGTTGACCTGATTAAAGAAGAATTGAAAATCCTAACGGGAAAAGAAATTCAAATCAATATTTTTGAAATTCGCAAACCCGAGTTGGACGCAAATATTGTCGGCGAACAAATCGCCAAGCAAATCGAAGCCCGTATCAATCACCGCCGTGCCATTAAAGGAGCCATTCAAGGCACCATGCGTGCAGGTGGAGAAGGTATCAAAGTTCGCATCAGCGGGCGGGTAGGCGGCGCGGAGATTGCTCGCACGGAAGAGTACAAGGAAGGGCGTACGCCCCTCCACACATTCCGCGCAGACATTGACTACGCCCTGGTAGAGGCTCAAACGGTGTACGGTAAAATCGGCATCAAAGTGTGGCTCTTTAAAGGTGAAGTCCTCCAAAAACGCGAACTCACACCATTCGCAGCAGCAGAAGGAACCGGCGGTGATCGCAGAGATGATCGTCGTGACGATCGCGGCGGAAGAGGTGGAGATGACCGCAGAGGCGGAGGAGGTGGTGACCGCAGAGGCGGCGGTGGCGGAGGAGGTGGTGACCGCAGAGGCGGCGGTGGTGGAGGAGGTGGTGACCGCAGAGGCGGCGGTGGCGGAGGAGGTGGTGACCGCAGAGGCGGTGGCGGCGGTGGCGGCGGCGGACGTCGTTAAGATCGCTCCTCAAGATTAGGCGGAAAAATTTCCGCCATGAACTCAAACAAAGATTGACAGGCTTTCTAAATCATCCAAACGATGTTACAGCCCAAGCGTCAGAAATATCGCAAAATGCAAAAAGGCCGCAACCGCGGTCTGGCTTTCAAAGGCAGTTCCATTTCCTTCGGCTCTTTCGCATTGAAATCCTTGGAATTCGGTCGCCTTACAAGCCGCCAAATTGAGGCAGCGCGTATCGCACTTACTCGTCACATGAAACGTGAAGGAAAGGTGTGGATCCGGGTCTTCCCAGACAAACCGCTTACATCCAAGCCCGCCGAAGTTCGTATGGGTAAAGGTAAAGGTGCGGTGGATCACTATGTTGCTGAGGTTCAACCAGGTCGTATCATCTTTGAAGTTGAAGGTGTGACCCCTGAAATCGCTCACGCATCGCTTCGCCTAGGGGCGCAAAAGCTCCCTATGGCTTGCAAAACCGTGACTCGTCACGATTACGAAGGATAAAATCTGTTTTGGTTGTTTGATTATTTGTTGAGTTGGCTATCACCAGAATCACCAAATAACCGAATCACCGAATAACTGAATAAACAGAAAGTAACAATGGCAAAGGAAAAATTGAACCTCGTTGATATTACTGAAGATGAACTGCGCAGCCAGCTTGCCAGTGCAGAGCATGAGTATCAGCAAATGAAGTTCGACCATGCGGCCAAAGGCATTGCCAACCCCATGGAAATCCGGGAGTTGCGCCGTGGAGTAGCCCGCATTCTGACCGAAGGTCGCCGCCGCGAAATCGCAGCAATGACTCCAGAGGAACTCGCGATGCGGACAAAACTTCGCGCTCGCCGCCGCAAAAACCGCTGAAGTTTGAAAATCACGCATAAAGCGTGATGGAATGATTGAAGCATTACAACAAAGTTCAACTAACTACATCTCGATAGATGGAAGCAGTAGTAAGAAAACTTCGCAAAACAAAAACAGGAACCGTGGTGTCTACCAAAATGGACAAGACGATTTCCGTGAAAGTCGAACGTCGGCTTATGCACCCACTTTACGGCAAGTTCGTAAAGCGTTCCAAGAAGTTCTTCGCGCATGACGAGGAGAATACTTGCGCTATGGGCGATCTGGTACGTATCATGGAAACTCGTCCGCTTAGCAAAATGAAACGCTGGCGCCTGGTGGAAGTCGTTGAAAGAGCGAAATAAAATAACCACGGTAAACGATACACGATTTACGGATTACGGCTTAATGCGCGTACCGTCAACCGTCAACCGTCAACCGTCAATCGTTTAAAAAGTCATGATTCAGCAAGAGTCTCGTTTGAATGTGGCCGATAACTCCGGCGCGAAAGAAGTGCTTTGCATTCGTGTGCTGGGCCACACCCGCCAGCGCTATGCAGGTGTTGGTGACAAGATCGTGGTGACTGTGAAAGACGCTACCTCTAGCGGTGGTATCAAAAAAGGCACCGTGTCTAAAGCCGTCATCGTACGTACCCGCAAGGAAATCCGCCGTAAAGATGGGTCTTATATCCGCTTTGACGACAATGCAGTGGTGTTGCTCAATGCTTCCGACGAGCCGCGTGGCACCCGTATCTTTGGCCCTGTTGCTCGCGAATTGCGCGAAAAGGACTATATGCGTATCGTTTCGCTCGCACCCGAAGTGCTTTAAAATGTGGTCAATACGATGAAAGTGGTCAATTTGCCACCATCAAATCAAAATATTGTCCATATTAACCACATTGACCACATTAGCTAATTCATTAAAATGGCTACGAAGAAAAATACAGTAAAACGCTTTACACCTAAACTCCACATCCGCAAGGGTGACAAAGTGGTTGTCAATTCTGGCGACGACAAGGGAAAGCAAGGTGAAGTGCTACAAGTTTTCCCGGATAAAAACCGCGCAATCGTGGAAGGTGTGCGGATCGTGAAAAAGCACGTTAAAGCGACACAAACGGAATCTGGAGGCATTCAAGAAATGGAAGCCAGCATCCATATTTCCAACCTTTCGCACATTGATCCTAAAAGCGGCGATGCAACGCGCATTGGCCGCCGTGAAGAAAACGGCGTACGTGTGCGCTATTCAAAAAAATCTGGTAACGTCATCTAGTAATGAACTACGTACCTCGTCTTAAGACAAAATATCAGAAGGATGTGGCTCCTGTGCTTATGGAGCAATTCAACTATTCCTCTGTCATGCAAGTCCCTCGCATCGAGAAGGTCTGCATCAACCAAGGCATCGGTGATGCTACGGGCGACAAGAAATTGGTGGACAATGCAGCCGCTGAACTTGCCATCATCGTGGGCCAAAAGGCCGTACCGACCAAGGCAAAGACATCTATCTCGAACTTCAAACTTCGGGAGGGAATGCCTATCGGTGTGCGCGTGACTTTGCGCGGCGACCGGATGTATGAGTTTCTTGATCGCTTCCTGAATATCTCACTCCCTAGGGTGCGTGACTTCCGCGGCGTGAACGACAAATCGTTCGACGGTCGTGGCAACTACACCATGGGTATCACGGAACAGATCATTTTCCCTGAGATTGACATTGAAAAAGTGAGCAAGATCATGGGCATGGACATCACGATCGTGACAACTGCTAAAACGGACGCTGAGGCTTATGCCCTGCTCAAGGAGCTTGGAATGCCTTTCGTTAAGAAATAAACTCAGATAATCACTACAACGACATAAAGCAACATGGCAAAGAAATCCGTCATTGCCCGCGAAAACAAACGCAAGCGCATGGTAGCCAAATATGCTGAGCTTCGCAAGAAACTCAAAGAAGCAGGTGACTATGAAGCGCTTGACAAACTCCCGCTCAATTCCAATCCCATCCGCTTGCACAACCGCTGCCTGCTGACGGGGCGTCCAAAAGGCTATATGCGTAAGTTCGGCATATGCCGCGTAAAATTCCGCGAAATGGCATTGTTCGGCAAGATTCCGGGCATTACCAAAGCGTCGTGGTAAAATACCATTAGCCATTGACCAAACCCATTGACATTTAACCGCAATCCAAGTTAATTAGTCAATTTTCAAAAGTCAGAGGTTAATACCAACCAACAACTATCATCTATTTTTTGATAAAATGCACGTCACCGACCCGATAGCAGACTATCTCACCCGCATCCGCAATGCGCAAATGGCGGGGCACCGCATCGTAGAGATTCCGGCTTCGCGCATCAAGAAGTCCATGACGGAAATCTTGTACGATCAAGGTTATATTCTAAAATATACCTTCGAAGAAAAAACACCGGAGAACAAGCAGGGTCTTATTAAAATAGCCCTGAAGTACGATACGTTGACCAAAAAACCGATCATCCGTGAACTCGTGCGTGTCAGCCGTCCAGGCCTTCGCAAGTTTTCAGGTGCTGGCGATATTCCTCGGATTATCAACGGCTTGGGCATCATGATTGTGTCCACATCCAAAGGGGTGATGACAGACAAAAGTGCTCGCGACCTCAACGTAGGTGGTGAGTTGCTTTGCTACATAAGTTGAAGAAGCTTGTTAAAGGTTTTTGAAGTGTGATAGTACACCTTCATCAACCCTCATCAACCCTCATCAACCTTTATCAACAATTAATAAAGAACACACTGCGATATGTCACGCATTGGAAAATTGCCGATAAGCCTTCCCGCTAAAGTGGAAATCACGGTTGCATCCGACAACACGGTTACCGTGAAAGGCCCAAAAGGATCGCTTACCCAAAAGGTTGATCCAGATATCAAGGTAAGTGTCGAAGATGGCACCCTTACGGTGAACCGACCGACCGACCAAAAGCGTCACCGTGCGATGCACGGCCTTTACCGCGCACTTATCAATAACATGGTAGTGGGTGTAAGTGAAGGGTATACGCGCGAAATGGAGATCATTGGCGTAGGCTTTCGTGTAGAGAATCAAGGCAACTTGGTTACTTTCACTATCGGCTATTCTCACCCTGTGATATTTTACGTCCCTTCAGAAATCAAGGTGACGACCGCCATGGAAAAAGGTCAACCCCCTCTAATTCGACTGGAAGGTATTGACAAGGAATTGCTGGGTCAAGTATGCGCCAAAATGCGCGCATTCCGCAAACCAGAGCCATACAAAGGAAAGGGTATCATGTTCAAGGGCGAGCAAATCCGTCGCAAAGCGGGCAAGACTGCAGGTGGCAAGAAATAAGATTGTCATTTCGTCTTGGGTCATTAAAGTCTTTTTTTATGCACTTTTGCACCCAATAACAAAATGACCTCAAGAGGAACAATTGCTTTCCCGGTCAGAAATCGGGATCGCCTAAATTGATATTCAACGATGAAACGCACTAAAGAGCAAAGTCGCAAGCGCATTCACATGCGCGTCCGCAAGAAAGTAAATGGCACTGCTGAACGCCCACGCCTTAGCGTGTACCGATCCAATAAGGCCATTTATTGCCAAGTTATTAACGATCTGGATGGCCATACGCTGGCATCTGCTGCTTCCCTGGGAATGACAGGCAACAACACGGAACAGGCTACAGAGGTGGGCAAGCTCATTGCGGAGCGAGCAAAAACTGCTGGAATTCAAGCAGTGGTATTCGACCGAGGTGGCTACCTTTACCATGGGCGCGTTAAAGCATTGGCCGAAGGCGCACGCGAAGGAGGGCTTCAATTTTAAATGGTTATTCGGTAAGTTTTTGATTCGGTTATTCGATTAATAACCAGGTCAACAAATAGCCAAATCAACAAATAAACAACCTTAGCAAAATGGCAAGGCAAGAAAGAGAAAAAGAAGTTTCTCGCACCAGCGAGGAATCTGGCCTCAAAGAAAAACTCGTGTCGCTCAACCGCGTGGCAAAAGTCACAAAGGGGGGACGGACGTTCACCTTCGCTGCTGTAGTTGTAGTAGGCGATGGTAAAGGCACAATCGGCCAAGGGCTTGGTAAAGCTCGTGAGGTGTCAGAGGCCATTTCTAAAGCCGTTAAGGACGCAGAAAAAAATCTCGTCAAGGTGCCGATTCTCAACGGAACCATCCCGCATGAAGCGTACGGTAAGTTTGATGCCGGACGGGTGCTTATCAAGCCCGCCGCACACGGTACAGGCGTAATTGCAGGGGGCGCTATGCGAGCAGTACTGGAATCTGTGGGGGTGCATGACTGTCTTGCCAAGTCGCAAGGGTCCGCTAATCCGCACAACGTGGTCAAAGCTACTATTGCAGCCCTCGCTAGTCTCCGAAGCCCATCCGAAATTGCTCGCCAGCGCGGCATTTCGTTGGATAAACTCTTTAATGGATAAGCAATGAGCAAAATTAACATCACGCTGCTAAGAAGCCCCATTGACAAGCCTAAGCGTCAAAAGCTTACGTTGACTGCACTCGGCTTCCGCAAAATGAACCAGACTGTGCAACACGAAGCAACCCCGCAACTTGAGGGCATGATCCGCGTAGTACAACATTTGGTGAAAGTCGAAAACGTTTAAGCGTTTTGGACATTAGGTTCTGAAATTTAATAAAAAATCTTGCTGCGCGTAAATCGTGCTGCATTGAAATAAAGAAAAGCAATGAATCTCTCTAATCTCCAGCCGGCAGAAGGTTCTACCAAAAATGGGAAGCGCATCGGTCGCGGCCAAGGCTCTGGCCGTGGTGGTACTTCGACGCGTGGCCACAAAGGTGACAGGGCCCGTAGCGGTTCGAAAGAAAAGCGCCACTTTGAAGGTGGTCAAACACCGATGCAACGGCGATTGCCAAAGCGCGGCTTCAAGAATGTGAATCGTGTTGAGTATGCACCCCTGAATTTAGGTGCTCTTGAAGCTTTGGTTCAAAAAACCGGCTCTAACTCATTTGATATTGCATCCTTGGTAGCTGCTGGAGTTTCTCGCGCTTCCGACAAAATCAAATTGTTGGGCAAAGGGAAATTAGCCTCCAAAGTAACCCTTAAAGTACACGCCGCCTCGGCATCTGCCAAAGCCGCCATCGAAGCCCTCGGTGGAAGCATCGAACTTGTTTAAATCCAATCTCGGTAATGAAATTTTTTACCGTTCTTAAGAATATCTGGAGCATCAAAGAGCTCCGCGAGCGCATACTATTTACGCTTGCTTTGTTGCTGGTTTACCGGGTAGGCACTTTCATTGTCTTGCCAGGGGTAGTCCCTGCTGCGCTCGACAAGGCCTCCCAGAATCGCGGAGGGAACGACCTGTTGGGTCTTATCAATATCTTTACGGGTGGAGCTTTCGACAATGCAGCCATTTTTGCGCTGGGCGTAATGCCCTACATCACCGCCTCCATCATTGTTCAGTTGTTGGGCTTTGCGGTGCCTTATTTCCAGCGCTTGCAGACTAAAGAAGGAGAAAGTGGTCGTAAACGTTTGAATCAAATCACACGAATGCTCACCGTGGCTATCACGCTGGTTCAAGGCGGCGGTTACCTCCAACTCATTCGTAGTATCCCGGGAGGGGTCTCCCCGGATGTTCCAGAGGGACTGTTTTGGTTCTCCAACATCATTATCCTGACGGCGGGCACCATATTCTGTATGTGGCTTGGCGAGCGGATCACGGACAAAGGCATTGGCAATGGTGTTTCCCTTATTATTATGTCGGGCATCATAGCACGTTTGCCTTATGCATTCTCTTTTGAGTTCGTCAAACTTTTTGGCGAAAACAAATTGCTGCTTTTCTTCGTCGAACTTGCGTTTTTCTTCCTCATCGTACTAGCTACCATCTTGGTTATTCAGGGGGTTAGGCGAATACCGATCCAGTTTGCAAAACGAATGGTTGGCCGCACAGGTGGCACCATGCCTCAGGCCAGTGCCCGGGATTACCTGCCTTTGAAAATAAACTCGGCGGGTGTAATGCCCATAATTTTTGCCCAGGCTTTGATGTTTTTGCCCGCTACGGCTATGCAATACTTATCAGGATCAGGTGCAAATGGCGGAGGGATTCCGATGTTCAGCGATATTTATTCCTTTGGTTACAATGCGCTCTTTTTTACCCTCATTGTTGTGTTCACTTACGTTTACACGGCCTTGATGATAAACCCAACGAACTACGCCGAATACCTGAAACGCAACAATGCTTTCATCCCGGGCGTAAAGCCGGGCGAGTCTACATCAGAATACATTGATAATATCATGACGCGCATTACCCTCCCAGGCTCTATTTTCTTGGGCTTGCTCGGTATTCTGCCTTCCATTGCAGCTATGGCGGGTGTCAACCAACAATTTGCACTTTTCTTTGGCGGCACGACCTTGCTCATCATGGTGGGCGTTGCATTGGACACGCTGCAAGTCATTGAAAGTTACCTATTGACAAAAAAATATGACGGCCTGATAAAATCGGGCCGTATTCAAGGCCGCTCCTCTTCGGGTATCCAAGTTGGGCAACCACAATAATACATGGGCTTATTTGCGACTGGAAAAGAAGGGAAACGGGTTTTTTACAAAACCAGCGCGGAAATTGAGTTGATGCGCAATGCCAATTTAGTGGTTTCAAAAACACTGGCGCATGTTGCCAGTATGTTGAAACCGGGTGTGACAGGAGAGGAGATTGATAAGGCTGCGGAAGAATTCATCGGGGATCACGGTGGTAGACCGGCATTCAAAGGTTATCACGGTTTTCCAGCTTCAATTTGTGTTTCATACAATGACATTGTAGTACACGGGATTCCAAGCAAACGCGAGTTCAAAGAAGATGACATCGTTTCAGTGGATTGTGGCGTGGAACTGGAGGGCTTTTATGGAGATGCTGCGTTCACTTTTGCTTTTCAGAACGTAGAAGAACCGACGCTAGAATTACTCCGTGTTACCTACGCTTCGCTCTACTTAGGAATCGAACAGGCAATACATGGGAAGAGAATTGGCGATATCGCTTTCGCCGTTCAAGAATATTGTGAACGAAAACATCCTTATGGGGTAGTGCGAGATTTAGTAGGGCATGGGGTAGGCCGTTCACTGCATGAAGACCCGGAAGTGCCCAATTATGGAAGGCGTGGAAAAGGGCCTTTGATTTTGGAAGGATTGGTGCTGGCGATAGAACCAATGGTCAATCTGGGAAAAAAAGAAGTACACCAAGCCGACGACGGATGGACGATTCATACAAGAGACCGGACGCCCAGCGCGCACTTTGAGCACTCCGTTGTGGTGAGAAAAAACAAAGCAGACATTCTTTCCGACCATAGCTATTTGTTGGAAGAAATAAAAAATAACCCTAACTTGCAGGAAATACTACCTAAAAGTTAGACATTTGCACCCCGAAATCCAAAGAGGCCGATTTTTATGGCAAAAGAAGATATTATCAAACAAGATGGCGTAGTTTCTGACGCACTTTCCAATGCGAACTTCAAAGTTCAACTTGAAAATGGGCATGTTATCTTGGCAACTATTTCTGGCAAAATGCGGATGCACTATATCCGAATCTTGCCAGGTGACAAGGTCTCTGTGGAAATGTCGCCTTATGACCTGACACGAGGACGCATCATCTACCGCTATAAGTAACCTTGTGGATAAACAAGGTCTTAAACAACTCTTTGCAAACCGACAATTCGACACGACATGAAAGTCAGACCGTCCATCAAAAAGCGTTCTGTTGATTGTAAGATTGTTCGCCGTAAAGGCAAACTTTATGTGATCAACAAAAAGAATCCTAAATTCAAACAACGTCAAGGCTAATTGGCTGATGATGGGTTGATTTGAGTCTTAAACACACAAATCAACAATCACCTGTTCAACAAATCAACAAAGAAATATGGCACGTATTGCAGGTGTGGATTTGCCCCGCCACAAAAGAGGAGTTATCAGCCTCACCTATATCTACGGTATTGGTCCGTCTTCTGCTCACGCTATCCTGGAAAAGGCTGGCATTAGTGAAGATACCAAGACAGACCAATGGACCGACGAGAACATCAAGGCCATTTCCCGTATCCTCACTGACGAGTATAAGACGGAAGGACAACTTCGTTCTGAAGTTCAAACGAACATCAAACGTCTCATGGACATCGGTTGTTACCGCGGTCTTCGTCACCGTAAAGGTCTTCCACTCCGAGGTCAGCGCACACGTACCAACGCTCGTACCCGCAAGGGCAAACGTAAGACGGTAGCGGGCAAAAAGAAAGTTACTAAGTAAAAATTGACCATTTTACCCGCCGAAGCCAACGCGCAGACGGGACTAAATTGACCAGATTCTCATACAATGGCAAAAGGAGCAGCAAAAAAAGTTGTCAAGCGGAAAGTAAAGATCACCCCAGAGGGTATGGTGTTTATTCGTGCAAGCTTCAACAACATTATCATTTCCATCACCAATAAGCAAGGCGAAGTGGTGTCTTGGGCATCTGCGGGTAAAGCGGGCTTCCGTGGCTCGAAGAAAAACACCCCTTACGCAGCACAAGTCGCTGCCAGTGACGCTGCCAAGACTGCTCACGAAGCCGGTATCCGCTCTGCGGAGGTTTTTGTGAAAGGTCCGGGTTCTGGACGTGAGTCTGCTATCCGCGCCATTGACCAATCAGGAATCAAAGTGCTCGTTATCAACGACGTGACTCCTTTGCCGCACAACGGTTGCCGCCCTCCAAAGCGCCGCCGCGTATAAAATGTGGTCTTGCCACATTTTAATCCGCCAAAGCCGAAGCCTAGGTGGAGACTACATTTTTAAATTGACCACATTCCATTAAAGATGGCTCGTTATACTGGACCAACCACGAAGAAAGCCCGCTCGTTCGGCGAACCAATTTTTGGCTTTGACAAAGCATTCGAACGCCGCAAATACGGGCCAGGCCAACATGGCCTGACGCGCAAAAAAAAGCAGCCTTCCAACTATGCTGGACAGCTGAAAGAAAAGCAAAAAGCAAAGTACACTTACGGTGTGCTGGAACGGCAGTTCCGCAAAACGTTTGTGAGCGCTACTCGCCGTCACGGTGTTACGGGTGAAGTGTTGCTTCAACTTTTGGAAGCACGTTTGGACAACACGGTATACCGTTTGGGCATTTCCCCAACCCGCCGTGGTGCACGCCAATTGGTAGGCCACCGTCACGTTACGGTGAATGGAAAAGTGTTGAATATTCCATCCTATTCTTGCAAACCCGGCGACATCATTTCTGTACGCGGCAAATCAAAAGGTCTTGAAATTGTGACGACCCATGTGGGTGCCAAGACCAACAGTGTGCGTCAGTTCGGTTGGCTCGAATGGAACCACGACAAAATGCAAGGCATTTTCCTGGCCTACCCTCAGCGCGACCAAATTCCAGAAAATATCAACGAACAGTTGATTGTCGAGTTGTACTCGAAATAAAGCCTAGATGTTGCGGAACGGTTGGCGATCTTTTTGAGATCGCCAACCATTTTCGCGTTTCAAGGCCCCCGTTCAATCCAGATAACACACCGCCCTCGAAACCCAATTTGTTTTTCCCACCCAACACTCTCGGAGCATTCCAAATATGAGTATTCTCAATTTCCAGAAGCCTGACAAAATCCTGTTGCAAAAAGCGACCGAATTTGAAGGCACTTTCGAGTTCAAGCCTTTGGAGCCGGGTTTCGGCCAAACGGTTGGCAACTCGCTTCGCCGCGTTCTCCTCTCCTCACTCGAAGGCTATGCCATCAATGCAGTGCGCATTGGCGGGGTTGACCACGAGTTTGCGACGATAAAGGGGGTGGTAGAAGACGTGGTGGACATTGTGCTTAACCTCAAACAAGTGCGCATCAAACCTGTGGTGCAGGATGACAAAAATACACAGGAAAAGATCTACCTCACCATCAGTGGTAAGGAAGAATTCCGCGCCAGCGACATTGAGGACTTTACCAACGTGTTCAAAATCATGAACCCCGATCTCCTGCTTTGCCGCATGGAACCATCGGTGACGCTTGAACTCGAGCTCACGATCAACAAAGGCCGGGGCTATCAGCCAGCGGAAGACGGCGCGCCCAAAGACGCTGCCATCGGAGTAATTCCGATTGACGCTATTTACACCCCGATCAAAAACGTGGCTTACCGCGTGGAAAGCACCCGCGTTGGTCAACGTACGGACTACGAAAAACTCACGATTGACATCAGAACGGACGGTACCATTCACCCAGAAGACGCCATCCGCGAAGCAAGCCGAATTCTCATTCAGCACCTGATGCTCATTACCGACGAGAACATCACGTTCGATACGCCAACCAACCGCGAGGAAAGTGTGGTAGATGAGCACATCCTCCACATGCGCAAACTGCTGAAAACCTCGCTCGAAGACCTCGACCTCAGCGTTCGTGCTTACAACTGTCTCAAAGCAGCTAAAATCAATACTTTGGCTGAATTGGTACGCTATGATACGCACGAACTCCTCAAATTCCGCAACTTTGGTAAAAAGTCGTTGGTAGAAATCGAGGAACTGCTACAGGACAAAAATCTGACCTTCGGCATGGATTTGGCGAAGTACAAGTTGGACGAAGAATAAATTACAGAGTGTTTAGAGTTTAGAGTTTAGTGTTTAGGGTTTAGGGTTTAGTGTTTAGTGTTTAGTGATAACCTTAGTTTGGCGTTATCACTAAACTCTAAACCCTAAACCCCAAACCCTAAACCCTAAACCCTAAACACTAAACACTAAACACTAACAAAGTGTGGTAACTGTTGAGCGTCTTAAATAGACTGCCCCAGTGCCGCCACCTAACAAAAGGTACTTTTACAATGAGACACGGAGATAAAATTAACAACCTCGGGCGCACAGAATCACACCGCCGCGCCCTGCTTGCCAACCTTGCCATCGCACTGATTGAGCACAAGCGTATCACGACCACACTTGCCAAGGCAAAAGCCCTTCGCCGATATGCGGAGCCGCTCATTACTAAAGCAAAGGATAATTCAACGCACTCTCGCCGTATTGTATTCAGTTACTTGCAAAACAAAGAGGCACTTAAAGAACTCTTTGGTACCGTAGCTGAAAAAGTTGGAGATCGCCCAGGTGGTTACCTCCGAATCATCAAACTCGGCTTCCGTCGTGGTGATGGCGCTGAAACTGCCATGATCGAGATGGTTGACTTTAACGAAACCTACAACCCGAATGCAGGAAAGGTTCGTCAGGCGAAGAAAACGCGTCGTGGTGGCCGTAAGGCGGGAGTTGCAAGCGAAGCAACGGCTCCTGTGGTAGAAGAAGAAGTTGTAGCAGAACAAGAGATTGAAACGGTTGAAGAAGTAGTGGCAGCTCCAGTTGAAGAAGTAGTAGAAATAGTCGAGGCTGCCCCTGTAGAGGCCATTGCTGCGCCCGAAATTGCGACTGAAGTAGAAGAAACCGTAGAGGCTGCTGCTGATGAAGTGGCCGAAGAAGTGACAGAGACAGTAGAAGCGGTTGCAGATTCATCCGACGAAGTGGCGTCGGAGGTGGAAGAGGCAGTAGAAGACGTGTCCGCCTCCGCCGAGGCTACGGCGGATAAAAAAGACGAAGAGCAAGCGTAGTTATCTTCGCTTAGAATATATTAGAGGCGGCATCCTGATGGGGTGTCGCCTCTTTTTTAATATAATATGTTGAAGGCTGCCTATCTTGTGTTTCGATTTATTCCCGATCGAGACTCCTGCCATGCCAAAAGACACTGAATACGGCACCAAAATCCGTTTGTTGCGCATCCTGCGTACCATTATTGATCAGCCCAAACGCTACACCAAACAAGCGCTTGCCGCGCAATACGGTGTGCACTCCGACACCATCACAGGTGACTTCGAAGCGTTTTTGAGTGCTGGATTCGGGATGGATCGGGATGAAAAACATCGCTACTTTTTTATCAAAGATAAAATATTGAAACGAGCAGGCGACCTGCTCTACTTTTCGGAAGAGGAGCAGGTTTTGTTGCACCAAGCCATTGATAATCTGCGTACTACGCCCGAACAACAAGCAGCACTCAAACAAAAATTACACTCCGTTTACGATTACAGTCGCCTTGGTTTTGCCAATTTGCGCAAACCGTACCTGACCAAAGTGGATTTGCTGGAACAGGCAAGGTTGGAAAAACGTCAGGTTATTCTCGAAGGATATCATTCTTCCAACAGTAGCCAGGTGAACGACCGGCTGGTAGAGCCATTCCATCTAGTGCCTGCTGATGACATGCTCCACGCCTTTGATCTGGAAAAACGAGCCGTGCGGCACTTCCGGCTCACCCGCTTTGTGCGCGTTAAATTGACCAACACCCCTTGGGCACACGAAGGCCACCACAATATCATGAAAACGGATCCCTTCCGCATCGTTACGAACAAACAGGTCAATATTCACCTGCGCCTCAGCGTGGGTGCCTACAACGAACTCATTGAACGATACCCGCTAACCCGTGGTCATATCGAAGCTACCAGCGACCCGAATTCGTTTGATTTTCAGGCAGATGTGAACAGCCAGTTCTTTGGGCTGGCCAATTTTATCCTTGGGTTTTATCACCTGAATATTGAGGTGATTGCTCCGGAATCG
>Ga0105044_10003049_pt1 | contig 22919 bp, 13 predicted proteins | sample MAT01_FD_78092 | JGI IMG/M metagenome (GOLD analysis project Ga0105044, IMG submission 78092) | Freshwater microbial communities from Lake Fryxell liftoff mats and glacier meltwater in Antarctica - MAT-01 | ecosystem: Environmental > Aquatic > Freshwater > Ice > Liftoff microbial mat | place...
CGGGTCGCATCTCCACGTTGGCCGACACATCGCCACGCTTGATCAGGTCCTTCAGCCGCACGGCGTACTGTTTGTCGCCCTCTGAGCTGCGCAAAATCGTGGCACGGTTGCCGTCGGCAAAGTCGGTCAGACCCCCCACGGCAATCATCACATCCAGCAACGTCATTTTCTGGCGGAATGACAGGAACTGTGGCCGTGCGGCTTCGCCCACGACACGAATCTGCTCACTGAAGGGCCCGACAAAATTCGTCACGATGACCGTGACGACCGGATCCCGCACATAGGTCGACAACTTCTTTTCGATGTCCCGTGCAATCTCGACCGAGGTCTTGCCCTGGGCAACCAGTTCATCCACCAGCGGGGCAGACACCTTGCCATCGGGGCGCACCGGCACAGTCAGCGACAACTCAGGATTGCGCCAGACGATGATGTTCAGCGTGTCGCCTGCGCCGATGACGTAGTTGTAGTCGGGGCTGACGGCGCCAGCCTTGGCTGGCGGCAGTTGCTGCAGCGGCTGGGTGCTTGAGCAAGCCGCCAGCAACGCAGCAAGGGCACAGGTCAAGGCGATGCGCATGGCGCCGAGCGCAGACTTGGGTTGGAAGAGCGTTGTCAACACCGGAAAACTCCTGTGGGTTGGGCAAATCTTGCCCGTTATGGGCGGTCGATGGGCTCGGCAGAGATTGCTTGTCTCGGCAATTGCATCAAGACCGGGTCGAGATCATGGCATAGCGACATGGCTGATCGGCTCTGACAGCCTTGCGGCTTCTCGTGGCAACGGCGCATTTTTCACGTTCAAACTGGTCCTTGCCGTCGCGCTTGATTAGGCTCATGCGGGTCGCCGCAGCAGTTCGTGCCGGATTGCCGGCTCATGCAAAGCCACCAACTCAGAGAAACGAGCTTCCGGCACAACAAACGATACACGGCGGTCGCCCCGATGATGCCTGCCAAGGCTGGATGTCGTCGACAGAGTGTCAGGAATTTTTACATCTGCTGGCGATCTTCGCTGCCCCAATCGGGCACCGCGCTGGCGGAACCACCCAATCAGGGGGGGATCAGCGCGGGTGAGCGCTTTGGCTGCCAAATAGAGCCCATCACAGGACCCATCACAGCGCCGTCGTTTCATCTCCCTCACCGACGCAGGACAAGCCGGCCCCTGGCTTTGGCGCGAAATTTGCTTGCATTCGTTCAAGCCAAGAGCCATGGCAGGACTGCTGGAAGCCAAGAGCCATGGCAGGACTGCTGGAAGTCAAGAGCCATGGCAGGCTGCTGGGCGAAAAGATTGGGCTTGAAGATCAGGCGCTGACCGAGTCGGTTGGCCAGACTCGCGGATGTCCTGACCGATCGCCGGACCCATCTCCCGTCAACCTGCATGGACGTGGGTTGCGTTTGACAACGCTGATGCCGTATTTGTGCCATGTTGCCAGTCAATCCCGGGCTTGGGGGTCTGAGGATTGACAGCAGCTCTGAATCGATCCCTAAAATACCAAAGGATTGCCGCGCACTGCACGGAGAACACCTGATGAAAATAGATCCCGGTCACGACACAGATCTTCCGCCGACCACGCAGACTCGGATGCACAAGCCGCTGAGCAGGCGCTCGCTGTTGCGCGCAGGGGCTGGTGCCACGCCTGTGATACTGAGCCTGGCCAGCGGCCCGGTCGCGGCCAGCACGGCCGCCTGCACGGTGGCTTCGTCGTTCGTCTCTGTGGCCACCTTCAAGAGCCGCAACCCCACCGCAGCCGGTATTCAGTGCTCCACCCGCACGGCGGACCATTGGCGAGAACAAGCAGCACTGTCTGCGCCACCGGCCACGATGTTGGTCACAGTTTCCGCCTTGTTGGGTTCAACCACTTCCGGCTTCAACGGCCAGACGTTGCGCGATGTGATGCGGTTGCCATTGCCGACCACGGGCACTGTCGTCACGAGCGGAGAACTCGGCACGCTGCAGCACCTGATCGCTCTGGCGCTCAATCTGAACGCAGGCCATATCACAGCCGCGGGCGTGTTCAACCTGAGCTACATCCAAGGGATATGGTCCAACTACAAGTCCAACGGCAACCGCTACAAACTGCCGGCCTCCAACATCGACTGGGGCGACACTGAAATCATCGCCTGGCTGCGCTTCTTGATGTACCCGATCACCTTGCCGTCGTGATCAACCGCCCGTGGGCGAGGTAATTCACTCATTGAACGACAGCGCTGTGTTCACCACCGCAGCGGGCCTGCTGATCAAGCAATGGCCGGGCGAGGACACTGGGGTGGTTTTCACCACTGCAGAGCGCAAGACCCACCTGATCAGTCCATTGGCAGCCACCATCCTTGAGCTGAGTCGATCGGGCAACAGCGTTTCAGGCCTGCTTGCGCAGTGGACCGAGCCAGACGCCCCAACGGCGCAGCACGCTGGGCAACAAGTCTTGTTCGAAGACGAGTACAGCTCCGAAGAGCACAGCCGCAACACATTGTCTGAAGCGGTTCAAGGCCTGATCCAAGCGGGCCTGTTGCGTCGACTGGGATGACCTCGACCGTAGGCGAGCTTGGCTATCGTGAAATCTGCAGCCTGCTGCGCAGCGATCAGGGCCTCAGGCTGAAGACGGGGCCCTTTGGCAACCGGATTCGAAGCGCGCTGCCACAAGTGGCGCAAGCCGTCGCCAATCTGTACGGCAACTACCCGCTGCTGCAGAAGGATGACTTCATCGATTTTGACGTCGGCGTGAGCCGCCCTTCCGGGCTGCGCCGATGGTGGCAGCCGCAGGTCAGCTTCCAACTCGACGGCAACGCCCCCTTCAACCCCTTGCCGGGCGATCAAGGTTTCCCGCTGCTCGAGTGGGGATTGAACTGGTGCGTGTACGGCATGTGTCACCAATACCTGATCCTGCACGCGGCGGTGCTGGAACGAGGCGGACGGGCGCTGATCCTGCCCGCGCCATCAGGCTCGGGCAAAAGCACGCTGTGCGCGGCGCTGCTGTTCAACGGCTGGCGCTTGCTGTCGGATGAGCTGGCTTTGCTCGATCCTGTGTCGGGCCAGTGTATTGCCAACCCGCGCCCAGTCAGCCTCAAGAACGAGTCGATCACGGTCATTGGCGAACTTGTATCCGACATTGAATTCGGCTCCAGGGTCCATGAGACCTCGAAAGGCACGGTGGCCCACTTCGCTGCCCCCAAAGCAGCGGTCGACAGCGCCTCATCGCCTGCCTGGCCGGCCTGGATCGTCTTGCCACGCTGGCAGGCTGGAAGCGCGCTCAAGTTGCAACCGCTGGACAAGGCCAGGACCTTGATGCACCTGGTGGAAAACGCCTTCAACTACGACGTCTACGGGGCGGAGGGCTTCGAATTGCTGTCTCAGGTGGTCACGCGCAGTGCCTGCTTCAGCTTCGAGTACAGCGACCTGGGCGAAGCGATCGCCTGCTTTTCAAAGCTGTCGCATCAAGCCGGCGACGGATTGGCTTCGAGCAGCCTTGGATGGTCGACTTCTGGCTGAGAGGGTGTTGACGAAATGAACACACTCCTTGAGGCGTGGTGAGCAATCCGGAACAACCACCACCGCCCGTCGGCCTGGTGCAGGTGTTGAAGCAGCCAGGCCTGGCCCTCTCGCTGAAGGCGGCGGCCTGGTCGCACATCCTTCAGGAAGCGCGTGCCACAGGGCTGTTGGGCCGACTGGCGCACCGGCTGCAGGGCGAGGGCCTGGAAGCTCTGGCGACCTGCCCTGCTGCCATGCAGGGCCATCTGCGCTCGGCCTTGCGGGTTCACCGTGCACAACACGAAGAAGCTCTGCGCGAAGCACGCTACATCGACTTGGCCCTGGCGCAACTCGACGCACCCGTGGTGCTGCTCAAAGGGGCTGCCTATGTGGTCGCGGGCCTGCCTGCGGCGGCAGGCCGGGTGTTTTCGGATGTGGACATCATGGTGCCCAAAGACCGGTTGGCGCAGGCCGAGTCGCTGCTCGCCATGCATGGCTGGATGAGCACCGAGCAGTCGGCCTACAACCAGCGCTACTACCGACAGTGGATGCACGAATTGCCACCGATGCAGCATCTGCAGCGCATGACCGTGCTGGATGTTCACCACCGCATCCTGCCGCTGACGGCGCGCATGCAGCCTCACCCGGAACTGATGTTTGCAACAGCCGTGCCGCTGCCGGGGACGCGCCACCTGCACATACTTTCACCCACCGACATGCTCTTGCACAGCATGACCCACCTGTTCGTCAACGACGACATGAGCCATGCCTTGCGCGACTTGTCGGACCTGGACTTGTTGGCACGCCATTTTTCGCGAGATGAAGGCTTTTGGCCGCAGTTGATGACAAGAGCTCAAGAGTTGGACCTTGTCAGACCTCTGTGGCATGCGCTCCCTGAGCTGCACCGGGTCTGGCGCACGCCGATCCCCACTGCGGTGCTTCAGCAACTGAGCGCGCTGGGGCCGAGGCGGCCCGTCGCCGCAGCCATGCGTTGGATATGGCGCCAGGTCTTTGCGCCCACGCGGCCCCCTGGAACAAGGCACGCTGATTCCTGGAGCAGCGCCGCAGCCATGGCTGCGCTCTATCTGCGGGGCCACTGGTTGCGCATGCCACCGATGCTGCTGGTCCGCCACCTCAGCATCAAGGCCCTTGGGCTTCACCGCTCGGGCACAAAGCAACCGCCCCTGTGATTGCCGACGCTCCTTGAGCCTGGCCCAAACCGCAGCGAACAGATTTATGCTGCGTGATTTGCGAGTTTTTGTGTAACTTCCGGCGCGGTTCGAGCGTGGCGAACCCCCCATAGCAGGGATTGCGGTGAGCATCTGCCTCAAAATATAGTCGTTTGGCTCGCGAGGTTGCACGAGTTTTTTGCACGAGTTGCTGCAAACCAGGCTGAAACTATTGGAAGCTGCCTGGTCCACTTGGGAGCGGCGCTCGGTCCTCGCCGCTGGACGCAGAGTCGTTTTTAATCTATCTGCCCATTTGCCGGCTGCCAGCCACCGTTCTCGGTGGCTGCTTGTGATGGCAACTTGTGCAGATCGTGGGGCTGGCGGGCCCGGTGGATTGCTGTACTCAAAACGTCTTGGAATACATGATTCGCATTTTCAATCACTACATCCACCGAACAGCCATCAAAGGCATGCTGTTCGACTTGGCCTGGGTGATCCTGGTCGCCCTGGTCGTGGTCTCGCTGCAAGCAGACCGACTCAGCCAGGCCATCTCGCTGGCGGGCACCCATGTGATGTCTTTTGCGGCTTGCCTGTTTGTCATCAACAGCGCCTCCGGTCTGTATGAACCGGTCCCGGCAGGAACCGTCGGCCGCTCGCTGGCCCGGGCACTCTTTGTCTTGGCTTTGGCCTTGCCACTGGCGTACGCGATCTTCGGACTGCTGCCGGCAGGTTTTGCCAACCGCGAAGTGGTCCAATTGTCGATGATGGCCGGCGTCGCCGCGCTGATTCTCAGACGCGCTTACGTGGCCCATTCCACCGTTTCACCCGCAGGTCGCTCCAGGATCCTGATCTTCGGTGCTGGCCCTGCCGCTGAGGCGGTGGGCCAGACACTGCAGGCTTCCGACCCCAACGCGCAGATCGTGGGTTACATCGCCGGCCCCAACGAGAAAGAGAGCACGGTGCCCCCTGCAGCACTGCTCAACTCGGCAGGCACCCTGAGACAAACTGCACGCGCTCTGGGGGTGGACGAGATCGTGGTGGCCTTGACCGAGCGGCGCTCGGGCAGCATGCCGATGCGTGAGTTGCTCGACTGCAAGGCTGCTGGGGTCAAGGTGCACGACCTCAACACGCACTTCGAGAAGACGCTGGGCCAGATCCGTTTGGATTACGTCAGTGCCAGTTGGTTGATTTTTGGTGACGGCTTCAACCAGGGCAACTGGCGCACAGGCGTGAAACGTGTTTTCGACATCGTTTGTGCCACGGTTCTGTGCCTGATTTCCATGCCTGTGATCCTGTTCACCGCACTGTGTATCAAGCTCGAGAGCAAAGGGCCGGTGTTGTATCGGCAGCAACGTGTGGGCCTGAACGGCGAGCCCTTCAGCATTGCCAAATTCCGCAGCATGCGCAACGACGCCGAGGGTGACGGCAAGCCACGCTGGGCTGCCGCCAACGATGACCGCATCACCCGCGTAGGGCACATCATCAGGCGCTTGCGCATCGACGAGTTGCCGCAATTGCTCAATGTCCTGCGGGGCGACATGAGCCTGGTGGGGCCGAGACCTGAGCGACCCTTTTTTGTGGACAAGTTGACGCTGGATGTTCCCTTCTATGCCCTGCGCCACAGCGTCAAACCCGGCGTCACAGGTTGGGCCCAGGTGCGCTACCACTACGGGGCCACGGTCGAAGATTCGCAAGCAAAGCTGCAGTACGACTTGTATTACGTCAAGAATCACACGCTGTTCCTGGACCTGGTGGTGCTGTTTGAAACCGTCGGAGTGGTGCTGACCGGCAAAGGCGCACGCTGAGCTGCAGCGGATGCTTCACGCTGTGGGCCGAGCCCCCCAGGGGCGATCCACCTGAGTCTGCCCACTTTGATGCTCGGGCGGTTGCGGCAGTCAGGCATGGGCGCCCTTCGAGTCGTGCCAGTCGCGCCAGTCGCCGATCAAGTTGTGGCAAGGATGACGTGACTTTCAGCCGCTTGTGCTCACACGAAAGTCACGGCGGCAGTTGCATGAGCAATGTTTGGGGCGAGCGCGGCCAAAATGCTGCAGTTCAGCCCACACTCGCTCATCTTTGAACCCCATGCAAGCCCGAAACCCCTGCCCACCCGCCAGGCTTTGACCGCATGGGAACGGGGACCGACGAAGTTGCCTTCTGGGGCAACCTGCTGTCTGCAGCAGCCCACGGCGGATTTGCGCTGTACCTGCTGCTGAGCGCTGGCCAAAGAGGCAGCGGCCGCAGCGCCGGTTGGCTGCTGATGTCGGCGCTGATGTTGACCGCCATCTGGGCGCTGAGCAGCGCCGCTGCCCAGTACTTTGAGCAGGACTTCTGGGTCGGCGGCGCAGCGGCTGCAGACTTGGCGCGCTATGCCTTGTGGTTCGCGTTTCTGCTGCGACTGTTGCGCGTCGATACCAACTCGGGCTCAGCCACAGGCCCGGACTCCAGACTCGATCCCCGCTCCCTCAAAGCCGGCAGGCTCTTGAGCTACGGGGCCTTGGTGGCCTTGGCTGGCCATGCATTGCTGCTGCTGCAGGAGGGCGCGACGGCCTTGCCCAACCAGGCCTCACGCGCTTTGCTGATCAGCGCGCTGGCCTTACCCGTGGTGGGCATGCTGACGGTAGAGCAGTTGTTCCGCAACATTGGCGAAGACGCCCGCTGGGGGGCCAAGCCACTGTGTCTGGGCCTGGCCTGCATCTTTGCCTACGACATCTATCTTTTCTCTGAAGGGCTGCTTTTCACCCGCGTGGATGCCGATGCCTTGGCGCTGCGGGCGACGGTGCATGCCTTGGCCGTGCCGTTTCTGTGGATAGCTGCCAGGCGCCGCAGCGACTGGATACAGCACCTGCAAGTCTCCAGAACGGCCGCCTTCTATTCAGCCACGCTGGTTCTAGCGGGCGTTTATCTGCTGTTCATGTCGGCCGTCGGGTACTACATCCGCTACTTCGGCGGCAGCTGGGGTCGGGCACTGCAGCTCAGCCTGCTGGCGGTTGCATTCGCTCTGCTCGCGACGCTGCTTTTCTCAGGCGCCTTGCGCGCCTGGATCAAGGTGTTTGTGGGCAAGCACTTTTTCACCTACCGCTTCGACTACCGCGAAGAGTGGCTGCGTTTCACCGCGATGCTGTCTTCCAGACGCTCACCTCAGGAGACCGGATCGATGATCGTTCGAGGCCTGGCCAGGATGGTGGAATGCCCCGCTGGCAGTCTGTGGACCCGGGTTTCAGCAAACGCCCCCTACACCGAGGCAGCAAGCTGGAATGTGCCTTACACCAACGGCGCCGAACTGCCGGATTCGGCCTTCTGTGGGCTGCTCAGGGACAAAGGCTGGGTCATCGACCTGGAGGAGTACCGCACCTCACCGCGCCGCTACGGAGAGATGGTGATGCCGACCTGGCTGCTGGCCAGCCAAAGCCCCTGGCTGGTCGTGCCCCTGCAGGTCGATGAGGAACTGCTCGGTTTTGTGGTCTTGTCGCGTCCACGCGCGCCTGTGGGCCTGAACTGGGAGGTGCTGGACCTGCTGAAAACCGCCGGCCGCCAAGCTGCGGGCTATCTGGCGCAGATGCAAGCCACCGAAGCCTTGCTGGAGGCCCGCAAGTTCGAAGCCTTCAACCGCATGTCGGCCTTTGTCGTGCATGACCTGAAAAACATCGTCACCCAACTCTCACTGATGCTGAAGAACGCGGAGCGACTGCGCGACAACCAGGAATTTCAGCAAGACATGTTGCTGACCGTCGAAAGCTCCTTGGAGAAAATGCGCCGCCTGATGCTGCAACTGCGCGAGGGTGCCACGCCCGTAGGCACTGCCCGCGGCGTCGAATTGCAGCCGCTGGTCAAACGCCTGCAAGCCCTGGCAACGGCACAGGACCGCCGGCTGGAAGTCGAGGAGCTGGAAGACCTGTCCACCCGGGGTCACGAAGACCGGCTGGAGCGTGTTTTGGGCCATCTCGTGCAAAACGCCCTGGACGCGACGCCTGCAACAGGTAGGGTATGGATCGGCGTAGAGCGTTACAGCGGTCAGATACGGGTCGAGGTGGGCGACACCGGCGCAGGCATGACCGAAGAGTTCGTCCAATCCCGTCTCTTCAGGCCCTTCAACACCACCAAGCACAGCGGCATGGGCATAGGAACGTATGAAAGCTATCAGTATGTGCGGGAGTTGGGGGGCGACATCCAGGTCAAGAGCCTGGTCGGCAAAGGCACGGTCGTGAGCGTTTGCCTGCCGTTGCTGCAAACGCAGGCCGACACGGGGCTGCTGCGCGAGAGCCAGCGATGAGCGGCCAGGCCAGTACGCCTTTGCTGATCGTTGAGGACGACCTGGCACTGCAAAAGCAGATCAAGTGGTCGCTGGACAGCTTTGACTCCGTGACCGCTGCAGACCGCGAAAGCGCATTGGTTCAGGTGCGACGGCACCAGCCCGCAGTGGTGACGATGGACCTGGGGTTGCCGCCAGACCCGGATTCAGTCTCCGAAGGCTTCAAGCTGCTCGAGCAGATGCTGGCGCTGGACCCCGGCATCAAAGTCATCGTGCTGACCGGACAGAACGACCAGGCCAATGCGCTGCGTGCGGTAGCAATGGGCGCCTACGATTTTTTGGCCAAGCCCTTTGAGCCCGAAGTGCTGAAACTGACGATCGAGCGCGCCTACCGAGTGTCGGAGTTGCAAGCCGAGAACCGACGTTTGCAAGCACTGCATCAGCCCGACGCCCTTTCCGGCCTGCTGACCCGCGACGCGGAAATGCTGCGTGTGGCGCGCCTGGTCGAGCGCGTCGCATCCAGCGATGCCACCGTGCTGTTGCTGGGTGAAAGCGGCACCGGCAAAGAAGTGCTGGCCCAGGGCCTGCACGCGGCCAGCAAGCGCAGCGGGCGTTTCGTGGCCATCAACTGCGCAGCGATCCCGGAAAACCTGCTGGAGAGCGAGCTCTTCGGCTACGAGAAGGGCGCCTTCACTGGGGCCACGAAGACCACTCCCGGCAAGATCGAGACCGCCAACAACGGCACCCTGATGCTCGACGAGATCGGCGACCTGCCGCATCCACTGCAGGCCAAACTGCTGCGCTTCTTGCAGGAGCGGCGCGTCGAACGTCTGGGCGGCAGGCAAGAAATCGCGGTCGACGTGCGTGTGGTCTGCGCCACCCACCAGGACTTGAAGGGGCTGATTCAGGAAACCCGCTTCAGGGAAGACCTCTACTACCGACTGGCCGAAATCGTTGTCGACATTCCGCCGCTTCGCGAGCGCACTGGGGACGCGCTGCTGCTGGCCCATGCCTTCCTGCGTCGCTTCGCACAAGAGCAGCGCCGCCATCACCTGGCCTTTGGCGAGGACGCGCTGCGCGCCATCGAACACCACAACTGGCCCGGCAATGTGCGCGAGTTGCTCAATGCCACCAAACGTGCATCCATCATGTGTGAAGGTGACCGTGTGAGCTGTGAGGACCTGGGCCTGCGCCCAGCGCCCGAGCACACCGACACAGGTGAGCTCTCGGATCTGGACCTGCGCACGGTGCGCGAAGCAGCCGAGCGCCAGGCCATCATGGCCGCACTGGGGCGCACCAACGGTAACATCGTCAAGGCTTCAGAAGTATTGGGCGTCAGCCGACCCACCTTGTATGACCTGATGCGAAGGCTGGCCATCAAATGAGGCCCCAGACTCGCAGCCTGTACCCCTGCCGGGTGACCCTCGCTCCCACTCAATCCCGTGCAGCTGGGTGGGGGAACATGGGCCATGCAGGCGCTCCCCTTAGACCCACCCCTGGTCATTGGCTGTTTGGTACAACGACCGCAGGGATTTTTCGCTTCAAGAGGTCATTCATGTTCCGTCACGCAACGATCGCACTCTGCGCCGCCCTGGCCCTGGCTGGTGCCGCCGGACTCTCAGGCTGCAAAGGCTCTGTTTCAGAAACGGAGATGGTTGCTTCAGCCGAAGAATGGCTCAGCAAAGGCGACCATCGTGCAGCCGTCATCCAGCTCAAGAACGCTCTGGCCGACAACCCCGACTCGGCCAAAGCCAGGCTGTTGCTGGGCCGCGCCCTGATGATGGGCGGCGAACTGTTGCCCGCTGGCCTGGAGCTGGAGAAGGCGCGTGAACTCGGCGCCCCTGCTGAGCAAGTGGCGCCCGATCTGGCGCGCGTGCGCCTGATGACCGGCAACATGAACAAGCTGATCGAAGAGTTCGCCGATGTGCAACTCAGCGATCCTGCTGCTTCAGCCGATCTGCTCAGCTCTGTGGCCACCGCCTACGGAGCCAGGGGCGAGACCGGCAAAGCCCGCTCGTTGGCGGAACAGGCACTCACCGCCAAGCCCGGATTTGTGGCCGCCAAGGTGCTGCTGGCGCAACTGGAGGCCACCGAAGGCAAGGTGGATGAAGCTTTGGCACTGCTGCAGCAGGCGCTTGGTACGGAGCCGGACAACGCCAGCGCCGGTATCTTGCGGGGGGATCTGCTGTGGAAGATCAAGAAGGACACTGCAGCGGCCGAAAAGTCCTTCAAGCATGTGCTGTCCAAGCATCCGGAATCGATGGGGGCGCACACCTCCTTGATCGCGATGTTGGCGCAGGAAGGCAAGGTCGATCAATCCAAGGCGCAGTTTGCCGAGCTCAAGAAGGCACTGCCCAACCACCCTGAGACCGTGTTTTACGAAGCACAGGTCGCGTTTTCCAACCAGGACTACAAGCTCACCCGCGAACTGACCGACCGTCTGTTGCGCGTGATGCCGGAAAACCCGCGCGTGCTGGAACTTTCTGGTGCAGCCGAATACCGGTTGGGCCAGTTCAGCTCTGCCGAGACATTCCTGGCCAAGGCACTGGTCAACGCGCCCACCCAAGTCATGTCACGTCAGTTGTTGGCCCAAACCTACCTGCGCAGCGGCCAGCCTGCCAAAGCTCTGGAAGTTCTGCGACCGGTGGTCAGCAGCCCACAACCCGATGGTGTCAGCCTGTCCTTGTTGGGCGAAGCACACCTGCAACTGGGTGACTCGGCAAAGGCAGATGCCGCTTTCGAGCGCGCGACCAAGGCCGACCCCAAAGACAACCGTGTGCGCACGGCCGTTGCGGTCGCCCAATTCGCCCGTGGCAACCCTGCAGCCCTGAGTGAGCTGGAGTCCATCGCCGCCAGTGACACCAACCCCCGCGCCGACCTGGCCATCATCTCAGCGCGTTTGCGCCAAGGTGACAACGATGGCGCGCTGGCGGCAGTGGCAGCGCTGCAAAAGAAAGTGCCCGACCGCGCGCTGGCCGATGCCGTGCGCGGGCAAATTCTGCTGCGCAAGAGAGACAACGCAGGCGCGCGCAAGAGCTTTGAGGCTGCGCTGAGCAAGGAGGCGGCCTATTTCCCTGCTGTGGCAAGCCTGGGCGCGATGGACCTGGCAGAAGGCAAGGCCGACGCAGCACGCAAACGATTCGATGACTTCATCAAGGCCCACCCCACCAACCATCAGGCCTGGCTGGCGCAAGCCGAATTGGCGGCGCGTACCGGCGCCCCGGTGGCTGAGGTCAGCCGCCTGGCACGAGAGGCCGTCAGAGTCAACCCCAATGAGCCTGCAGCCAGACGGGTGCTGATCGAGCAGTTGATCTCGGCCGGCGACGCCAAAAGCGCGGTGGTGGCGGCGCAGGAAGCCAGCGTCGTGATGCCCAACAATCCCGATATCGCTGAAGCGATGGGGCGCGCCCAATTGGCGGCTCGTGAAAGCCAGCAGGCCATCGCCACCTTCAGGCGCCTGGTCTCGCAACAGCCCAACAACCCGCGGCTGCAGCTGCGCCTGGCCGAGGCCATGCTGTTGGTCAAGGACACCGAAGGTGCACGCAAGGCCCTGATGCGGGCGCTCGACATCCAGCCTGGTTACTTGCCGGCCACACGGGGCCTGGCCACCTTGGCGATGATGGAGGGCCGAGCCCAGGATGCGCTGGTGGTGGCCAAAGAGATCCAGAAAGCGCGCCCCAAGGACGCTCTGGGCTGGATGGTTGAAGGTGAAGTGCAACAAAGCACCAAGAGCTACCCTGCGGCCATCGCTGCGTACCGGGCAGCACTGCAGCGAGCCAAGACAACCGAAGTCGCCATCAAGCTGCACAACAGCATGCTGGCCGCTTCGCAACGTGCAGAAGCCGATCGCTGGGCCGAGCAGTGGATGCAGGAGAACCCGCGCGACGCGGGCTTCCGCTTCTACACGGGCGACATGGCTCTGGCCCGCGGCGAGCATGCTGCAGCCGAGGCGATCTACCGCCAAGTGCTGGAAATTCAACCCAAGAACGCGCTGGCCATGAACAACGTGGCATGGTTGATGGTCAAGCAAGGCAAACCCGGTGCCACCGCGCTGGCCCAGGAGGCCAACAGCCTGCTGGAAGACCGGGCGCCGCTGATGGACACCCTGGCCACGGCGCTGGCGGCAGAGGACAAACTGCCCAAGGCGATCGAGATCCAGAAGCGCGCGCTGCAACTCGATCCCCACAATCCGGAGATTCGCCTCGGCCTGGCACGCTACCTTTTGAAATCAGGCGACAAGTCCTCGGCGCGCGCCGAGCTCGAAACGCTGGCCAGGCTGGGGGACCGTTTTTCTTCGCAGGCTGAAGTCGCTGCTTTGCTGAAGGGGCTGTGAACCCAACAACGTCGGCCCGGTACGGCCGGCGCAGATTGCTGGCGACTTTGTGCAGCGGCGCCTGGCTCAGCCTGGGGGGTACGGGCAAAGCGCAGGCGGCTCAAGCCGAGGGATCACGGGGCCTGCCGGCGGCGATCGCCGACTTGCGACCCTCGGTGGTGCCCGTGGGCACCTACAGCGCCACCGACAACCCGCGTTTTGGATTCAGAGGCAGCGGATTTGCCGTCGGCGACGGCAGCCTGGTGGCCACCAATTTCCATGTGCTGCCCAACATTGCAGAGTTCGAGCCCGGGCGCACGATGGCGGTGCTGCCTCCAGGCACACGCGACCTCAGCCTGGCGCGCCGAGCACAGGTGGTGGCAAGCGACCCCGGCACCGATCTGACTTTGCTGAGAATCGAGGGTGCACCCCTGCCACCCGTCAAACTGGCCCAGCCCGGCACCGTGCGCGAAGGGCAAAGCATCGGCCTGATGGGTTTTCCCATCGGCGGCATCTTCGGCTTTGCGCCCGTCACGCACCGCGGCATCGTGGCCTCGATCACCTCATTGGCGTTACCTGCACCCACTGCAGGGACGCTGGACCCGCGCGCCATCATGCGCCTGCGCCAAGGCAATTTCGAGGTTTTCCAGCTCGATGCCACAGCGTACCCAGGCAACAGCGGCGGCCCGGTGTTTGACGCCGAAAGCGCTGAGGTGGTGGCCATCATCAACCTGGTGCTGGTCAAGGGCAGCCGCGAGAGCGCGCTGAGCAACCCCACGGGCATCAGTTACGCGATTCCGGTCCGGCACCTGATCGAACTGCTGAAGAATCGCTAGCGGCCTGGCGCCAGCCCTGCTTGCTGCTCGCAGCCAAAGTGAGCAATCACATTTTGTAGTAGGCCCGGTACCAATCGACAAAGCGGCCGATGCCCGTGCGAATGTCGGTCGCAGGTGTGAAGCCAGTCCACTCGCGCAGGCTGTCCACATCGGCGTAGGTGGCCGGCACATCGCCGTCCTGCAGCGGCAGCATGTTCTTCTTGGCCTGCATGCCCAGGGCATCCTCGATGCAGCCCACAAAATCCATCAACGGCACGGGATTGTGGTTGCCGATGTTGAAGACCTTGAACGGCACATTGCTGCTGCCAGGGTCGGGCTGCTCAGAACTGTAGGCAGGGTCAGCGGCTGCGACACGATCCAGCACCCGGATGACGCCTTCGACGATGTCGTCGACATAAGTGAAATCGCGCTGCATGCGGCCATGGTTGAAGACGTCGATGGGCCGCCCCTCCAGGATCGCCTTGGTGAACAAAAACAGCGCCATGTCCGGCCTGCCCCAGGGCCCATAGACCGTGAAGAAGCGCAGCCCGGTGGTGGGCAGGCCAAACAAATGGCTGTAGGTGTGCGCCATCAACTCGTTGGCCTTCTTGGTCGCTGCGTACATGCTGACCGGGTGGTCCACGCTGTGGCGCTCCGAGAACGGCATGTGGGTGTTGCCGCCATAGACGCTGGAACTGGAGGCGTAGACCAGATGCTGCACCTGTTGGTGTCTGCAACCTTCCAGGATGTTCATGAAGCCGACGATGTTGCTGTCCACGTAGGCATGCGGGTTCTGCAGCGAATAGCGCACGCCGGCCTGGGCTGCCAGGTGGATGACACGCTCGAAGCCCTGCTTGGCAAACAGCGCGGCCATGCCCTCTCGGTCGGCGACGTCCAAATGCACGAACTCGAAACCCGGCTGTGCGCTCAGCCGTGCCAGGCGGTCGCGCTTGAGCTGCACGTCGTAATAAGCGTTGAGGTTGTCCAGACCCACCACCTGGTCACCTCTGGCCAGCAGGCGCAGCGAGGTGGTCATGCCGATGAAGCCGGCGGCGCCGGTAAGCAGAATTTTCATGAGGTAGGTGCGAGTGACGGCGGAACATCGGCGTTGCACTCTGCGGCTTCGTCGATGGACCCAGAAGCCGCCATTCTTGCACCCGGGCATGCTCCCCAGGGCATGACCCCTGCACTCGGGGCAGCAGCAACGCCCAGCATGTCACACAGGTCCACGCGCCAAGCGCGCGGTGCGCAGCCATGGGGACAGCCCGGCCCTGGACCCGCACTCGGACCCGCATCGCTACGGGTTTTCGAGGATCACAAAGATCGACAAAGTGTCAACAGCCTGATACATTAATTCATGTCATCTTTATCTGACACTCTTCGAACGCAGGTGTTGAGACTCCGCCAAACACCCTGCCAAACACCCCTTTGCACGGCCCACAGTCGATCCTGGCCCACTGCAAACTCCACAAGCCGTGTCAGCGCTTACAGCCCCACGAATCATTCATGACCGTCCTGGCTTTCAGTTTGAACCACCATCGCGCGCCGCTGGACATGCGCGGGCGTTTTGCAATTTCTGCGGAACAGGTTCCCGGCGCGCTCAAAGATTTGCGGCAGCACCTGTCGGCATCGGTATCCGAAGCCGCACTGCTGTCGACCTGCAACCGCACCGAGTTGTACCTGGTGGGCGACGCGCCAGTCGAGACCTTGAGTGAACAAGCCTTGAACTGGCTGAGTGCCCAGACTGCCAAAACCGCAAAGTGCGACCGCACGGCATCCGCATCGCAAAGCAGCCCCCGCACGCAGCCTTGCAGCGCGCCTTTGAGCCCGACGCTGCTGGCCCCGCATGTGCTGTCCGCAGAAGACCACGATGCAGCACGCCACGTCTTCAGAGTCGCATCGGGACTGGACTCGATGGTGCTCGGCGAGCCGCAAATACTGGGCCAGATCAAGTCAGCGGTGCGCCAGGCCAGCCAGGCCGGCACGCTGGGCAGCACCTTGCACCAGCTGTTCCAGCGCTCTTTTGCCGTTGCCAAAGAGGTGAGGACCCGCACCGAGATCGGCAGTCACACCGTCAGCATGGCGGCCGCTGCAGTGCGGTTGGCGTCAGAGATTTTCGAAGACTTGACGGCCCTGCGGGTGCTGTTTGTCGGCGCCGGCGAAATGAACGCCGGCGTGGCCACCCACTTTGCAGCCCGCCAGCCGCGCAGCATGGCCTTTGCGCTGCGCCACCCGGAGCGCGGCCAGGCGCTGGCCGACAAGCTGGGGGCGACGACCCTGCCGCTGTCCGAATTGCCGAACCAATTGCAACATTACGATGTCGTGATCTCCTGCACTTCCAGCACCCTGCCGTTGATCGGCATGGGGGCGGTCGAGCGGGCCTTGAAAGCACGCCGTCGGCGCCCGATGCTGTTGGTGGACCTGGCAGTGCCGCGCGACATCGAAGCCGAGGTCAGGGACTTGCCCGACGCCTACCTGTACACCGTGGACGACTTGGCTGATCGCGTGCGCAACGCCGGCGACAGACGTCAGGCGGCCGTGGAACAGGCCGAGGCCATTGTCGACGCCGGTGTCAGCGGCTTTGCCCAGTGGTGCGATCAACGCAGCAGTGTGCCGCTGATCCAGGCGCTGCAGCAGCGTGCCGAAGAGTGGCAGCGCGTGGAAATCCAGCGCGCCAGCCGCCTGCTGGCACGCGGTGACAGCATCGAAGCAGCGATGCGCGCGCTGGCACAGGGCCTGAGCCACAAGATGATGCATGGCACCTTGCGCGCCCTGCACGAGGCACAAGGTGACAGGCGCCAACAGATGAGCGATGCAGCCTCGCAACTGTGGCTGCGCAGGCCCCCTGAATGCCTGGCTGCCAGTGCGCCGGAGGCGCACCCTCCTGCAGCGTTGGTCGCTCGCACAATGCAACAACTTGACGGGCAGCTGGACCCACAAAGAGACGGCCGCTGCGACAAGCAAAACAGTCTGCCGGTCGCTGCCTGAACAAGCAGGGACCGGCCCTCTGAGTGCAGGCGCTGGCCTGCAGAGGAGGAGCGGTTTACGCACTTGCCATCACGCATTTGCCATCACGCATTTGCCATAACAGACGTGCCGACGGAAGTCGGCCGTTGCATGTCTGTCTGATGTCTGTCCGATGACGGGCGCTCAGCCGTCGTCCTCGGTACCTTGCTCGGCGATCCCGAAACGTCGCAGTTTGACGTACAGGCTCTGCCGCGACAGACCCAGCAGCAAAGCCGCTGAAGAACGTTTGTCACCCGTCATGTCCAGCGCGGTCTGTATGCACAGTTGTTCGATCAGGTCGGTGGTCTCCGTCACGATGTCCTTCAGCGGCATGTTGCCCACCAGGTCGGTCAGGTCAGCCACACTGCGGGTGACAGCGCTGCCTGCAGCAGCCTCGGACTTGATGCGTCGCTCGACATTGCGCACTGCAAAACCCAACACCATGTCAGGCGCTGCAGACAGCATGGAGGCAGCAATCTCGACCTGGGTCAGGACGCCGGACTCGCCACGAATGCTCGTCACAAACAGACCCGCGTTGCCGCGTTGGCGCAGGTTGCTGATCAACACCCCCAACTCGACCCCCGTGCGGCCCACCCAACGGTCCAGCAACTGCCCGACCATGCTTCGTTGATCGGGCATCTGCGCCAACACAGCAAAGGCGGCGTTGCTGTGCAACACCCGGCCCTGGCTGTCGGTCACGACGATGGCATCTGAAGCAGACTGTAGAAAGGCGGCCGCCAGGGCTGCTTGCTGCGCAGCAGCATGCGTGAGTTGTGCGGACGGGCCCGCGAGATGTGGGCCGCCGCCGCGAAGACCTGTGGTGGCCAAGGCCTCGGTGGCGCCTGCTTGCGCTGCGTCGGTGGGCACCGGCTGCGCTTGCTCCACGACGCGCACCAGCAGCAAAGTGCTGTCGTCTTGCCTGAAGATCGAAGCCGCCACCAGCACCTTCAAATGTGAGCGCGCCAAACGGGCGCTCAGGCCTTCGTTTCCGCCAGCGCCACGCGCACTGGCCAGCACCGCTTGCAACGGCGCCAAGGTGCCCTCGTCGAACAGCGATGTCAACGCGCTGCCCACCAGCTTGGGACCCCGTGTCGAAGGCCCGCACAAGGTCTGGGCCGCCGGGTTGACCTCCAGCACCTTGAGCGAAGCCGCGTCGACGATCAGAACGGCCTCTCCTGAAGACTGGAACAGGTGGCGGTAACGGGTTTCGGCCTCACGGAATCGCCAATAGTCGCGCTCCATGCTTTGTTGTGACTCGACCAGGCGCTGTTGCAAGGCCACCATGCTGCCCAGGCTGCGGCCGACCACGAGCACGCGCTGCACGGGTGCCGGGCCGCTGCTGGCCCGCGCCTCCTTGGTGGCGCCTGCCGCTTGCGAAGAAGCACTGCTCTTTGCCGGTTTGGCCGGTTTGGCCGGTTTGGCCGACGCAGTTTCGAGCACAACGACGGCCATCGCCCGGTAGAGGATCGGCAAGTCCTGACTGTCGGAAATGGGGTGGTTGACCTGGCGCCAGCGCGGCGATTCGTTGCGGGCTTCCTGCAGCAGCTGCTCGATCTTGCCGCGACTCTCGGCAGTGACCGTGTCGATCCACTGCTTGCCCGACCAGGAAGCGATGTGCTCTTGCGGCAACTCGGGGTCTTGAACCAGACTGCTGAGGACCTTGCCGGCAGGGTCCAAGACCAGCCCGAGGTCGCTGGCCAGGGTCAGCAGCCCGGTGGCCGCCACAGCAGTCAAGGCTCCGACGGCCGGCCTGGGGGACATCGTCTTCTTCAACAGCATACGCGGCCTGCTCCAAGCTCTGGCCAGCGGTCATCCCTCAGATGGGAATGGGCCCCAAAGGCTGCGTTGCGCATATCTTCAGTCCCCGCCAGACGGCGCAATCTCGGCGCGCCCCGCAGGGGCGTCGGGGCCTGGATCGACGCTGCGAGGGACTTGGCGCGTCATCACATGCGGGACGCTGCCCATGCATTGACGCGCCAGCGCAGGCGCCTGCCTGGCGTCCATGACCCAGGCGTCACAACCCAGGTGATCGGCCCAGCCAGGGTTGGCCTGAAAAAGCGGCCCACCCACCATGATCACGACGGCTGCGTTGCGGCTGGTCAGGCGCACGGCATCAATGTGCAGGCGCAGCCAGTCCAGGCGGGTCTCGGAGCCGATCGAAAAGCCGACCACATCAAACCACTCAACCTGCACGCGGCGCGCTGGATCTTGGGCAGCAGGGCCGACCAGCATGTCGACCGCCCAGGCGTCACGCCTGAAAAACTCGGCGACCATTGCCAGGCCCAGGCCATGCTGCTCGTCCGGCGGCTGAGCCAGCAGCACCGAGTGGGGCTGAGCCGTGGCTGGCATGTGGGGCGCAAAGTCGATCGAGAACTCACGCATCAGCCGCTGCAATCGGGCCAGGCCTGCCGTGACCGCGGCGAAGTCACAACGATCCTCGGCCCACAGCTCACCCAGGTTGCGCGCCACAGGCGCCAGAAGATCGACAAAGATGGCCTCAGCTGGCACCGCTCTGCGGCGCAGTCGTTCAAACAGGGCTGTGATATCTTGCTCCGCACCATCCAGGATCAGGGTTGTCAGCAGGCCTATCTCCTGCCGCCTGGGCGCAGCCGGACCCAACCCGGAAGAGCGTGGCGGGCGCGACTGTGCGACGCGAGGAATCACTTGTGCGTACAAGGTTCTGAACAATTTGCAGTCATGCCCTTCAAGGCGGCTTTCCAATGCAGGAGAGTTGCCCTGATTGATGCCCCCGACCCCGGCATCTGCCAAAGGCCGATATCCCGACATCGGACTGATCGGTGTGCCGCCTGATTCGGCAGCGCGACTCAACACGGCCTCCGGTGCAAAAAGGTCAAACAAGCGCTCAAGCTGACTGCGTTCACCACGCCTCCCTTGTCTGCAGACAGTGCACCACACCACGAAGCCAGGCCGCGCAGCGTGCAAAGACCAGCCATGACTTGGACTCCAGGACAAAAAAGCCGTCACTGACCGCATCCAACGGCAGCCGGGCGCCTCAGGCTCTGCAGTCAATCACCCTGCTCGACCCTGGATGCCGCACAAATTGCCAAAGACCCCACCGACGAAGGGCCTGTTGTACAGATGATCGGCGCTCCGCAGCAATGTGTCAAGTCTTGTTTACGTCAACACAGGTTGTCACTTTTCGTGACTTATGACCTGTGACCCGTGACCTGTGACTTGAACACGTCCTCGCAGGCTGCCTCGGTTTCCTGCTCCCGCCGCAGTTCAAACTCACAGCCACTGCCAAGCGGAGCGAAACCGTCAACGGCGCTGCGGCAGCACTTCAGGCGGCCATCCGCTGCGGGCCGGCGCGCCAGCGCTCCATCAGTCGTTGCCACTTGATCTGGGCAGCATGCAGGTGACGTTCCTTGACATGCCCATAGCCACGAATCTCTTCCGGCAGGCGGGCGATCTCTGCCGCCAGAGCAAGGTTGTCTGCGTCCAGCGTGGGCAGCAATTCTTCGATGCAGCGCTTGTACTGCTCGATCAGGGCGCGCTCGGTCTTGCGCTCTTCGGTGCCACCAAAGGGGTCGAAAGCGCTGCCACGCAAACCCTTGAACTTGGCCAGCACGGCAAAGGCACTGCGCATCCAGGGCCCGAAAGGCTGCTTGATCAATTCGCCTTTGTCGTTGCGTTTGGCAATGCCGGGTGGGGCCAGGTGATGCACCAGCTTGTAGTCCCCTTCGAACATGCCAGACACCTTGTCGGTGAAGGCCTTGTCGGTGTGCAGTCTGGCCACTTCGTATTCGTCCTTGTAGGCCATCAGCTTGAAGAGGTAACGCGTCACCGCTTCGGTCAAAGCGCTCTTGCCCAAAGGGGTCTCGGCCTGCTGCACACGGGTCACGAAGTCCTTGTACTGCTGCGCGTAGGCCGCGTTTTGGTAGTCGGTGAGAAAAGTGATGCGTTGCTGCAGCATGTCGGCCTGGCTGGGCTTCTTCAGAAACTGGATCACTTGCTGCGCCTTGAACTGCGACTGCACTGAAGCCAAGTCGTGGGCGCAGCGCCGCCCCCACTCAAAAGCGCCCTTGTTGTTGGCGATCTGCACACCGTTGAGCTCGATGGCACGCATCAAGGCGGCATGGCTCAAAGGCACACGTCCGTGCTGCCAGGCAAAGCCCAGCAGCAGCGGATTGGTGTAGATGCTGTCGCCCAGCAACTGCACTGCCACCTGCTCGGCATCGAAGGCCGCCAAGTAATCAGCACCGACGCTGTCGCGGATTGCGACTTCGCAGTTGGCGCCAGGGAACTGCCAATTGGCGTCTTTGACGAACGAAGCCGTGGGCGTGCCGTGGGTGTTCAACGCCACAAAAGTGCGGCCCTGCTGCATCACCGACATCGTGTAGCGGTTGGCGCCGACGATGCTGTCGCAGGCGATCACCAGATCGGCTTGCGCGGTATCCACCTTGGTGGTGAAGATCTGATCGGGCCGGCGCGCGATCTGCACATGGCTCCAGGTCGCACCGCCCTTCTGCGCCAGGCCACCCGCATCCTGGGTCACCACACCTTTGCCTTCCAGGTGTGCGGCCATGCCCAATAACTGACCAATGGTGATGACCCCTGTGCCGCCCACACCACCGATCAAGATGCCCCAGGCTTTCTCTGCCAGCGGCAAGGTCGGCTCAGGTACGGGCGCCATCGTGGCGATGTCGCCGCGCTGCTCCTTCTTCGGCTTTTTCAGCTCTCCGCCTTCGACCGTGACAAAACTCGGGCAGAAGCCTTTGAGGCAAGAATAATCCTTGTTGCAACTGTTCTGGTTGATGCGCCGCTTGCGCCCGAACTCGGTCTCGACCGGCTCCACCGACAGGCAGTTGCTTTGCACGCTGCAGTCGCCGCAGCCTTCGCACACCAGCTCGTTGATGACCACCCGCTTGGCGGGGTCGACCATCTTGCCGCGCTTGCGACGGCGGCGCTTCTCAGTCGCGCAGGTCTGGTCGTAGATGATGACCGTGGTACCGGTGATCTCGCGAAACTGGCGCTGGATGCTGTCCAGCTCGTCACGGTGGTGCACCGTCACGCCGGCCTCCAGGCCCACACCCTCGTACTTCTCCGGCTCGTCGGTGACGATCACCAGCCTGGTCACGCCTTCGCTGACCAGGCTCTTCATGATCTGCTGCACCGAGTGGCCTTCAGGCCGCTCGCCCACCTGCTGGCCACCGGTCATCGCCACGGCATCGTTGTACAGCACCTTGTAGGTGATGTTGACGCCGGAGGCGATGCTCTGGCGCACCGCCAGGATGCCGCTGTGAAAGTAGGTGCCGTCGCCCAGGTTGGCAAAGACGTGCTGATCGGTGGTGAACGGCGCCTGGCCCACCCACGCCACACCTTCGCCGCCCATCTGGCTGAAGGTGGAGGTGCTGCGGTCCATCCACGTCGCCATGTAGTGGCAACCGATGCCGGCCATCGCACGGCTGCCTTCAGGCACCTTGGTGCTGGTGTTGTGCGGGCAGCCGCTGCAATACCAAGGGGTGCGCTCACCCGTGTCGACGGTTTGTGCCGCCAGCTGCTGCTCACGGTTGGCGACTTCCGACAGCCGCTGATCCATGCGCGCCACCACCTCGGGCGGCACGCCCAGTTTCTTCAGCCGCTTGGCGATGGCGCGCGCGATCAGCGCCGGGCTCAGGTCCGCCTTGGGGCGCAGCAACCAGTTCTGGCTCGGGTTGGGCCTGCTCCACTCGCCGCCCGAAGCGTCGCCTTCCGGCTCATCGAACTTGCCCAGCACATTGGGGCGCACATCGGCACGCCAGTTGTACAGCTCTTCCTTGATCTGGTACTCGATGACCTGGCGCTTTTCTTCGACTACCAGGATCTCTTGCAGGCCTTTGGCAAAGTCACGCGTGATCGTTGCTTCCAGCGGCCAGACCACGTTGACCTTGTGCAGCCGGATGCCCAAGGC
>Ga0105044_10003051_pt1 | contig 22907 bp, 25 predicted proteins | sample MAT01_FD_78092 | JGI IMG/M metagenome (GOLD analysis project Ga0105044, IMG submission 78092) | Freshwater microbial communities from Lake Fryxell liftoff mats and glacier meltwater in Antarctica - MAT-01 | ecosystem: Environmental > Aquatic > Freshwater > Ice > Liftoff microbial mat | place...
CGCGACGACGGTACCCATCCGTCGTCGGCGGGTGAGCGGAACGAGTCGAGATGTGCAGCGAACGGGTTCCCACGCGACGACGGTACCCATCCGTCGTCGGCGGGTGAGCGGAACGAGTCGAGACGTGATGGGACGTGCCTGCACGGTTGCGGTCGACGCCATGGGCGGCGACCGGGCGCCCGGCGAGATCGTCGCGGGCGCGCTCCAGGCGGCGCACGAACTCGACGTCGGCGTCCTCTTGGTGGGTCGGCCGGACGCGATCGAACCCTTGTTCCCGGCGGGCGGTCCGCCCGACGGTGTCGAAGTCGTCGCCGCGAGCGAGGTCGTGGCGATGCACGACGACCCCGCGTCGTCGGTGCGCACGAAGAAGGACTCGTCGCTCGTGCGCGCCGCGGAAGCGGTCCGCGACGGTCGTGCGCAGGCGATGGTCGGTGCCGGCAACACCGGCGCGACCATGGCGAGCGCACTGCTCCGTTGCGGGCGGATCAAGGGTGTCGCCCGACCGGGCATCGCGGTGCCGATCCCGGTCCCCGGGTCCCACCCCCAGATCCTCATCGACGGTGGGGCGACGGTCGACTGCGACCCCGAGTGGCTCCTCCAGTTCGCCCGCATGGGAAGTGAGTACGCCCGCGCCCGGTTCCGCATCGACGCGCCGACCATCGGCCTCCTCTCGAACGGTGAAGAAGCCGGCAAGGGCGACGACCTGCGCAAGCGGGCGTTCTCGCTGCTCGAGCCCCTCCCCGGCTTCGTCGGCAACGTCGAGGGCCGCGACCTCATGGCCACCGAGCCCGATGTCGTCGTGACCGACGGGTTCACCGGCAACGTCGCGCTCAAGACCCTCGAGGGTGCGCTGCGTCAGGTCGCCGGCCTCGTGTTCGGCGTGCTCGAGTCGACGCCCGAGGCCAAGGAAGCCGGTGCAGTGGTCGCGCCCCTGCTGCTCGATGCCGCCGCGGAGCTCGATCCCGACGCGACGGGCGGCGCGGTGCTGCTCGGGATCGACGGCGTCTGCGTGATCTCCCACGGCTCGTCGTCGGCCCGGGCGATCGTGAACGCGGTGAAGGTCGCCGCCGATTGCGTTGATGTCGACGTGGTCGGCCGCATCGCCGGGGCGATCTCCGACGCAGGTGCTGCGACCGCGAACGTGACGGCCGGCGATGCCGGCTGAGACCCACGTCGGTCGCGACCGACTCGGACCCGACGATGTCGTCGGGTGCGTCCGGTTCAACACCGCCGAGGTGCTGGAGCTCGCCGACGTCGAGGTCCCGCTCGACGCCCGTCTCGTCGATGACCTCGGCGCCGACGAGCTCGCGCTCATCGATCTCGTGGAGGCGATCGAAGCGGAGCTCGGCGAACGGACCGTCGGCTTCGCCATCGCCGATGAAGACCTCGCCGACGTCGCCACGGTCGGCGATCTCGTCGATGTTGTGTCGGCCCGCCTCGAACGGGCCCAGGGCGCGCCACTCGACGGTGACGCGCCCACGGCGGCGGAGCAACTCCGTCGTGGATGACCTGCAGGTGCGACTCGACACCGCGTTCGATGACCCCGAGCTGCTCCGGCTCGCGTTGTCGCACCGCTCGTACTGCGCGGAGCACTCGGCAGTGGAGTCGAACGAGCGGCTCGAGTTCCTCGGAGACGCGGTCCTCGGCCTCGTGGTCACCGACTACATGTTCCGGCGGTACCCGCTGCTGCCCGAGGGTGAGCTGGCCAAGATCCGCGCGTCGGTCGTGAACGCCGAGGTGCTGGCCGAGGTGGCGACCGCCATCGATCTCGGTCCCGCGTTGCTGCTCGGCAAGGGCGAAGACGCGTCAGGGGGCCGGGCGAAGACCTCGATCCTCTCCGACGCCCTGGAGGCGGTGATCGCGGCGGTCTACCTCGACGGTGGCTGGGAGACCGCACAACGCGTCGTACTCGCGCTGCTCGAGTCGAAGATCGATGCTGCAGCCGTTGGGCCCGGCGATCACGACTACAAGAGTCTGCTGCAGGAGCTCGCAGCGCGGCGGTTCGAACGGTTGCCGCGCTACCAGGTGCGCGACGAAGGCCCCGACCACGCCAAGCACTTCTTCGCGACCGTGCTGGTCGGAGGGATCGTGCGGGGTGAAGGCGAAGGTCGGTCGAAGAAACATGCAGAACAGGCGGCCGCCGCGGCCGCCTGGGCGTGGTTGCGGAACCACGACACCGCCGACGCCGTCGGCACCAATGGGCTGGGGGGACACGATGCCGGAGTTGCCTGAAGTCGAGGTGGTGCGCCGAGACCTCGAGAAGGAGGTCGTCGGCAAACGCATCAAGGGGGCGGAGGTCACGGGCAGCATGCGCGCGGTCCGTCGGCACCGTCAGCGCAAGCAGTTCACTGCGCCCCTCGAAGGCCAGAAGATCACGGGGGTGGAGCGGCGCGGGAAGTACCTCGTCGTCGCGCTCGACAGCGGCGACGCGCTCGTCGTACATCTCGGGATGTCGGGTCAGCTCCGTCGGGCGAAGAGCGCGCGCGAGGCCACCCTGAAGCACACCCACGTGGTGATCACGTTCACCCAGGGCGGTCAGTTGCGCTTCGTCGACCCCCGAACGTTCGGTGAGATGTTCGTCACCCACGCCGACGACATCGAGAAGGAGGTCGAGGAACTCGCCCACCTGGGGTACGACCCGTTGGAGACCGCGGTCTCCTGGGACTACTTCGGCGAGATGTTGCGGGCCCGCAAGACGAAGCTCAAGGCGTTGCTCATGGACCAGAAGTTCATGGCCGGCATCGGGAACATCTACAGCGACGAGATCCTCTTCACCGCCGGACTCCGCTGGGACCGGATGAGCGATTCCCTGTCGTCATCGGAGGTGCGCCGGCTGTACCGCGCCATCGGCGAGGTGCTCCAGGACGCGGTGAAGTATCGCGGTTCGTCGCTCGCCGACGAGCAGTACGTCGACCTCTTCGGCGAGCCGGGGCAGTACCAGTTGCACCACAAGGTGTACGCCCGGGAGGGCGAGGCGTGTCGCCGGTGCCGTCGCCCGATCGCGCGGACGAAGGTGGGCGGTCGGTCGACCTTCTACTGCGAAGCCTGTCAGGTATGACCGAGCAGGTTGTCGGCGCCCCCGCGGCGACGTGACTCGTCCTGGAGGCCTCGACTACCGGAGGCTGTACGACTTCCGGTTCCGCGATGTGGACCAGGACTCCCGCCAAGCGGTGTGGGACGAGGTCGCGCCGTTCGTCTGGACCCGGATGGGACGGCCGGCGCGCGTGCTCGACCCGGCGGGTGGTCGGGGCGAGTTCGTGAATGCGATCGCAGCCGAGGAGCGGTGGCTCGTCGACATGGTCGACCACGCCGAGCGCTTCGTCGACCCCGAGGTGAACCTCCTCATCGGCGACATCTTCGACGTCGTGCTCCCCGACAACCACTTCGACGGCATCTTCGTGTCGAACCTGCTCGAGCACCTGGCTGATCCCGATGCAGTCGCTGCGTTCCTCGGGCGGATGCGTGAGCTGCTGGTGCCGGGCGGGGTCCTGGCCATCATGGGACCCAACTTCAAGTACTGCCGGGCCGACTACTTCGACTGCGCCGATCACACGCTCGCGCTCACCCACGTCTCGGTGGAGGAGCACCTCGTCGCGGCCGACTTCACCGTGACCGAGGTCGTGGCACGCTTCCTCCCGTTCTCGTTCCGGAGCCGGCTGCCCTCGTCGCCCGCGCTCACCCGGCGCTACCTCGCTTCGCCGCTCGCGTGGCGGGTGCTGGGCAAGCAGTTCCTCCTCCTCGCCGAGCGCCCTGACTGACCGGAACGCCCGCGTTTGTCCGATCCCGCGCTCCGCTATCCTCCTCGTGATGGCAGCAGGACGAGGCCGTTCGGACAAGGGCACGGATGCACCGGGCGCGATCGCGATCGTCGGTGGCTGCGGCCACGTCGGGCTGCCGCTCGGGTTGGTCTTCGCCGATGCCGGCCACGCGGTCATGTTGTACGACCGCGACGTCGCGGCCGTGGAGCAGGTGCGGTCGGGGATCATGCCGTTCCACGAGGACGGCGCGAGTGATCTGCTCGCGCGGGTGCTCGCGTCGGGCGCGCTGAGCGCTTCGACCGATCCCGGGTCGGTCTCGTCGGCCGAGCACGTCGTCGTGGTGATCGGCACACCGGTCGATGAGTACATGAACCCGAAGCCGGAGTTCGTCCTGACCGCGGTCGAGGGCCTGCTGGCGCACCTCCGCGACGGTCAGCACCTGATTCTGCGCAGCACCGTCTACCCCGGCGTGACCGCGATGATCGAACGCCTGATCGCGGGATCGGGGCTGGCGATCGACGTGTCGTTCTGTCCCGAGCGGATCGCCGAGGGCCGGGCGCTGGTGGAGCTGCGGGAGTTGCCCCAGATCGTCTCGGCGCGGACCGAGGCCGCGGTGAAGCGGGCCGATGCGCTGTTCGCCGGGATCGCCAAATCGATCGTACGCCTCGACGTGGAGGAAGCCGAACTCGCCAAGCTGTTCACCAACACCTGGCGGTACGTGAAGTTCGCCGCGGCGAACCAGCTTTACATGATCGCCAACGACTTCGGGCTCGACTTCTCGCGCATCCGCGACGCGATCACCTTCGACTACCCCCGGGCCGCCGATCTGCCCGGCGCCGGACTCGCCGCCGGTCCGTGTCTCCTGAAGGACACCATGCAGCTCGCGGCGTTCAACAAGAACAACTTCACGCTGGGTCACGCCAGCATGATGATCAACGAGGGCCTCCCGATGTACGTCGTCGACCGGCTCGAGCGCGAGTACGACCTCGCTTCGATGACAGTCGGGATCCTCGGCACGTCGTTCAAGGCGGAGTCCGACGACATCCGATCGAGCCTCAGCTACAAGCTGAAGCGTCTGCTCCGCATCAAGGCCGCGAAGCTGCTCTGTACCGACCCCTACGTCACGGTCGATCCCGACCTGGTGCCGCTCGACGAGGTACTCACGACGTCCGACCTCCTCGTGATCGCCACGCCGCACAAGATCTACGCCGACATCGAGGTCGAGGTCCCGGTGGTCGACATCTGGAACCTCCGCGGGTTCGGTGATCGGGTGTGACCCCCCAGGTGTCGGTGGTCGTGCCGGTCTACAACGAAGGCGAAGCGATCGTGGAGTATCTCGATCGCCTGCTCCACGAGGTCAAGATCCCTTGCGAGGTGCTCGTCGTGTTCGACTCGACCGACGACACCACGCGTGAGCACCTCGAGAAGTACGCCCAGTCCGACCCGCGGGTCGCGCCCACGTTGAACACCGAGGGCAAGGGACCCGGCCGGGCTCTGCGTTACGGCATCAGCCGGGCGACGTCCGACGTCGTCGTCGTGACGATGGCCGACGGCTGCGACGACCCCCGCCAGATCGAGGAGCTCACCCATCTGGTCCAGCGCGGCGTCGTCGTCGCGGCGGCCTCGCGCTACACGAAGGGCGGCCAGCAGGTCGGGGGTGGATTCCTGAAGTCGACCATGTCACGTCTCGCGGGCCGGTCGCTCTTCATCCTCGCCCGGGTCGGCACCCGGGACGCAACGAACTCCTTCAAGGCGTACAGCCGCGGATTCGTGCGCGAGGTCGGGATCGAGTCCGACGAGGGGTTCGAGCTGGGGATCGAGCTGGTGGCGAAGGCGCGCCGCCGCCGCCTGCCCGTCGCCGAGATCCCCACGATCTGGCTCGACCGGGCGATCCCGAAGTCGAACTTCCAGCTGTGGTCGTGGCTCCCGCGCTACATCCGCTGGTACCTCTATGCCTTCGGACCGAGGATCTCATGAGCAAGGTGCTGGTCAGTGGTTCAGCCGGTTTCATCGGCGGGTACGTGGTACAGGAGCTGCTGCGCGGCGGCCACACGGTCGTCGGGCTCGACAATTTCTCCAAGTACGGGCCGATCGCGCACTCCTACGACGCCGATCCGGGCTACCGGCTGGTCGAAGGTGACGCGCGCGACACCGAACTCGTTGCCGAGCTGCTCGGCGACTGCGACCACTTCATCGCCGGCGCGGCGCTGATCGGTGGGATCTCCTACTTCCACACCTATGCCTACGACCTGATCGCCACGAACGAGCGCATCACTGCGGCCGCGTGCGACGCGGCGATCAAGGTCTTCGGGAACGGGCCGCTCGAGAAGGTCACGTTCATGAGCTCTTCGATGGTCTTCGAGTCGGCGGATTCCTGGCCGTCGTTCGAAGGTCAGCAGCACGAGGTACCGCCGCCGCGATCGTCGTACGGTTTCCAGAAACTCGCGGTCGAGTACTTCGCGCGTGCGGCCTGGGATCAGTACGGCCTCCCGTACACGCTCGTCCGCCCGTTCAACTGCGTGGGCGTCGGTGAGGCGAGGGCGCTCGGCGAGGTCGAGGTCCTGAGTGGCAACGTCGAGCTCGCGATGAGCCACGTCGTCCCCGACCTGGTCCAGAAGATCCTCAAGGGCCAGGACCCGCTTCGGCTCCTCGGCGACGGGACCCAGGTTCGCCACTACACCTACGGCGGCGACCTTGCCCGGGGCATCGTCACGGCGATGACCCATCCCGATGCCCGGAACGAAGACTTCAACCTGTCGACCGACGAGTCGACGACCGTCATCGAGCTGGCCCGGACCATCTGGTCGAAGATCAAGCACGACGGCTCGGAGCTCCGGTGGGTGTCGGATCCCCCGTTCGAGCACGATGTGCAACGACGGGTTCCGGCCACCGACAAGGCCCGCAAGGTCCTCGGGTTCGAGGCGACGACGGGGCTCGACGAGATGCTCGACGAAGTGATTCCGTGGATCGTCAGGGCGATCGACGAGGGTCGGATCTGAGCGAGCGGGTTCGCCGACGGGTCGTGGTCTCCGGCCGGGTCCAGGGCGTGTGGTTCCGTGAGTCGTGCCGGGAGCAGGCGGTCGCGCTCGGTGTGAGCGGATGGGTGCGAAACTGCGTCGACGGGACCGTCGAAGGAGTGTTCGAGGGACCACCCGCGGCGGTGGAACGGCTCCTGACCTGGTGTCGAACCGGGCCCTCGCGGGCGAGCGTCGACTCCGTTACGACGGCCGACGAGATCGCCGTCGGAGAGCAAGGCTTCCAGGTCAGATGATCCTCCGCGCGTCGCGACGCGATCGCTACGCTCAGAGTTCCTCGACTTCCCCCCGCCGAGCCGAAGGATCTGCGTGTTCCTGAAGTCACTGACCCTCCGGGGGTTCAAGTCCTTCGCCGACAAGACCGTGCTCGACTTCGAGCCGGGTGTGACCGTGGTCGTCGGGCCGAACGGTTCGGGGAAGTCGAACCTCGTCGACGCCGTCGCGTGGGTGCTCGGCGCCCAGGGTGCCCGTTCGCTGCGGGGCACGAAGATGGACGACGTGATCTTCGCGGGTACGTCGGACCGCCCGTCGCTCGGGCGCGCCGAGGTGTCGCTCACCATCGACAACTCGTCGGGGTTGCTGCCGATCGAGTTCTCCGAGGTCACGATCACCCGGCTGTTGTTCCGCACGGGTGAGTCGGAGTACCAGCTCAACGGCGCACCCTGCCGCCTGCTCGACATCCAGGAGATGCTGTCCGACACCGGGATCGGTCGGCAGCAGCACGTGATCGTCGGGCAGGGTCAGCTCGACCAGGTGCTCAACTCCCGCCCCGAGGACCGGCGCGCGATCATCGAAGAAGCCGCCGGGATCCTGAAGTACCGGAAGCGTCGCGAGAAGGCGGAGCGGCGGCTCGAGGCGACGGAGGGCAGCCTGCTCCGGCTGAACGACCTGCTGCGCGAGGTCCGACGCGGGCTCGCGCCGCTCCAACGCCAAGCCGATGCGGCGCGTCGCCACGACGGTCTCGTCGACGAGGTCCGCGCCATCCGTCTCCATCTCGCCGGGCACGAGCTCGCCGGGCTCCAGGCGCGGCTCGAGCGACTCCGGGAGCAGGGCACCGGGTTCGGCACCCGCGATCGCGAGATCCGCACCCGTCTCCGCGAGCTCGACGTGTCGGTCATGGAACGCGAGCAGACGGTCTCGCGACTGGGCGACGACGAGTTGAACGACGCACTCGTCCGCGTCGGATCCCTCCGGGAGCGCACCCGTGGCCTCGCCGCTCTCGTCGCCGAGAAGCAGCGCGGGCTCGAACGGGAGCTCGCCGCCGCGGCCGACGAAGGTGTCATCGAGACGCTCGTGGCCGACGCCGCCGCGGCGCGCGCCGAGCTCGAGGGGGTCGAGCTCGAAGCCACCGAACTCGAAACGCGTCGGGTCGCGGCCGAGGCGGCCGAGGCGGAGCTCGTCGCGGAGCGCGCTGCGGTCGCGCAAGCCCGGGCCCGAGCCGAGTCGCTGCTGCGCGAGGCCGAGGAGGTGCGACGCACGGCCGATGCCGAGGCGCACCGGTGGGACGCCCGATCGGAGGCACTCGCACTCGCACTCGACGACGCCCGCGGCGCGACTCGCGCCAAAGCGCTCGACGGTGTCGAGGGAGTCATCGGGCCGCTCGTCGACCACCTCGAGATCGAACCCGGCGCGGAAGCCGCGGTCGCCGCGGCCCTCGGTGAGGCGATGCGGGCTGTCGTGGTGGAGCGTGGTCCGGCCGCGCAGGCTGCGCTCGCCCGGCTGAAGGAAGGCGATCTCGACGCCCTCCTGCTCGTGGCCGACGCGCAGGCACCCGTGCAGGGTGAGCTCGCGCCGGCCGGAACCCAGCCACTCGCGAACTACGTGCGCGCGATGCGACCCGATGTCGAGGCGGCGCTCGCCAAGCTGCTCGCCGGGGCGGTGCTCGTCGATGCGCCGTGGGGAACCGCGCTCGATCTCGCGCTGACGCAGCCGGAGATCACCGTCGTCACGCCGGCCGGTGACCGCTTCGGCGGCCGCGGTCCCTGGCGGGTGGGGGGGAGCGGCGCGAGTGCCGTCACCCAGGCCGCGCTCGACGAAGCACTCGCCCATGCCGAAGCCGCACGCGTCGCGCTCCTCGAGGCCGACGCGTCCGTCGGCGCAGCCCGGGCCACGGTCGTCGGGAGCGGCCACGACCTCGATGCCCGCGCCGCGGAGGTCGCCCGGCAGCGCCGCGAGGTCGACATGGCGCTGGCCGCCAGCGGCCAGCGCCGCCAGATGCTCGCCGGCCGTCTGACGGGTGTCGAAGCCCGGCTCGCGGCGCAGGACCCCCAGGCCCAGGCCGAGGCCGAGCGGGCCCGGGCCGGTCTCGCCCGACGCGCCGACGCCTACGCCCGAATCGCGGATCGTCTCGCCACGCACCGTGCCGCGACCGACGAGGTCCACGAACGGGTCCAGCGCCGACGACGGGCGCGCACCGAGGCCGCGAGCGCGGCGGGTGCCGAGCTCGAAGCACTCCGTACCGAACGGCGGGCCCTCGAGCGTGAGCTGGCCGGGCTGCGCGAGCAGACGCAACGCCGAGAGGTCGAAGAAGCCGAGACGAAGATGCGGCTCGAGAACGCGGTGGAGCGCCTGCGCGCCGACTTCGACGTCGAACCGGCGGTGGCGCTCGCGGCGCCCGCGCCCGAGATCCCCGAGGGGACCACCCTCGCCGGACGGGCGCGCGAGGTCGAGCGCGAGATCAAGCTGATGGGTCCGATCAACCCGCTCGCGCTCGAGGAGTACGAGACGCTCAAGGAGCGCCACGAGTTCCTGCAGGGCCAACTCGAAGACGTGAAGAACTCACGCCGCGAACTGAGCCGGGTCATCAAGGCGGTCGACATCGAGATCGTGTCGGTGTTCGAAAAGGCGTACGCCGACGTCGAGCAGAACTTCACCGCGCTCTTCTCGACCCTGTTCCCGGGTGGATCCGGACGCTTGACGCTCACGGATCCGTCGAACATCCTCGACGCCGGCATCGAGATGGAGGCGCGGCCGTCGGGCAAGAACGTGCGTCGCCTGTCGCTCCTCTCGGGTGGTGAGCGCTCGCTCACCGCGCTGGCGTTCCTCTTCGCGGTGTTCCGGGCCCGGCCTTCGCCCTTCTACCTCATGGACGAGGTCGAGGCGGCGCTCGACGACGTGAACCTCCACCGCTTCCTCGATCTCGTGCACGAGTTCCGGAACGAGGCCCAGCTGCTGGTGGTGTCGCACCAGAAGCGCACGATGGAGGCCGCCGACTGCCTGTACGGCGTCTCCATGCCGCCGGGTGGATCGAGCCGGGTCGTGAGCCAGCGCATGAGCAACGAGCTGGCGAACACCTGATCTCACCGTGCTGAATCCCGTGCTCGCCGCGGTCTCGCCGTCGTCCGCCGCCGAGAAGGCCGCCGCGTGCGGCGTCCCCGGCAAGCAGTCGTGGCTCTGCTCGGTGGCCTACGACATCACCGGCAGTCAGCGCACCGCGGAGATCGCCAACGGCTTCACGACTCCGCTGCGGATCGTGCTGATCATCGCGGTCGCGTTCATCGTCGTGCGGGTCAGCCGCATGGTGATCCGCCGCATGGTGAAGCGCCTCTCCGCCGACACCGCATCCGACAGGATCGACACCATCCGGCGCCGCACCGGCCTCGCGTTCCTCGACACCGGCCCGGTCCCGAGCGTGCGCCGTCGCCTGCGCGCCGAGACGATCGGGGCGGTGCTGCGCAGCATCGTGTCGGTCGTCGTGTGGGCGACGGCGCTGCTCATGGTCCTCGACGAGCTGGGGGTCAACCTCGCTCCCCTCATCGCGGGCGCGGGGATCCTCGGGGTGGCGATCGGCTTCGGCTCCCAGGCGCTCGTGCGCGACTTCCTCTCGGGCATCTTCATGCTCGTCGAGGACCAGTACGGCGTGGGCGACGTGATCGATGCCGGCGAGGCGACGGGAACGGTCGAAGGCGTGAGTCTGCGCACGACGCGCCTGCGCGACGTCGAGGGCACCGTGTGGCACATCCCGAACGGTGAGATCCGGCGGGTCGGGAACAAGTCGCAGCAGTGGTCCCGGGCGGTGCTCGACGTGGCGATCACACCCGACACGGATGTCATGGCGGCCACTGCCGTGATCACGCGGGTTGCCGACGAGGTGGCCAACGACCGTGACATCGGCCGGGTCGTGCTCGAGGAACCTGAGGTCTGGGGCGTCGAGGAAGTGGGTCCCGACCGGGTGCTCATCCGGCTCGTCGTCAAGACGAAGCCGCTCGAGCAGTGGCGAGTCGCCCGCGAGCTGCGAGCACGGATCAAGCAGGCCTTCGACGCGGAGGGCTACACGTACCCGCTCCCGCAACAGATCACCGTCGTGCCCGGCCAGCCTCCCGAAGTCCAGTCTCCCGAAGTCCAGTCTCCCGAAGTCCAGTCTCCCGAAGTCCAGTCTCCCGAGAAGTAGGTTCCGCCGCCGTGTCCGAGATCCTCATCGTCGTCGTCATCATCGTGTTCGGGCTCGCGCTCGTGGGCCTCGGCATCGGCGCGTCGCGCCGGGCCCGCCGTCGGACCGACCAGATCGCCCGCGACCTCGGGATCCCCGAGGAGGAGCTCCCGCTCCTGCCCGACACGTTGCCGCCGGTGGTCACGGTCCCCGAGGTCGAGCCGACCGTCGAAGCGCCGACCGAGTTCGCGGAACCCGAAGCCCCGGAACCCGAGGCGGCACCGCGGGTCAAGCCCCGGCTGCGTGATCGTCTCGGGAAGACGCGCGCCGCGTTCGCCGGTGCGCTCGGTGCGTTGCGCGGTGGGGGAAGCATCGACGACGACACGTGGGACGAGCTCGAGGAAGCGCTCATCCTCGCCGACGTCGGCGTCCCCACCACGACGCGAATCCTCGACGACGTGAAGGCCCGGGTCGCGGCCGACAAGATCACGACGGTCGACGGTGTCGGCGAGGTGCTGCGCGCCGAGCTCGCGTCGCTGCTCGAGGTCGGCGACCGTGACCTCGCGTGCCCGGCCGGGGAGACCAACGTCTGGATGTTCGTCGGGGTGAACGGGGTCGGCAAGACCACCACCATCGCCAAGCTCGCGCAACGCGAGACCGGTGAGGGACGCACCGTCGTGCTCGCGGCCGCCGACACGTTCCGGGCGGCCGCGGCGGAGCAGCTCGCGACCTGGGCCGACCGGGTCGGTGCCGACCTCGTGCGGGGTCAGGACGGCGCGGATCCCGGCTCCGTCGTCTTCGACGCCATGAGCGCCGCGCAGAGCCGCGACGCCGACCTCGTGCTCGTCGACACCGCCGGGCGGCTGCACACGAAGGTGAACCTCATGGAGGAGCTGAAGAAGCTCCGTCGCATCGTCGACCGCACGCCCGGCGCCCTCAAGGAGGTGCTGCTCGTGGTCGACGCGTCGACCGGCCAGAACGGGTTGGCGCAGGCCCGCCAGTTCGCCGAGGCGGTCGACGTGACCGGCGTGGTGCTCACGAAGCTCGACGGCACCGCCAAGGGCGGGATCGTGCTCGCGATCCAGGCCGAGCTCGGCATCCCGGTGAAGCTGGTCGGTGTGGGCGAATCAGCCGACGATCTCATGGCGTTCGAGCCCACCGAGTTCGTCGCCGCGCTCTTCGAGGGCTGACGGCCCCGGCCGGGAGCCGGCTACTTCGCCGCGTTCGCGAGGCCGAGGGCGCTGTAGAGGAAGTTGGTCGTGAGGTCGAGGATCTGCGTGCGGTTCTGCACGTAGGGGACGTGCCCGGCGCCCGGCCAGGTGATGAGCCACGACGTGAGCCCCGCGTCCCGCGCGGTGTTCACCGTGTTCTGGGCCCACACGTAGGGGACCAGGCCGTCGTTCGTGCCGTGGAACAGCAGCGACGGCGCGTCGCCCGCGCTGATCCCGCCGGAGAGCGACGCCCCCGAGATCGCGACCGATGCCTGGACGCGGGACGAGAACTGGGGGAGCGGGCCGGGCGTCGGGGTGTCGCCGGTGTAGCCGACGTTGAGGGCCGTGATCGCGCCGGCCGACGTACCGCCGATCGCGATGCGGGTCGTGTCGACGCCGTAGGTCGCGGCGTTCGCCCGCAGCCACCGCACCGCGGTCTGGGCGTCGGTCTGGGCGTCGGTGATGGCGAACAGGCACTCCGAGGTCGGGCCCGCGGCCGAGCAGCCCGTCGGCGAGAGGCGGTAGCTGATCGAGACGCTGACGTAACCCTTCCGCGCGAACGTGTTCGCCTCGTCGACGATCTCAGGCGACGTGCGGTTCCCGACGATGAAGGCGCCGCCGTGGACCCAGATCACCGCCGGTCGGCTGGTGACCGTGTCGCCGGTGGGCGCGTAGACGTCGGCGAAGACGGTCACGGGCTGGCCGGTCTGGCGGCTCGTGGGCGTCGCGTAGGCGATGTTGGCCGTCTTCGTGACCGCGGTGAAGATCTCGTCGCGGTAGCGCAGCGGTGCCGCGCCGGTGGGGGGGAGGAGGCACCCGGTGGCCATGACCGCGACGAGCGCGGCGGCGAGCAGGACCAACGGACGACGGCGCATGTCGATCTCCCCCAACTCGACCGGCACCCCGTCCGGTCGACGCATCAACGGTCATGCTACCGGCCTCGGCACCGGTAGCATGACGGCCCCATGTTCGACGCCCTCTCCGACCGTTTCGACGGCATCTTCACCCGCCTCCGCAGCCGTGGTCGCCTCACGGAGAAAGACGTCGACGAGGTGTGCCGCGAGATCCGGCTCGCCCTTCTCGAGGCCAACGTCAACGTCAAGGTCGTCAAGGGTCTGATCAGCCGGGTGAAGGAACGAGCCAACGGGGCCGAGGTGGCCAAGAGCCTCAGTCCGGCGCAACAGGTGATCAAGATCGTCCACGAGGAGCTGATCACCACCCTCGGCGGCGGCAGCGGCAAGCTCGTGATGAGCCCGAAGCCGCCGACCGTCGTGATGCTCTGCGGCCTCCAGGGTTCGGGGAAGACGACCGCGGCCGGCAAGCTCGCCCGGCAGCTGAAGAGCCAGGGGCTGGGCGTGCTCCTCGTCGCGGCCGACCTCCAGCGCCCCGCCGCGGTGGAACAGCTGCGCGTGCTCGGGCGTCGCCTCGACGTGCCGGTGTACTCGGCCCCCGACGACGCAATCGCCGAAGGTCGTGGCGATGTCGTCGCCGTCGCGCGGGGTGTGCACGACGAAGCGGCCCGTCTCGGCAAGAACGTGGTGATCGTCGACACCGCCGGTCGCCTCCAGGTCGACACGGCGCTGATGGACGAGCTGCGCCAGGTGCGCGACATCGTGCAGCCGCACGACACGCTGCTGGTGGTCGACGCGATGACCGGCCAGGAAGCGGTGAACGTGGCGACGGCGTTCGACGACGCTGTCGGCCTCGACGGTGTGGTGCTCACCAAGATCGACGGCGACGCGCGCGGTGGTGCGGCGCTGTCGGTGAAGGAGGTCGTGGGCAAACCGATCCTCTTCGTGGGGACGGGCGAGAAGCTCGAAGACTTCGAGGCGTTCCACCCCGACCGGATGGCGAGTCGCATCCTCGGGATGGGCGACGTGCTCACCCTCATCGAGAAGGCTGAGGCGGTCTTCGACGAGGGCTCCGCCCAGGCGGCCGAGGCGAAGATCCGCAAAGGGCAGTTCACCCTCGGCGACTTCCTCGACCAGATGCGTCAGGTCAAGAAGATGGGCCCGCTCCAGAACGTGCTGAAGCTGATGCCGGGCATCCCCAAGGAGCTCAAGAACGCGGAGCTCGACGACGGCGAGCTGGCCCGGGTCGAGGCGATCATCTGCTCCATGACCCTCGCCGAGCGCAACGATCCCTCGCTGATCAACGGCTCACGGCGTCTGCGGATCGCCCGGGGGAGCGGCACCACCACCCAGGAGGTGAACGCCCTGCTGAAGCAGTTCAAGATGGTCCAGCAGATGATGCGTTCCATGAGTTCGGGCAAGCGTCCGAAGCTCCAGATCCCGGGGATGTAGCCTCGCGCGTTCCCCGGGCCGGTCCGGGTGGCCGATCCACCGCCGGTTCCAGCACGATTCAGCACTGAGATCCAGCACTGAGCTCGACCAGAGAGGCGTTCCGTGGCAGTCAAGATCCGCCTGATGCGGGTAGGCAAGAAGAAGCAACCGTCGTACCGCGTGGTCGTGGCCGACGGCCGTTCGCCGCGCGACGGCCGCTACATCGAGATCATCGGCCAGTACGCGCCGCGCCAGGAGCCGTCGTTCTTCACGATCGACGACGAGAAGGCGCTCGCGTGGTTGAAGAAGGGCGCCCAGCCCACTGACCAGGTGCAGAAGCTCCTCGCCGAGAACGGTGTGTGGGAGCGGTACCAGTCGGAGCGGGGCCAGTCGGCCGCGCTGGCGAAGGCGGGACCGACGCGCACCGCGCCGAAGCTCTCGAAGAAGGCGCAGGCCCGCGCCGCCGCGGCGGCCGACGCACCGGCCGACGCGCCGGCGGCGGCCGAGACGGTCGACGCGCCCGAGGTCGACGCGGCCGAGGCCGGAGCTCCCGAGGCCGACGCGACGGAAGCGAGCGCGGAGTGAGCGACGATCTCGAGAACGACGCGCCCGACGAGTACTACGACGACGAAGTCGCGCCCGAGGGGAACCGCATCAGCGGTGGCCGGTGCCGCGCGGTCGTCGAGCACGTCGCGCGCAACATCGCCGACGAGCCCGACGCGATCGAGGTCGACGTCGAGGAACGCAGCGGTGAGGTGATGCTGCTCATCCGGACGAGCCCCGACGACATGGGTCGGCTGATCGGCCGCCGGGGTCGTGTGATCCAGGCGCTGCGCCAGGTGGTGCGCGCCGCGGGAACCGCCGAGGGCGTCAAGGCGAACGTCGACGTCCTGGAGTGACGTCGGTGCTATGACGGGGCCTTCGACCAGATGACGGGGCTTTCGATCAGATGACTCGCCTCGAGGTGGGTCGCGTGGGGCGGGCCCACGGCATCGTGGGTGAGATGGCGGTGACGCTGCACACGAACCGTCCGGAACGCGTGACGCCCGGGACGACGCTCTATGTCGGCGACCGTCCGCTGGTCGTCATCGCGTCGCGCGAGCACAAGGGTCGGTGGCTGGTCCGGTTCGACGGCGTGGTCGACCGCACCGACGCGGAGGCGCTCACGGGCGAGGTCCTCACCGCGGATCCACTGGGTCCGCTCCCCGAGGGTGAGCTATGGCTGCACGAGCTCGTCGGCTCCGAGGTCCGCGACAAGCAGGGTGCCTCGCTCGGTACCGTGACTGCGGTCGACGCCAACCCCGCGCACGACATCCTCGTGGTCGACGACGACGTGTTGGTGCCCGTCGTCTTCGTGGTCGAACACCGCGACGGCGTCGTGATCGTCGATCCGCCGGAGGGACTGGTCGACGTCAACCGGCGCGACTGACGTGCGGGTCGACCTGTTCTCCATCTTCCCCGAGTACCTCGATTGGCCGCTACGGACATCGCTGCTCGGTCGGGCCAGGGAGGCCGGGATCCTCGACATCCGTATCCATGACCCGCGCGAACACACCACCGATCGGCATCGCAGCGTCGACGACGCGCCCTTCGGTGGCGGCGCCGGGATGGTCATGCGTCCCGAGCCGCTGATCGCGGCGATCGAGGCTGCCGAACCACCGCGCCCGGTCCTCCTCCTCGGAGCATCGGGCACCCGCTTCGATCAGCGGATGGCCCGTGAGCTCTCGGCAGGGGAGGGGTTCGCTCTCGTCTGCGGCCGCTACGAAGGGATCGACCAGCGGGTCGCCGACCATGTCTGCGACGGCGAGCTGTCGGTCGCCGATGTGGTGCTGTCCGGGGGTGAGGCGGCCGCGCTCGTGGTGGTGGAGGCGGTGGCCCGCCTGGTTCCCGGTGTCATGGGGAACGAATTGTCGGGGGTCGACGAGTCGTTCGGGCCGAACGGGCTGCTCGAGTACCCCCAGTACACGCGGCCCGCGGAGTTCCGGGGCTGGGAGGTGCCCGACGCCCTCCGCTCGGGGGACCACGCCCGGATCGCGCGCTGGCGCCGGGCCCAGTCGCTGCGTCGGACCCTCGACCGTCGTCCCGATCTCATGGCCGGGCGTCCTCTGACCGGCGACGAGGAGCGGCTCCTCGCGGAGTTCGGACTCGACCACGGATGATCCCGATCCGCTAGAGTTCACTTCCTCCACCCGCCCGTACGGGCCCCTTCTGAGGACGGTCGCGCCATGAATCCCACCGATCTCGTCGATCGCGCCAGCTTGCGCGACGACATCCCCGAGTTCGCCCCCGGCGACACGTTGAAGGTCCACGTCCGGGTCGTGGAGGGCAATCGTGAGCGGGTCCAGGTGTTCCAGGGTGCCGTGATCCGCCGCCAGGGCAGCGGGGTGCGGGAGACCTTCACCGTCCGCAAGGTCAGTTTCGGGGTCGGTGTCGAGCGGACGTTCCCCGTCCACTCGCCGATCGTGTCCAAGATCGAGGTCGTCACCCGGGGTGACGTCAGGCGGGCGAAGCTCTACTACCTGCGGGACCGGATCGGGAAGGCCGCCAAGATCAAGGAGAAGCGGGTCTGAGCTCCCGCCCCTTTCCCGGCGGGGGCCGCGTCCGGCCGCCGTTCCCGGGCCTACAATCCTTCTCGTGAGCGCCGAGGATCTCGAGCGGTACGAGACGGACATCGAGCTCCAGCTCTACAAGGAGTACCGCGACGTCCTCCCGATGTTCTCGTTCGTGGTCGAGACGGAACGTCGCTTCTACCTCACGAACTCGGTGCAGATGGACGCCCGCAACCAGGACGGCCGCACCTACTTCGAGCTCCGGCTCCAAGACGCCTGGGTCTGGGACATGTACCGCCCGGCCAGATTCGTCGCGAACGTGAAGGTCGTGACGTTCAAGGACGTCAACATCGAGGAGCTCGCGGGCAAAGACGCCTAGCGACGCTCCCGGGCCCCGGCCCGGACCGCGATGCAGGAGCCGGAGATGGATGGAACCCGCAAGAACCCGCGTCCCGACGGCCGACGTGCGCTCGGGGCGCGAGGCGAGGCCCTCGCCGTGGGTCGCTACCTCGCCGAGGGCTACGAGATCCTCGATCGCAACTGGCGGTGTCGCCAGGGTGAGCTCGACCTGGTCGCGGTGCGCGACCGGGTGTTGGTGTTCTGTGAGGTGAAGACGCGATCGAGCGACCGGTTCGGCGCGCCGATCGAGTCGATCACGCGCGAGAAGCGCCAACGGATCCGCGTGCTCGCGAGCCGTTGGCTCGACGAGCACAAGCCGGTGGTGCGAGAAGTGCGCTTCGACGTTGCTTCGGTGCTCGTGCGTGCCGACGGCGAGACCGTCGTCGAGGTGATGGAAGGCGCCTTCTAGCGTCGCCCGTGATTGCGGACGTTCCGAGCCCAACACGGCGTGTGCCAGTGCCGGCGGAGGTCGGGCGCGTCGACTGGGACGACGACCTCGTGGCCCGTCCCCGGCCGGATCTCGTGGTCGCACCCGGGGCAGCGGTAGGTCTTCACCGCCTGGTACGGCTGCATGTGCCGGACCTCGACCTCGTCGGGATCCATCACGGGGGCGGCATCAGCGGGGCAGCATCATCGGGGCGGCATCAGCGCGGGAGCAGCGCCCAGACGAGCAGGCCGACGATCACCACCAGCGCAGCTCCCACCACGAGGATGTCGCTGCCGCGGGAGACGCGCTTGCGGAACGGGTTGTAGCCCACGCCGGTACGGTACCCGCCATGACCGACGACCCGACTCCGACCTACGAGACGCTCCGGGTGGAGCGCGCCGACGGTGTGGTCACGCTCACGATGACGCGACCCGAGAAGAAGAACGCGATGAGCCACCTGATGTTCCGGGAGTTGCTCGCCGTGTTCGAAGACGTCACCGTGCGGCGCGATGACCGGGTGCTGCTCATCACCGGCGAGGGCGACGGGTTCTGCTCCGGTGCCGACCTGACCGATTCGTCGGCGGCCGCCTCGACCCAGGGCCCGGGCGACTCGGTCGACTACATGCGGCTCGTGGCTCGCTGCGCGCTCCGGCTGCACGAGTTGCCGAAGCCGGCGGTCGCCGCGGTGAACGGCGTCGCCGCGGGAGCCGGGTGCAACCTCGCGCTCGGTTGCGACATCGTGATCGCCTCGGAGCGTGCCCGGTTCATCGAGATCTTCTCGAAGCGCGGTCTCGTCGTCGACTTCGGCGGTTCGTGGCTCCTTCCCCGGCTCATCGGGCTCCACCGGGCCAAGGAGTTGATCTTCCTCGCGGAGCCGGTCGACGCGGCTCAGGCCGCTGAGATCGGCCTGGTGAACCGCGTGGTGCCGGCCGATGCACTGCTCGACGAGGCGCGTGCGGTCGCCACGAAGCTCGCCAAGCTCCCACCGATCCAGTTGTCGGTCACGAAGCGGTTGTTGAACCAGTCGCTGTCGGTGTCGATGTCGGACGCACTCGAGTTCGAGGGGATCGCCCAGTCGCTGATGTTCCGCACCGCCGACACCACCGAGGCGATGCTCGCGTTCGCGCAGAAGCGCGATCCGAGCTTCCGGGGCGAGTAGCACCAGGAGAAGGAGCGGAGTCGGCGGACAGAAGCCGCGGGACTTCAGCTGGTGAGCGGTCGAGCCGACGCAGCGGATTCAACCATCAAGGTAGTCAGGCGGGCTGGGCGTCGGCGCCGGTCGTGGCGTCGTCGCGCAGCTCGGCCTGGGCGGCCTGGACCTCGTCCCACGCGGGTTCGATGACCCGACGGATGAGACTGTTGTGGGCTTCCCACGCGGCGCCGCACCGCCCGCAGGTGAGCATGAGCGAGCCGCCCGAGAAGGCCTCGGCGCTGATGAGCGTCGCGTCGTAGGGGCACCGTTCGAAGGTCACACGGGATGCTTCGGCATCTCGACCGGATCGCTTGAACCCCAGTCGGCGAACCCGGGACCGACCCCTCGGCCCGATGGCCCGAGATCTCAGCAGGGTCTCAGGTCGGCCACCAGTGGCCGCCCTCGGAGCGGGCCCAGCCGTCGCGGGCGAGGGTGCAGAGCGCCAGGGCAACAGCACCCACGCCGAGGGCGCAATGGTGCGCGAGTTGGTCGGGAGTGGCCGGTTCACCCCCGAACGCGGCGAGGACCCGGGCGGCGTCGCCGTCGACCGGGAGCCGAACCGGGGCCGGCGTGGGGCGGCGCCGCGAGCCGGGCGTGCATCCGAGCCGGAGAAGGACGTCGTCGTTGCGCAGGAGCGGGTGGGCGCCGTCGCGGATGAGCTCGTTGCAGCCCTCGGCCGCGGGGTTGCGGCGGGAACCGGGTACCGCGAACACGTCGCGTCCGTACCGCATCGCATGCTCGGCGGTGATCCGGGCTCCGCCCCGGGCCGTCGCCTCCACGACCACGGTGACGTCGGCCAGCGCCGCGATGATGCGGTTGCGGATCGGGAACCGCCGCGGTTCGGGTCGGATCCCGAATCCGGACTCGCTGAGGACCAGCCCCGAAGCACGGACCTGCGCGTAGAGCGAGCGGTGGCGGCGTGGGTACTCCACGTCGAGTCCGGTGGCCACGACGCCGACGGTGAGACCACCGGCGTCGAGCGCACCCTGGTGGGCCGCGGCATCGATGCCGATCGCGAGGCCGCTCACCACGGTCACGCCCTCGGCGACGAGATCGGCGGCGAGGCTGCGCGCGTCGTCGAGACCGTGCGGTGTGGCCGCCCGCGTGCCGACGATCGCCACGCGGGGTGCATCGAGCGCGTCGTACCGCTTGCCCTCGGCGAGCAGGATCGCCGGGTGATCGGGAATCAACTCGGGATCGATGGGGAAGGTCGGATCGACGGCTCGCAACGCTCGGGTCCCGCGAGCCGACACGGTGGCGCCGATCGCGGCGGTGCCGCGGGTGTCGGCGGCGAAGGTGCGCCAGTCGCGGCGGGTCGCCGCCGGGACGGGGGGATCGAAGCACCCCGCCGTCGCGCTCCGAACGACGGCATCGAGCGCATCGACGGGGTCCGGCCACCGCCGGAGCAACGCCCGCAGCCGGGCGTGGGTGATGTCGGGCAATCCGGTGAGGACGGCAGCCGCGGTGACCCGTCGGGAGCTCACGAGACCGTGATGTCGGCGCGGAGGACGCCGGCGGTGGCGAGGTCGGTGGCGGTGATCTCGTCGCGGTCGTCGAGATCGGCGAGGGTGCGGGCCACCCGCCGGATGCGGGCCGACCCTCGACCGGTGAGCTCGCGTGCACCCGAGAGGAGCAGCCACGCTTCGGCGGCGGCCGCGCTGAGCGGGACGAAGCGTTCGAGCGCGCCCGCGGGGATGCGCGCGTTGTGGGACCACGAGGTGCCGCACAGGCGAGCCCGTTGGCGCTCGACTGCGACCATCACCTGTTCTCGCGTGACCGCCGACGCCACGCCGGGTGGTTCGCCGAGCTCGCTCGGTTCGACCGGCAGGCGGAGGTCGAACCGGTCGAGCAGGGGTGCCGACAAGCGCCGGCCGTAGCGGGAGCGCTGGGCACGGTCACACCGGCAGGCCCGCGCACCCAACCCGCAGGGGCAGGGATTCGTGCATGCCACGAGCACGAACCGCGCGGGGAACGCGAGCGTCATCCCCTGCCTCGCGATGCGGACGACTCCGTCTTCGAGGGGTTGGCGCAACGCGTCGAGGGTCGACGGTGCGAACTCGCCGAGCTCGTCGAGGAAGAGGATCCCGTGGTGGGCGAGGGTGACCTCGCCCGGACTGGGCCGCCCGCTGCCGCCACCGACGAGCGCGGCGGTCGAGGCGGTGTGGTGCGGCGCCCGGAAGGGTGGCGTCGACGCGAGGGTGTGGGTCGGGGCGTGGCCCGCGACCGAGTGGATGCGGGTGACCTCGAGCGCAGCCTCCCGGGTGAGCTCGGGCAGGATCGTGGGGAGGCGGCGGGCGAGCATCGTCTTGCCGGTTCCGGGCGGCCCGACGAGGAGCAGGTGGTGACCGCCGGCAGCGCTGGCCGCGAGCGCGAGCCGCGCGGTGGGCAGACCACGCACGTCGGCGAGATCGAGGGGTTCCTCGGAATCCGCGCCGTCGCCCCGATCGGGGGACGGGGGAGGGAGCGCCGGGATCGCCGGCCAGTCCGCCTCTCCCTCGAGGCACGCCCGCAGCTCCGCGAGGGTGCGGGCCGGGCAGATCTCGACGCCGTCGACGAGTGCGGCCTCGGCGGCGTTCGCGAGCGGGACGATCACCCGCCGCACCCCGGCGCGACGCAGGGCGTCGACGAGTGCGAGCACGCCGGGGACCCGGCGGACCGATCCGTCGAGCCCGAGCTCGCCGAGCACACCGAGGTCGGTGACCACGGAGTAAGGGAGGGCCTCGCCGGCGACGAGGAGGCCGATCGCCACCGCGAGCTCGAACCCGGCACCGGTCTTGCGCAGGCCACCGGGCGCGAGGTTGACGGTGATCCGCTGCATCGGCCAGGGGAGGTCGGACGAGAGCAGAGCGGCACGGACACGCTCGCGCGACTCGCGTCCCGACGCGTCGGGGAGGCCGACCACGTGGTAGGCGGGCAGCCCCGTGGAGACGTGTACCTCGACACGTACCGGACGGCCGTCGATGCCGACCAACGTCGCGCTGCGCAGTGTTGCGAGCATGGTGACCCCCGTGATCCGTGGAATCGTGCGAATCGGACGGAGGGCCCTCAAGTGGTTGGAACAGGCGTACAGCCGGGGTGCCTCGACGGCTGGCGCGCACGGTAGCGGAGGGGTGGGACACGATCCGCGGGCGGAGACGGCTCGTGAACGGCCCCGAGGTTGGTAGCCTGCACCCTCGCGTCACGGTGTGACGTGGGCTGGTGGCAACGAGCACAGGTTCCCGAGACAGGTTCCAAACGGCAGGCGGATGCGATCTGCGAGCAGCTCCGTGCCCGGAGCGGGGGTACGGCTATGAGCGCCACCACCCAGACCTGGGAGATCGACGGATACGTCGCGTCGCTCACTGCGTCGAGCGAACACACCCGTGAGGCCTACGGCCGCGACGTGCGCCAGTTCGTCGCCTGGGCCGGCCGCGGCGGCTGCGCCGATCCCACGTCGCTCGACCACGCGACCCTGCGCCGCTACCTCGCGTACCTCACCACCCGCGGGTTCGCGAAGCGCTCGATCGCCCGCAAGGCCGCCGCGCTCCGGTCGTACCTGCGGTACCTGCGCCGCCACGGTGCCGTCGAGACCGACCCCGGCCGGTCGCTACGGGCACCGAAGGGTCCGGCCCGGCTTCCGCGCGTCCCGCGCGCCGACGAGGCGAACGCGATGCTCGAAGCCGCGGCGAAAGCGCTTCCCGACGCC
>Ga0105044_10003055_pt1 | contig 22899 bp, 20 predicted proteins | sample MAT01_FD_78092 | JGI IMG/M metagenome (GOLD analysis project Ga0105044, IMG submission 78092) | Freshwater microbial communities from Lake Fryxell liftoff mats and glacier meltwater in Antarctica - MAT-01 | ecosystem: Environmental > Aquatic > Freshwater > Ice > Liftoff microbial mat | place...
AGGATTGAACGCGTGGTATCGAATGTCGGCGGGAGTGGTTTTTGCGGTTGTGCTGGTGGCTGGTGCGGGGTGTGCCGCTCGGCAGGCCTATCAGGGTGAGTCCGGGGTGGTTGCGAGTTATCGCGCCGGGACGCTGTCGGCCGTGATTGGGTCCGAACATCGGGTTCCGACCGTGCTGGCGGCGGCCGAACAGGCCCTGCGAGATCGCGGGTACACGATTGTCTCGAACGCTTCGACCGAGGATGCGGGGGTGCTGATCGCCCGGCCGCCGCGGTATAACACGTATCCGCGGCTGGAGGTTGCGGCGAACGTGGTGCCCGGTGGGACGCGGATTTTGCTGTCTTACAAGCCGATCGGGAACGAGGAGGTTTGCCGGGCGACGCTGGATGCCACGTTGACGCGGCTTGGGCTGTGAGATTTCGGACGCTTGAGGCGCGTGGGGCTTTGGAAAGTTGACTCATGGGCCGTGACGGGGCTAGAGTCCCATCCGCATTCCTGTCGATAGCGGCAAGGAAGAGCGATTCGCGGGCGTAGCTCAGTGGTAGAGCGTCACGTTGCCAACGTGAAAGTCGAGGGTTCAAGTCCCTTCGCCCGCTTTGGGGGTTTCCGAGGCTGTTCGGGATTCCCCCCCATGATGATGAACCGAGATGACCAATCCGAAGTCCTCGCCCGCGTCAGCCGCGGCGGCGGCGTCGTGGTCGGCTCGCCGTCAAAATCGAAAAAACTTGGTAAATCCAAAGGCCCCACGGCCCGGTGATCCTGCATCCTCCCCCTTTGGCGTTCTGAAAAGTACAGAACGAACAGGGAAACGGTTGATGAAAGGCCCACCGGTGTACGGAGGGCCTTCGTTGTTTTTGTGTCTGGTCGGAAATTGAAAGGAGTCTTGGATGAACGGAAGCATGACGAATTCGGCGGTTCAGACGTGCGAGTGCACCGAGTGCGCTGCGGCGGTGAGTTTCGCCCGGGAGCCGCTGCGGGGTGAGGTGGTTCGGTGCGGAGAGTGCGGGGCGGAGTTGGAGGTGACGGACACCGGGCCGATCACGGTTGCGTTGGCTCCGGAGGTTCAGGAAGATTGGGGGGAGTGAATCGGGCGGCGGGATGGAGGTGTGAGCGGGCGGAGAAGCGGGTTGGTCTGCATGAAGAGCACTTTTGAGGGTTCGCACGATGATCGCGTTGTTGCATTCGCGGATACGCGTTGAAGAGCGGTTGCTGGCCGAGGAACTGGCGAAGCGGAACATCCCGCATGAGTTGCTGGATGTTCGTGAGTTGGTGTTCGACCTTTCGGACCCGGCACCGTGGCTGAAGTACACGGCGGTGTTTGAGCGGTGCATCAGCCAGACGCAGGCTGTGGCGGCGGTGCGGTGCTTCGAGGCGTTTGGGGTGCCGTGCGTGAACCCCTCGGGCGTGATTGACCTGTGCGGGGACAAACTGGCGACGACGGCGGCGTTGGCGCGGGCTGGTGTGCCGCAACCCCGGACTCGGATCGCGCTCGACGAGGGCTCGGCCTTGCGGGCGGTTGAAGAGAACGGCTATCCGGCTGTGCTCAAGCCCGCGGTCGGCTCGTGGGGAAGGCTTTTGGCGCGGGTGAATGATCGTGATGCGGCCGAGGCGATTATCGAGCACAAGGGGACGCTGGGGGGTGTGCAGCACTCGGTGTTCTATGTTCAGGAGTATGTGGACAAGCCGCAGCGTGACCTGCGGGTGTTCATGGTGGGGCTTGAGCCCATCTGCGGGATTGTGCGGGATTCGGAGCACTGGATCACAAACACGGCCCGCGGCGGCAAGGCCTCGAAGTTGGAGGTGACACCGGAGATCGGGGCGATGTGCCGGGATGCCGCGGCGGCGGCGACGGAGTGTGTGGGTGGCGGCGGGGCGGTGCTCGCGATCGACCTTTTGGAAGACCCGGAGCGTGGGTACTTGGTGAGCGAGATCAACCACACGATGGAGTTCCGCAACTCGATTGCGCCGACGGGCGTTGATATTCCGGCGAGGATGGTGGAATGGGTGGTGGCGAAGGCGTCGCGCGCGGGGCAACGGGCGGAGAAGGTGTTGGGCACGACGCGATAGGTCAACCCGTCAACACCGAGCGATGGATCGAGAGCGTGAGTCGAAGAACGCGCGGGGAGCGGAGGGCGTTATGGGTTTGAAAGTTTCGATCGTCGGGGCATCGGGGTATACCGGTGGAGAGTTGCTGCGGCTGTTGCTCGATCATCCGGGCGTGGAGGTCGCGGCGGCGACCTCGCGGAGCAAGATGGGCGTGTTTGTGCATTCGGCGCACCCGAACCTGCGGGGCCGCACGAAGTTGCAGTTCACCCCACCCGAGGCCATCGAACCATGCGATGTGCTTTTCCTGTGTTTGCCGCACGGCGAGGCGTCGAAGCAGATCGAGCGGTTTTCCGGGTTGGCGGAGCGCATCATTGATTTATCGGCGGACTTTCGGCTGCGGGACGGCGGCGTGTACGCCAAGTGGTATGGCACCCCTCACGCCGCGTCGGCTTGGGTGGACCGCTTCACGTATGGCCTGCCGGAATTTCATAGGGATGGGTTGAAGGGTGCGAGGTATGCGAGCGGTGTTGGGTGCAATGCGACGGCGGTGAACCTGGGTCTCGCGCCGTTGGCGCGGGCGGGGTTGATCCGCTCGGTGGTGGCGGATGTCAAAGTGGGTTCATCGGAGGCCGGGTCCGAGCCTTCGGCGAGCGGGCATCATCCGGAGCGGAGCGGGGTGGTGAGGTCGTTCGCGCCCACGGGGCACCGGCACCTGGCGGAGATTCGGCAGGAGTTGGGGGAGTTTCCGTGTCATCTTTCGATCACGTCGGTGGAACTGGTGCGGGGCGTGCTGGCGACGCTGCACGTGGAGCCGACGAAGGTGCTCGCGGAGAAGGAGGTGTGGTCGCTGTATCGCAACGCCTACGGCGCGGAGCCTTTCATCCGGCTGGTGAAGGATCGTTCCGGCATCCATCGGTATCCGGAGCCCAAGTTGCTGGCGGGGACCAATTATTGCGATGTGGGGTTTGAGGTTGATGCGGAGACCGGCAGGATCGTGGTGTTGAGCGCGATCGACAACCTGATGAAGGGTGCCGCGGGGAGCGCTGTTCAGTGCATGAATCTGATGTGCGGATTTGAGGAACGGACGGGCCTTGGGTTCGGGGGTTTGCACCCTTAGATTTGAGCGGATGGCCGTTTGGGTGTTCGGAGTGGCGAGGGGATGATGGTGAGCGAAAAGACATTACCGATCGTGGTGAAATTGGGTGGGTCGGAGGGTGTCGACCTGGACGGGTTCGCGCGCGACGCCGCGGCGGTGATCCGCTCTGGGCGTCGGGTGGTGATTGTGCATGGTGGTTCGCACGCAACGAACGTGCTGGCGACGCAACTTGGGCATCCATCGACGACGATCACGTCGCCCTCGGGCCACACCAGCCGGCGGACGGACCGGCGGACGTTGGAGATTTTTCAGATGGCGTGCCGCGGCGTGATGAACCAGGCCTTGGTCGAGCGATTGCTGCGGGAGGGCGTGAACGCCGTGGGGATTTCCGGGCTGGATGGGCGGACGTGGGTGGGTGCCCGCAAGGATGCGATCCGGAGTGTTGAGGAGGGTCGGATCCGGCTGATCCGCGACGATTTTTCGGGATCGGTTGAAGCGGTGGATACGCGGCTGATTGAGACGGTGCTGGCGGCGGGGTTCACGCCCGTGATTTCGCCCCCTGCGCTCTCGACGGGTGGGGAGCCGATCAATGTGGATGCGGATCGAGCGGCCGCGGCGACGGCGATTGCGCTCAAGGCCGAGACGCTGGTGTTGCTCTCCAATGTGCCGGGCGTTCTGCGGGCGTTCCCGGATGAATCGACGCTGATTCGCGAGGTGAAGCCGGGCGAGGGGGCGGCGGTGAGCGATGTCGCCGCAGGCCGGATGAAGAAGAAGGTGCTGGCGGCCAACGATGCGCGAGCGGCGGGGGTGTTGCGGGTGGTGATCGGGGATGCTCGTACAAATGGGCCCGGCGGGGGACCGATCACGGCGAGTTTGGCGGGGCAGGGCACGGTGTTCTCGTGACTGCGCCGTTGAGGGTTTCGATGCGGGTTCCGGTTTCGCAGGCGGAAGCGTTGCTGGAAGAATTGGTGCGCATCGAGAGCCCTTCGGGCGAGGAACGGAGGGCCGTTGAGTTTCTGGTGGGAGCGATGCGGGAACTGGGGTTGCAGACGGCGATTGATGAAGCCGGGAACGCGGTCGGCTGGCGCGAGGGGGAGCGAACTGGAGGGGTTGGGCTGCGTGATGTCGTTTTGCTCGGGCACATCGATACCTACCCCGGCAACCCGCCGGTCCGGCGCGCGGGCTACCTGTTGTACGGGCGCGGCTGCGTGGATGCGAAGGGTCCGTTAGCCGCCTTTGTGGTGGCGTTGGCGAACCTGGAAGAGATCCCCGCGGGTGTGCGGGTGATGGTGGCTGGCGCGGTGGAAGAAGAGTGCGCAACGTCGCGCGGGGCGCGGCATCTGGCGGCCACGCTGCGGCCCGAGGCGTGCATCATCGGCGAGCCGAGCCGGTGGGACGGGGTCACGCTTGGGTACAAGGGAAGGGCGATTGTCCGGTACGCGTTGGAGCGGAACTGCGCTCACTCGGCGGGGCCGGAGGAATCGGTGTCGGATTCATTCGTGCGTTGGTGGCACGAGGTGGCGCGGGATGCAGCGGCGATGACGCCGGAGGCCAAGGGCGTGTTTGGGCGTGTGCAGGCGGGCTTGCGGGACGTGAACACGAGCGGAGACGGGCTGCGCGAGCGGATCGATGCTGCCGCGGGCTTCCGGCTTCCGCCGGGGGTTTGCGGAGAGGACATCGAGGCGATATGTCGTCGGCGTGCGGGAGAGGCGTTGATTGAGGTCTCGGGGATGGAACTTGCGCACGTGGAGCCGCGCTCGAGCGGGGTGGTGAGCGCGTTGTCGGCGGCGATTCGGGATGGGGGTGGTGTGCCGCGGCAGCAGGTGAAAACGGGAACGGCGGATATGAACGTGGTGGCCCCGGTGTGGGGCTGCCCCATCGCGGCGTATGGGCCGGGTGACAGTTCGCTGGATCACACGCCCGATGAGCATGTTTCGATGGAGGAGTTCCACAAGGCGGTGGGCGTGCTCGGTCGGACGCTTGCGGGTGTCGATGGGTGGCTGGGGCGGGGGAGTTGATGGGCTGACGAAAACGAGGGCGCGGGCTGGAAGCCCGCACTACAAAGCAGCGCGGGCGGCTTCGATGGCTGCGGCCACGGCGTTGGGGCCGGTGCCGCCTGCGACTTCGCGTTTGCTCATGCCGGTGTGGAGGTTGATGCGGTCAAAGACGTCGCTCTCGATGATGGGGGTGATGGTCTTGAGGTCGGCGAGCGTGAGCCGTTCGAGCGGCTGGTTGCGCTCAAGGCCCAAGCGCACGGCGGCTCCGGCGAGGTGATGGGCTTCGCGGAAGGGCACGCCTTTGGCGACGAGGTAGTCGGCGAGGTCGGTGGCGTTGGAATAGCCACCCGCGGCAGCCTTTTCGCAGGCCTCGCGGCGGACTTTCAGCGTGTCGATGATTTTCGGGAGCACCTGGAGCGAGAGGGAGAGATGGTCCATGGCGTCAAAGAGGGGTTCTTTATCTTCCTGAAGGTCTTTGTTGTAGGCGAGGGGAAGGCCCTTGACGGTGGTGAGCAGGGCGACGAGGGCACCGGTGATGCGGCCGGACTTGCCGCGGAGGAGTTCGGCGGCGTCGGGGTTCTTCTTCTGCGGCATGAGGGACGAGCCGCTGGAGACGGAATCGTGGTATTCGAAGAAGGCGAATTCTTGCGAGCCGTAGAGGATGAGATCTTCACCGAGGCGGGAGAGGTGAACGCCGGTGAGGGCGCAGGCGGCGAGCGTCTCGATGACGAAGTCGCGGTCGCTGACGGCGTCGAGGCTGTTGCGCGATGCGGCATCGAAGCCGAGATCGGTGGCGAGGCGATGGCGGTCGATGGGGTAGGCGGTGCCTGCGAGTGCGCCCGAGCCGAGCGGGCAGATGTTGACGCGGCGGCGGGCATCGCGGAGGCGCGATTCGTCGCGCGCGAACATCTCGACGTAGGCGAGGGCCCAGTGGGCGAGCAAGACGGGTTGGGCACGCTGGAGGTGGGTGTAGCCGCTGATGACTGTTGCCCGCTCGCGCGAGGCGAACTCGATGAGGGAGACGCGACAGGCCCGGAGTTCGGCGAGGCGGGAGTCGATGGCGGCGCGGGTCCAGAGTCGAAAGTCGGTGGCGACCTGGTCGTTGCGGCTGCGGCCAGTGTGGAGTTTCTTGCCGAGGTCGCCGACTTGGGCGATCAGGCTCCGCTCGACCCAAGAGTGGATGTCCTCATCGGTGCCGAGGCCGCTGGTGAGCGGGAGATCTGGATTGGCTTGCACGGATGCGAGCAGGGCCTCAAGGGCGGTCGTGAGGCGGGCGAGTTCATCGTCGGAGAGGACGCCGGCGCGGTGGATGGCGTTGGCCCATCCGATGGAGGCTTCGATGTCCTCCTTGGCGAAGCGATAGTCGAATCTCAGCGAGTCGTTGAGATTGCGGAAGAGGGCGTCGGGCCCGGATTCAAATCTTCCACCCCAGAGGGCCATCGCATGACTCCTTGAATTTCAAATGGTAGGAAACTCAAGGGATCCGACGAACGCGAGATCTCCCGATGCGGCATGGGAGCGAACCCACGGTCAGGCCTTTTTCGCGACCTTCTTTTTCGCTGGGCGGGCGGCCTTGGCCTTGGCCGGAGGCTTCTTCGCGGAGAGCGCGGGGCCTTTCGCCGGTGCCTTCGCAGCGGGCTTGGCCTTGGCCGCCTTCATCCTTCCCATGGTCGCCATTGCCGCCTCGTATTCACGGATGTACTGCTTTGACGGCATCCGCCGAATCGCCTCGCCCACCAGTTCCAATGGCACGTCCTCGAGTTTCTTGAAGCGGACACAGCACTGGCCCATGTCGAGCCGCTTGCCGGTCTTGAGCCACTCCGTGCGGAACCATTCGGAAAGTTCGGACGCGCCGCCCCCATCGCAACCGACATAGACGCCCATGAGGTAGATCGACAGATGTTGCTTCTGAGACGCGACCGCCGCGTATGGGAGCGGCGACTTGGGGTCGCAGTGGTATCCGGCCGGGAAGACCCGGTGAGGAATGGAGTACACGATCATCCCGGAAGCCATGCCTTCTTCAATGTCGTCATCAATGGCAGCGAGAATGACCTTGCGAACGGCCGCCACAGCCTCTTTCCGATCGGGGGTGAGTTCGGCGAGGTATGCTTTGACGGTTGTGGCTTTCGATTGCATGGAGAGAAGTGTAACGCGGAATGAACCCCCGTGAACCGGTTCGGCCACATGATTGGCGGGGCGGTTGAAGGCAGTCCCCCAGCACGCGCCGACACGGTGATCGGCGGCGCGATTGGCGGCGGGCATAAACTTTGTGCAGCCGCCGCTGTAGCTCAGTGGTAGAGCAGCGCTTTTGTAAAGCGCGGGTCGAAGGTTCAAGTCCTTTCAGCGGCTTTGGTTGTCTTGGTTCAGGCGATTGCTTTTTCAAGGTCCACGGTGGCACCCGGCGCATCGACCCGCACTCCCCCGCCCGACATTGCGCGGAGCGTGCGGACGAGGTCGGCCATGTCGCCGCGGAGTGGCGCAGTGAACTCCATGGGTTGTTCGGTGCGCGGGTGGCGGATTCCCAAAGTGCAGGCGTGCAGGGCCTGGCGAGCGATCACCGTGCGGCCGTCAATGTCCACAAAGGGGTGCCCACCGTACATGTCGTCGCCCACGATGGGATAGCCCAGGTGCGAGAGGTGCACGCGGATCTGGTGGGTTCTGCCGGTCTTGAGTTCCAGTTCGATCAGCGAGTAGCCCTTGGGGGCGTTGGCGTCTTTGCGGAGTTCCGGCGGAATGAAGTACCGCTCGCGCACCCGCGCGATGGTGACCGCGTTCTTTCCCAATTCATCGTGTCGCACGACATATTTTTCGCGGAAGCCCTTCTCACGCGAGGGGTGGGGGCCCAGCGGGATGTCGATCACTTCGATATCCGGAGAAAACACCCCTTCGACCACGGCGATGTAGCGTTTGTCGACGCGGCGGTGCTCGAACTGGTGGCCGAGTTTCCAGTGGGCCTCGTCCTGCTTGGCAAAGACGATGCAGCCGGAGGTGTGGCGGTCGAGCCGGTGGACGACGCCGGGGCGGGCGAACTCATCGCCGACTGCGGAGAGGCCCCCGCCGACGCCGGAATGCTTGAAGTGCCACGCGAGTGCACTGAGCATGGTGCCGCTGAGGTGGCTGCGGGCCGGGTGCACGATGATGTCGGGTTGCTTGTTGATGACGATGATGAGATCGTCTTCATAGAGGACGGCGAGGGGAATGTCCTCGGGCTGGATGTTTTTGGGGGGTGGTGGCGGCACCACCACCTCGATCACATCGCCCGCGCGGATGACGGTGGAGGCCTTGGGGATTCTCTGGTTGACGATAACGCCGCCTTCGTCGATGAGTACCTGGAGTTTCGTCCGGCTCATGAAGCCGATTCGATCAACGAGGTAGCGGTCGAGGCGTTTTTTGAGGTCGCGGCGGATTTCGAAGGTCACGCGGCGAAGTTCGGCATCGTCCTCTGTCTCGACGCCGGCGGATTGGCCTTGTTCGACTGCCGCGCGGAGGGCGTCTTCGGAGACTTTGCCGCCGGGGAGCAGGAGGCCACCGGCGCGGGCAACATCATCGGCCGCCGCGGCATCGGTGCGTCGTGCATCGTCTCGTCCGCCGGGGCGGGACGACGTCATTTTGGAGTGGCCGGCGTTGTGTCGGGAGCGGGTGCTGGCGTGGGCGGTGTTGGGGTCGGCGTTGGGGTGCCGGGCTCGGCTGGCGTGGGCACCGGTTCGGTGGGAGCCGTGCTGGTAGGGGCAGGAGTTGGCGTGGCTTCGGGAGCGGGGGTTTCAGTCGCGGGTGCGTCCGCGGCGGGTGCATCCGGAGCCGGGCCGATGATGTTGGACGTGGGAGAAAACTCAGGCGGACCTGACGCCGCGGGGGGCGCGGGGGGTTCCGGCGGCTTGGGGAGGTCTGCGCGGCTGAGGAGCGGAGGCATGGACTTGAGCGAATCGAGCGAGGCAATGCGCTCCTTGGCCATTTCGGCCTGCAAGTTCAGGGAGGACCCGCTCGCGATGGCGATCACTCGTTCATAGTGAACTTTGGCCTCGTCGAACTTTTCGCGGCTTTCGGCCACTGCCGCGAGGCCGAAGAGGGCTCCGGTGGCGAACATCTGGCGGGAGCGGTCGTCCTCGGTGGCCGCGAAGACGGCGTTGAACTGGGTTTCGGCCTTGGAAAGAAAGTCTGTGCGGTCGTCGGGGGTCATGGCATCCGCGGGATCTTCGAAGGTGTCGTCGGCCTTGAAGCGTGCGCCCGGTTTGGCTCCGGAGCGGACGGACTGGAGATAGGCGTCCGCGGCGTCGAGGCGGGCCAGCAGGCTGACGCTTTTGACGTTGGAGAACTGATCGGCGACGGCGATGAGGGCATCGGGGCTGGCGTCGACACCCGAAGCGGCCTCATACTCGACGAAGGCATTGTCGAGGGTTTCGGTTTTACGTTCTTTGTAGAACCGCCACGCGAGCATTCCGCCTGTGATGAGTGCAGCGACCAGCAGCAGGGGCGTGCCCCAGCGTTGAAGGAAATCGATGAATTCAAGGTTGTACTTGGATTCTTCGCGTCCCGCGCCTTCGCGGATACCGGTTGTCTGACGTTCGTCGATGGCCATGAAAATCGAGCCCCTCTTGGGAAAATCGGCCGGGCGGACACCCGGTGCGGATTCTAGCGCGAAAAGTGGGGGAACCAGCATCCTTGGGGGCGTTTCGATGCTGAAGTGGGAGTGGTGCGGGCGGAGGGTGGGGAAACGGCCGGAGCGGCGTGGTGGTGCGGCTTACGGCAGGGGGGCGGCAGAAGGGGCGTCGTCCCAGAACTTCCAGGGTGTGGGCGCGCGTTCGAGGTCGGTCGGCACGAGTGCTTCGCGGATGAGGGAGGCGACGGCCGTGATGGAATCTTTGTTTTTGGTGCTGACGCAGAGTTGCGTTGGCCCGGCGCGATGGGTGGCGGGCGGGTTGGCGGGCGGGTAGAGGTCGCTCCGGGTGCGGAGGGTCAGGGTTGCCGCGGCATGGGTGGGTGTGCCAGGGTGTGGTCGATCGAGGATGTGCTCGAGGGCGTCGGCCGCGATTGGGGGGTGGATGTGGTCGCCGCAGTTGAGGATGAGGTCGGCTTGGCGGGCGACCTGAAGGGCAAGATCGACGGCGGCACGTTCATCGTCGGACGCTTCAGCGCGGATGCCGGGCGTGTCGCAGTAGCGAATGACCAAGCCGCCGACTTCGAGCAGGACACCGACATGGTCGCGCGTGGTTCCGGGTTCATCGGCCTCGATGGCGACGGTTCGACCGGCCAAGGCGTTCAGGAGGCTTGATTTTCCGACGTTGGAGGGGCCGAGGGCGACGACCAGGGGTGGATGGAGGAGGTGGTTGAGGATTCTGTCGCGTTCTGGAGCGGAGGGTTGTCCGCTCGCCCACAGTTGGGGCTGTCGAAGGAGGAGGGGCACTGCCGCGGGGCTGGCGGCGGTGGCGAGGGCGTCGAGCATTTGGGCTTCAAGCAGGCGGGCTTCAAGCGTTCCGGATGCTTCGGGCCAACGGCCCTGGGCTGAGAGGGTGCCTGGGCGGCCGCCGAGGGCTTCGAGCCACTCCACGATGGTTCGTACGACCAGCACGCCGCCGTGGGGCATGAGGTCGAGGAGGTCTGCGGTCCATCGGCAGACGAGGCCGCGATCAAGGTTGGCGAGCAAGCGGACGCCCCTCGCTTCGGTGGCGAGAGGGGCCATGGCGGCGGCGTCAAAGAACGCGGCGAGATCACCCTCGAGGCGGATGATGGCCACACCGCCGGGCGCGAGCGTGGGCGTGAGGGGGCGGAAGGTCCAACTGGCCGGGGTCGGGGGGGCGGGAGTCGGTAGGATGGCCGTCACGGCCTCAATCCTCACCGGCACCGTTGGCGGCGACTTCGCCCGCCATGTAGGCCCGCCAAGATTCGCGGATGCCCATGAGTTGGAGGTCGGGGACGAGGTGCTCGATGACTTCGTCTTCGCCGAAGAGGCGATGGGCATCGCCACCGGTGGCGACGATCTGGGGGTAGGCCTCGTACTTCACGGCGAATCGTTCGACGGCGTAGCGCACCATGCCGATGGCGGCGGTCATCACGCCCAATTGCATGGCGTGGCGGGTGTCTTTGCCGAAGGGGCCGCGGGCGGCGTCCGGGAGTTCGAACACGAGCGCGGGCAGGGCGGCGGTTTGCTCGTGCAGGGCCTTGAGCATCATGTTGACACCGGGGGCGATCATGCCGCCGTGGAAGGTGCCCTCGCCGTCGACGAAATCGACGGTAATGGCGGTGCCGCAATCGACGACGGCGACGGCCTGCCCGGCCTTTTTGAAAGCCGCGACGGCGTTGAGGAGTCGATCTTGGCCGACGGTCGAATCATCTTCGAGGGAATGAACCAGGGGCGGGGGAACATCGGCCCGGATCCTGAGGACCTCGGTGCTGCTGTCGGCCGCGACTCTGTGCGAGAGTTCGGTGGCGATCGGCGGGTTGACCGAGGACATGAGCACCGGGCAGCCGTGCCGGCCTTCGAGCAGGCGACGGCACTCGGCGGCGGCGGCATCCATATCGGTATTGAGGATGGCGGTGGATTCCATGAGTTCGTCGCCGGAAAACAGGCCGATCCGGGTTCGGGTGTTTCCGACGGCGATGGCGAGGAGCATTCCGGAGGACTCTTCCATAGCCGGAAGCGTAATCCGCCGGAGGTCGGGAAGGGTCGCGACTCGGCTTCGTGGATTCGGGTGGGAACCGGTGGGAAGATTGAGGCGTCGTACGATTTTTACGGTGAATGGCAGCGACATGATCAACTTTCCTCCAACTCCTGCTCCGGAGCACGTTTCCAAGAACGTTGTGTCTGCCGTGGTGTCCCCAATTTCATCGGTGGGGTCGGGGGTCGGCGGTAGGGTGCCCCGGTTGTTGCTGGCGAGTCGTTCGCCGCGGCGGAGGGCGTTTTTGGTTGAATATGGGTTGGAGCATGACGCGATTCATCCGGGCTTTGATGATGCAGCGCTGAAGCCGGGGGGCATCGGTCCAGAGCGGTGGGTGGCGGCACTGGCGTATCTCAAGGCGTGGGCGGGCGTTCTGCTGCGGGAACCGGGGCACGGGCCGTTGGTGGTAGGGTCGGATACGACGTGCATCAAGGGTGGGAGCATGATCGGAACGCCCCGGAGCGCGGCGGAGGCCACCGACATCCTTCGGCGATTGCGGTCGGGTTGGCATGACGTGGTGACGGGGGTGGCGGTGGTGGACACCCGGACCGGGCGGCGGACGCTGTTCACGGAGACGGCCCGTGTGACGGTGGGCACCATCTTGGACGGCGATATCGCTGAGTATGTCGGGACCGAAGGATGGCGTGGGAAGGCGGGTGCCTACAACCTTCGTGAACGGATCGTGGCCGGATGGCCGATGTCATTTGCGGGAGACGAAACGACGATCATGGGGCTGCCGATGCCCCGGCTTGTCGAGGTTCTCAAGACGTTCGCCTGAAACGACCATACCCGTCCGTCCAGACGCCTTATAGATCCTTGGGAGTTTTTGATGCTCGTTTTCGCTGAAGGCCCGATTGCACCCGCCGTTGTGGTGTTTCCATTCTCAATCCTTGTGGTGGTTGTGCTCGCAGTGCATGCCGCGGTGCTCCTTCGCACAAACATGCCCACGAGCCGGAAGCGGATCCGCATCGCGAACGCAGCCCTGATGCTGTTTACGACCCCGATCATCGCGTACGGCTTCGGGTGGGTCGATCCGGACGTTCAGGATCGGCCGTTTGTAGTGACTTGGACGTTGATCGCCGGGCTCGTCGTTCTGGTGCTGTTTCTGGCGCTCTTTGATGCGGTGAACAACCTTCGGCTTCAGAGGTCTGAACTGCGAACCGTTCGGCGTGAGGTTCTTGCGAAGGGGACGAAGCCGGCTTCGGGTGATGCCGCGGCGTGACGAACGAGCGTCTTCAGGATGATCCTGCGGCGGTGGTGGTTCCGTCGCCTCCGTTGGGAGGCTTGGTGGGATCGGTCGCATCGCGCATCTATGGCGCGGTGATCGCCCATCGGAACAGGCGGTTTGATGCCGGGCGGGGTGTGCTCACGCTTGATCGCCCGGTGGTTTCGGTCGGGAACCTTTCGGTCGGCGGGACCGGGAAAACGCCGATGGTGATGCGCATCTGCCGGTGGTTGCGGGAGGCTGGGCACCACCCCGTGATTGCGATGCGCGGCTACGGCTCTGGCCGGGGTTTTTCGGACGAGGCCCTGCTGTATGAGGAAGCGCTGCCCGGGGTGCCGGTCGTGGCGCGGCCGGATCGGGCGGCCGGGCTGCTTGAACTGTTCGCGACGCCCGAGGGCGAGGGGGTGGATTGCATCCTGTTGGACGATGGGTTTCAGCACCGCCGGATTGCGCGGCAATGTGAGATCGTGTTGGTCGATTCCACCAGCAACGTCTTCACCGATCGGTTGCTGCCGGCGGGGTGGCTGCGCGAGCCGGTCGGCTCACTTCAGCGGGCGGATGCGGTGGTGCTGACGCATGGGGAAGCGCGCTCGCGGGGTTCCGTGGTGACGTTGGAAGCCAGGTTGTGGGATGCGTCTCCGCGGTTTATTACGTCGGCGACGCGGCACACGTGGACGGCTTTGCGAAGTGGGGACGAGCGGCTGGGGGTCGAACGGTTGCGGGGCACGCCCTACATGCTGGCGTGCGCGATCGGCAACCCGCGGGCCTTTGTTGCGGAGGCGGAGCGCATCGCCGGGGCCCCGGCGGTGGCCACGATGATCCTGCGAGACCACGACTCGTATGAACCTTCGACCCTTCGGACGTTGCAGAAGCGGCTGACGGAATCGGGCGCGGGCGTTTTGCTCGTGACCGAGAAAGACTGGGTGAAACTGGCCTCGGTGGTGACCGCCAAAGACTGGCCACGCCCCGTGTGGCGGCCGGAACTGGAACTCACCTTTGATCGGGGCGAGGCGGCCCTTCGGAGCCTGATTCTGGAGCGGGTGAAGGCCGGGGTGCCAGCCTGACGTCGGTTCGCCTTTGGCGGGCCTAAGAATCAGTGTTCATGGACACCCTCCTCGACGCCCTTACCCGCTGGAAGCCGTTTCGTGCCCTTGTGGTGGGCGACTTCATGCTGGACCAGCACGTGTATGGTGATGCGGAGCGGTTGAGCGCGGATGCGCCTGTTCCCATTCTGCATGTTCGCCGAACGGAGCACCGCCCGGGCGGGGCGGCCAATGTGTGTCTGGACCTCGTGGCGCTGCGTGCCGAGGTGATCGCCTTCGGTGTCACCGGGAGTGATGCGGCCGCCGCGGACCTTCGCGCTTCATTGGATTCGCAGGGTGTCCGCACGCGGGGGCTCATCGCCGACTCCGGCCGCCCCACGACGGTCAAGCAGAATTTGATCGGCCTTGCCCAGACGCGGCATCCGCAGAAGATGTTTCGGGTTGACTTTGAATCGCGTGAACCGGTTTCGGCCGAGGTTGAGGCCCAACTTCTGCGAGCGTTTGACGCCGAGTTGACGACCGCCGATGTGGTGTGCATCGAGGACTATGCCAAGGGGGTGTGCTCCGAGGCCTTGTGCCGCGGCGTCATCGAACGTTGCCGGAAGATGGGTAAGCCGGTTTTTGTGGACCCCGCGCGGCTGGCGGATCTTTCGCGCTATCGGCATGCCACCGCGATGACGCCCAACCGCACGGAGGCCGAGTTTGCGACTGGCCTGGTCGCGGGTTCTGTGGAGGGGCGCAGCGCGAACCTTGGGCACAGCGCGGTGGTGGCTGCGCGGCTGCTGGAGACGCTTGAACTCGACGCGGCAGTGGTGACGCTGGACCGGGATGGTGCGCTGTTGCTTGAAAAGGGTGGCGCAGCGGTGAGCGTGCCCACGGTGGCCCGCCGGGTGTACGACGTCACGGGGGCGGGCGACATGTTTCTGGCCGGTCTGGCGGCTGCACGCGCCAACGGGCTTTCGTGGCTCGATTCGGTGCGGTTTGCCAACGCCGCGGCGGGGCTCGAGGTTGAGGTCTTCGGCGTTGAGCCGATGCCGTTTGAAAAGGTGCATCATGCGGTGATGCGGCTGGCCAAGGGCGAGGGGGGCGCGGGCGGCAAGGCCAGGTCGCGCGATGAACTGCTGGTGGAGGTTGCGGCCCAGCGGGCGGCGGGCAGGCGCATCGTGTTCACAAACGGTTGCTTCGATATCTTGCACGCGGGGCACGTGAGTTTGCTCGAGCGGGCGGCGGCGTTGGAGGCAGGAGGTTTTCTGGTGGTGGGCTTGAACAGTGACGCCAGCGTGCGGAGATTGAAAGGGCCGGCGCGGCCTGTAAATATCGAGGACGATCGGGTGCGGGTGCTCTCGTCGCTCGAAGCGGTGGGGGCCGTGTGCGTCTTCGAGGAAGATACCCCGGTGGAACTGATCCGCGCTGTGCGGCCCGATGTGCTTGTCAAGGGCGGCGATTACACCAAACAGCAGGTCGTGGGGCACGAAGTTGTGGAGGCGGGAGGCGGCCGGGTGGAGTTGATCCCGCTGGTGGAGGGACGCAGCACGACCAATGTCGTGGCGCGAGCATCCGGGATTCAAAGACCTTGAGGATGGCCGCGGGCCGCAGTCCGGAGGGAAAGGACTCGGGCCCGCGCTGCGGGGATTATCGGCCGCGGCTTTCCAGGCGGCGCAGGAAGACCCGCATGATGCGGAGGTAGAGTTCGTCGCCCAAAATCTGGTCTTCGATCCCCGCATCAACGTTGGGGTTGTCGTTGATCTCCATCACGTGGGCCCGTCCGTCGAGTTCTTTGACGTCCACGCCGTAGAAGCCGTCGCCGATGAGGTTGGCCACGCGGATCGAGGTTTTGAGAACGTCGGAGGGGCAGGCCGAGAGGGGCCACGTCTCGAAGTTGCCGAGGGCATCGTCGCCGCTCTTGCTGTTGTCGTAGATCTGCCAATGGCTGGAGGCCATGTAATATTTGCAGCAGAAGAGGGGTTCGCGGTCGATCATCCCGATGCGCCAGTCAAAGTCCGTCGGTGTGAAGGACTGGGCGATCAGCAGGTCCGAGATTTTAAAGAGGCGCTCGACCTCTTTGGCATATTCCTTGTGGGTCGCGACCTTGACGACGCCCAGCGAGAACGAACTGTCGGGCTGCTTCAGCACCAGGGGCATGCCGAGTTGGTCGGGCACGCTCTCCCAGTTGTCCTCGTTGATGATGCGGGTGGGAGGTGTCGCGATCTTGTGGTGCATCAAAAGTTCGTGCAGGTACACCTTGTTGCTGCATTTGATGATCGAGTCGGGATCGTCCATGACCACCAGACCCTCTGCCTGGGCCCGCTTCGCGAAGCGGAACGTGAAGTGGTTGACGCTGGTCGTGTCGCGGATGAAGAGTGCATCAAACTCGGCCAGCCGGCCATAGTCGTCGCGGGTGATCATCTCGACCTCGAAGCCCATCGATTCCGCGGCCTTGCTGAACTTCTTCAGGGCCTTCTCGTCGCTCGGGGCTTTGCCCTCGTCCTTGTCGTACAGGATCGCGAGGTCGTAGCGAGACTCGACGGGCCGAGGGCGGCGGTGCGGCCGCACAAAATAATGCGTCGCGAAATTGAGCACACTCAGGAAATGGTCGGGTGGGATCTCGCTCGCGGCGATGGTCCGCAGGCCTTCCAAGATCCAGCGCTTGCCGTCGTTGCGGAACTGGGCCCGCAGGAAGGGGGCCGGAAACTGATTGAAGATGGCGAGCGCGAGCCGGCTGTGCTTGTCTTCCACATTCTGCCCGAAGTAGATGCTGAGGACGAACTGGTCGGCCTTCACCTTCTTGAGGCCCTGCTGGATCTCCTCGTCGATCTCCTCGCCCGCAGAGCGGACGAGTTCGCTGAGTTTGAGATCCTGGATGGTGGCGATGTCGGGGAGCGGCTTGTGCCCGCGTGCCGCGGCTAGGAGCGAGACGTAGTACCCCAGGCTCTGGTACTTGTAACTGCGACACAGGTTAAAGACCTTGGCCGGGCGCATCTCGGCGTACGGGGGCTCGGTGAGGTATTTCCGGGCAGGCACCACCTCGACCCCCTCGATGTTCAGGGGCCAGTCTTTGGGATTGTCGAGCACAAGCAGAATCGACATGGTTGTCCAGCCTAACGAGTTTTCTTCCGCTGTGGGCCTGTCTTGACGATGCGGTCCGGTTTCGCATCAGTTTCGGCCGGCTCGATGACCAGCAGGTTTGCGTCGTACGTCACGATCCCGAGCAGGATCGCATTCAGGAGCCGATCGATGCCGAGGCGGTACTTCGCGGTGTGGAAGGGGGGATTGGGGTCCAAGGGATCGGCGATCAACACCTCGCGGGCCTCGGTGTCGTAGCCCACGAGCATCACGAAGTGGCCCTGCGGGACTCCGTGGACGTCATCGTCGATGGCCGCCGCGGCGAGTTCGCGGCTTCCCTGGTAGAGATACGTGGAACTCAACCCGGCGATGATCGGGATTCCGCGGTGGAGGTATTTTCTGAGGAGCCCAGAGGTGAGGTCGCACATGCGAAGGCAGCCGCCCAAGGCCAGAAATCGTTGGCACGCCTCGGTGGCTGCCTTCAGTCGGCGGTCGCTGCGCTTGGCTCGGAGTTGCTGATCGAGCCGCTCCGAGAGATCTTCGCCGTCGTGGGCCCCACCGTCTTCGGCGAACCATGTGGGGTCAAACATCTGCAAGTGCCAGGTGTAGATCGTGGCCCGGAACCCTGACTGCAGGGCGTGGCACGCGAGGATCTCGGCGAGGGTGCCGCCGGAATCGAGCCGGGGGATCTCCTTTGAGACCTCGGCCAGCGTGCGCGATTTTTTGCCGAAATACGAGTAGACCGCGTGCAGGCACGTAGGCCCGCAACTTTCGTCGTCGGGCTGAGCCTGGATGTTGAGTCGGATCTCGGTCTTCATCGGTGGGCCGGGTTCAGACGGGGCCGGTGGTGTTCGCGCCTTCGCCTTCGGCTTTTTCGCTCTTTTCCTTCTTTTCGTCGCCCTTCATTTTGAAGTCGAGCCGCTTGCGCAACTCGGGGGGCGAGAAAGGCCCATCGCCCTTGATGGCTTCGGTGACTTCGGCGATCTCACGCTGGACCAGTTGGGACGAGGCCGACGGGGGCAGCCGGAGGAGATCTTCGCGGGCCAGCAGTTCCTTGCGCTGGATCTGTACGACGGCGAGTGACAGGAACCGGGGAAGGGGTTCGGCCAGAGTGCGGGCCTGGGCGTTTTCCGGCGAGGCCACGAAGAGCGGCCCCAAGAGTTCGGCGGTGATGATGATCCGGCTCCGGACATCGTCGTCATTCAGCGTGAGGTTCTGTGTCCCATCCCGCCGTACGGAGATGTCTTTGGTTACTTCCAATGGCAGGGGCTCGGCTCCGGGTGCCGTGCCGCCCTGACGGAAGGAACTCGCGACGGCGGCCAAGCCGTCGGTCACCGCTCGGTTGACCCAAATCTCCTTCTCGGCCACCAGTTTTTCGTACGCGGCGAGGGTCCGCACGTCTTTCACAACCTTGTCGCGCACATCGTCGATGCTCTCGGCGGGTGCCTCGGGCTTCACATCATTCATCACGAAGTAGTACCGGTTGCCGACCGTGTCTTCGAGCGTGAAGGTGGTGAAGGGCACGCGGGCCTGAACGTCGATCGCGGCCTGCGGCTTGATCTCCTTGGCGAGGGCGGCGAGTTCCGCGAACGTCATCGAGCCCGAACCAATGCGGATGGAAGCCCCGCTGATGCCACCGAGATTGGCGAGTTCCGGCAACGAGGTCCATTCCGTGATCGGGCGGCTCACCATGGGCGGTGGAACGGTCATGCCGCTCGAGGTCTTCACGGCTTCGGCCATGGAGAGCGCGAGGTCCTGGAGTTTGGGAGCGTCCAGGTTCCAGGTCTCGGGCAGCCTGCGGTAAATTCCATCGACCGGCAGGCGGGCCGTGACCGCGCGCACGCGAGATTTGAAGACGCGGTCGGCCTCGTCCATGGCCGAGGTCACCTTGGTGTTCCGCAGGTCGCGTTCCACGTTGGCCTGTTCGGTCGCGAAGTCGCCCGCGTATTTCGGACGGTTCAACTGCCAATGCTTGTTGACCGCGACCGGGTCGAGCGTCACCGCATTCTCTACCGACGACTTCGAAAGCAGCACCCATTCCAACTTGAAGCGCGGGGGCAGGACATATCCGAACCCGAAGTCGCCGGTTCCCGCTTCGGCGGCGCGGTATTTCTCAAAGTGAGCCTGAACGGCTTCCGGGGTCGGTTCCGGCATGGTGTCGGCGATGGATTCCGCGGCGATAATGGCCGCATCCACGACGGCCGAATCCTGCAACCGACGGGCCGCCGCGATATACCGACGATCACTCTGCCGGGGGCCTCTGCCGTAGAGGTTGAGCAGACGGTCGACGCCGCGGAGCCGGCTGAGCGCGAGGGCGAATTCGTAGGGTGTCAGGCCGGTTCGGGCTGCGAATTCGTCTTTGCGGCTCTCGATGAAGATCTGGCGCTGCGTGGCCATTTGTTCGACCTGGGCGCCTTGGCTCGCCGCGATCTGCTGGGCAAACTGGACGCCGAACTGCTCGGCATACTGGGCCACGAGCGTCGAATAGGCTTCGCGCCGCGAAAGGTCCGCGATCCAGTCGAGGCCGTCGCGTTCGTCGCCCACCAAGCCGAGTTTCTCGGCTTCACGCGTGAGCAGCAGCCAGTGCGTCCCGTCTTGGATCCCGTAGTCGAGGATGATGGTCCGCGGCACCAATTGCTGCAAGACCTCGGTCTCGCGTTCCGCGAGGTCAAAGGCCGAGCGACGGATCTTCTGGCCGCCCGCCGTCGCGACGACCTCCTTGCGCGGATCGGGCGCGAACTGACCGGCCGCGCCGGTAAAGAGGAACGAAACCATCAGGATCGTTCCGAAAACGACCATGACCCACTTGTTGTACTTGCGAAGTGTTTTAAGCATGGGGGGGGTTACCAGAGCAGACCAAGGACGGAATTCGGGAAACAGACCACGAAGATAGGCGGTTCGCCGGGTTCATCCCCGTTCGGCACCGAAAGCCCGTTGATGGGGGTGCGGACTTCGGTCGGCCGCGGCTTGCGAAATGAAAACCGGCCGATCGGGGTGGTGAACACCGATCGGCCGGAGGAGGGTCGTGCACGAAGGTCGCACGGGCGGCTCGCCCGTGGACGGTCCACTTACCGGTAGAATTCGATGATGAGGTTGGTGTTGACGTCGAAGGGGATCTGATCGGTCGTGGGCAATGCGACCACCCGGACGGTCAGTTCGCTGGGGTTGAGGTCAACCCAACCCGGGACTTCGAACCCGGCCATGCTCTCCATCTGCTCCTTGGCCAGTTTCTGGGCCTTGGGCCTGAAGGTGATGACGTCACCAACCGAAACCTCGCACGACGGACGATCGACCTTGCGACCGTTCATCATGATGTGCCCGTGGGCAACCATCTGACGGGCCGCCCAGATCGTGCGGGCCAAGCCCGAACGACGGATGACGTTGTCGAGGCGACGCTCCATCAACTGCATGAGCACATCACCGGTCGAGCCCTTGGCCCGGCCAGCGAGGTCCATATAGCGGCGGAACTGCTTCTCCATCACGCAGTAGTGATACTTGAGTTTCTGCTTTTCGTTGAGGCGGATGCCGTAGTCGCGGAGCCGACGCCCGCGATAGCCGTGCATGCCGGGGAACGTCAACTGGCGCTTGCTGGTGTGCTTCGGGATATCCGCGATGGGGACGCCCACGCGCCGAGACAACTTCAACTTGGGACCGATGTAACGTGCCATCAAGAACCTCCGTCTCCCGCGGCTCGGCCTGAACAGCCACCTCGCGGGGTGCCGAAACCGCTGGACTGGACCAGGAGCATCGGCGATTGCGGCCGGGGGCCCGAGACTTCGGACCGGCCAATCCGGTGAAAACCCTGCCCGGACGTTCCGGGTGGGGGTCTTGATTAAAGGCCGGCAGGGGTGCAAAGGCAATGAGGGCGGGATGGATCGGGACACCTCGACCTCCCGCCCGCGTCGCCAGCACCAGAGGAACGGGACGATGTCGTTAGAGTCCACAGCCCCGTAGCGAGCGGAAACAAAAGCGAGTTTCAACCTGCAGGTCTTATTTAAATCTGCAGGTTTGATTTAAAGCCTGCAGGTGACGATGATGGTGCATGGGAACTGCGAGGCCGGGTGCCTATCGACGAACGTTGGTGAAGGTGAAGCGTCGGGTGGATGCGATGCGTGGCACGTGGCCGGCGTTGGTTGAACTCGCAACGGAAGTGGCGAAGGACGATGGATGCCGCGGTGTGTTGGCATTGGTGGATTCGAGCATCACGCCACAGCGGCTTGGTGAAGAGTGGCGCGGGTTTGCGGGCGCGTTGCGCGACGACGTGGGCCAGCGGATGGCGGTGTGGCAAGAGCGCGAGGGTGTGTGGAGTGTGGTGGCGGGCAACGGCGAGGATGGAGATGTCGCGGCAATTGAGGCGGAATTTCGGACCAAGCACGGGCAACCCAGCACGGGCGGGCGTCGTGCGGACTTTGGGTTCATCGTCACCAAACTACTCGCGGAACAGTCGTGGAGAACGGGTGAAGCGGTGAAGGTGGGTTGGCTGATGCAGACGGCGGGGTGTTCGCACCAGACGGTCGCGGATGCGATTGCGCTCTGGGGCGGCTTCATTGAACGAACCACGGATCGGCGGGTTCGGCTGACCCACGTGCCGCGAGAGATCGTGGAGCGATTGCGGATGCGTGGACCAATGGCGCGTCAGACGATGCGGTTTGCGGATCGATCGGGGCGTGCGACTGGAGGAGAGGTATATTCGCGCCGGCTCGCAGCGTTGGCGGGCGGGGGCGAGGGCGTTCCATCGTTCGCATTCAGTGGCGTGGCGGGCGTGCGGGAGTGGTATCCGGCGATTGACCTCGTGGGGTCGCCCCGGGTTGATGTTTGTGTACACGGGAAGGATGCCGGCGACTGTGAGCGGCTGATGCAAAGGCTGGACCCAGCGCTTCGGCGGGAGGATGACCTGCGGGCACCTGCGGATGTGGCGGTACATTGGTTGCGACAGGCCGAGGTGGAGTTTCGGGAGGCGGGCGGCGTGAAGGTTGCTGATCCTGTAGAGTGTTTGCTCGATCTTTATGAGATGCGGCTGGATGCACAGGCCGAAGCGTTTTTGGGCTTCATGATGAACGGCGGCTTGAGGAGCGCGTAATTGGCGACGACCGCGGAACTATCGCCCCGAGATGTGTTGAAGCAGGTTGCTGAAGCGATCCCGGAGGACCTTCGCGGCGGTGTGATTGTGGTGGGAAGTCTTGCCGCGGCGTATTGGTTGTTTGGCGACCAGAAGCGGAGTGTGCGGACGAAGGATGTGGATGCGGTGCTTTCGCCCCGCGAGACCGCTGCGGTTGTGGGTCCGCAGATTGCGAATCGACTGCTTGGGACGGGGTGGACCGTAAGGCCGGAAGGGCCATTCCGGGATGCGGGAGGAGCAGGGACACCCGAGGGCGAATTGCCGGCGTTGCGGCTGAACCCGCCGGGGACGACGGGATGGTTTTTGGAGTTGTTGACCGAGACCGGAAAGGGGCAGACGGGGCGGAACTTCAAACGGTTTGTCGTCGACGACGGGGGCCACTACGGGCTGCCGAGTTTTCGGTACACATCGATCGGCACATATGGCGCGAAAACAACGGGCAGCGGGATTCGGTGCGCGCTGCCGGAGATGATGGCGCTGGCGAACTTGCTTGAGCATCCAACGATTGGGCCGGAGACGATTCGGGATTCGGGCGGGATCAAGCGGAGCAACAAGGATTTGGGAAGGGTGCTCGCGATCGCTCGGCTGAGCCCGCTTGAATCGATAGAGAAATGGGCGGCGGCGTGGCTTGAGGCGATGCGGGCGGTGATGCCTGAC
>Ga0105044_10003056_pt1 | contig 22896 bp, 17 predicted proteins | sample MAT01_FD_78092 | JGI IMG/M metagenome (GOLD analysis project Ga0105044, IMG submission 78092) | Freshwater microbial communities from Lake Fryxell liftoff mats and glacier meltwater in Antarctica - MAT-01 | ecosystem: Environmental > Aquatic > Freshwater > Ice > Liftoff microbial mat | place...
ACGCTGCACGACGATCTTCGACTTCACCGGCGCGGCCTGCATCGCGGCGCGCAGATCCTCACGGTCGCCGACTTGCGTAGCGCCGATCGCGAGCACCTTGTCGCCGACGAGAAGCCCGGCCTTCAATGCGAGCCCGCCGTCCACGACATCCTCGATGCGCATGTCCTCGTCGAGCTGGACGCCGAGCCGACGTCCGCCCGGTCCGCCGCCAACGGGGCGCAGGCCTTCGCGCGGCAGGAGGTCCGGCAAGTTCGCGATGCCCAGCGCCCCGACGGCGATCACGATCGCCGAGTTGCGCTGGTACTCGGGTATGACCGTCTCGAACGTGTCGAACTGCGTGTGGTGCGTGCGCGAGTAGATCGCGCGCCCGCGCTGATCCCAGAAGAAGCCGGGTACGCCCGCGGCGAGGTACGCGTCCGTGTCGCTCCCGACCGCCGAGATGCCGCGCACCTTGCGGATCGCGAAGGGGTGTTCGGGGTCGAGGTGCTCGACGGGTGCGAAGACCTGCTCGAACAGCGGGACCATGAGCTCGGTCGCCGGGAGCCCCGCGCAGTAGTTCGTGCCGCCGTCGTGGTTCAGGACCGCTGAAATGCGCAGCAAATCAGCCTTGTTCTGCTCGATCCAGGCACGTGCGCCGAGGAGGCCCTGCTCTTCGCCGCCCCACAGCATGAAACGGATCGTGCGCTTCGGCCGCGCTCCCGAGGCGACGAGCAGGCGCGCCGCTTCGAGCGTCGTCGCCACACCGGTGCCGTTGTCGCACGCACCGGTGGCGCCGTCCCACGAGTCGAGGTGGCCGCCGACGATCACGTACTCGTCCGGCTTTTCGCTGCCGACGATGTCGGCGATGACGTTGTGCAGTTGGATCGGCCCGCGCTCGAAGTGATTGCGGATGTCGAACTCGAGCTCCACCGCCTCGCCTGCGCCCAGCTTCTCGAGCACGAAGGCGTGGTCCTCGGACAGCATCTGAATCGTCGGACGAGTCGGCAGCGCATCCCACGTGATGCGCGGGGATCCGCTGGTCACGATCAGCTCGCCGCGGCTGGCGCGAATCGTTCCGGCGATGCCGGCATCGTCGTAGGACTTCTCGCGCAGTTCGCGGAACGCACGCGGTTCCGGGGAAGGGCGCGGCCCGCCGCCGCCGCGTGGTGCGGGCGGGATCATGATCCACGAGCCTGCGAGTTTCGGACGCAGCGCCTCGAGCTCGGCCTCGTCCTTCGGCGCGATCAGCGCGGGACCGGATACACGCCCCTGCGTTCCAGCGGTCCACGCGTTCGTTCCGAAGCGCAGCTCGCGCGCGGCCGGCGCGAGCATGCGGCCGGACGATGGACCGCGATTGAAGCCGACCGCGAACTCGCCCCAGCGTTCGAGTCGCGCGTTCTCCAGTCCGATCGCGACGAACTCATCGCGCGCCCATGTGCACGCGTTCTCGTAGCCGTCGGAACCCGTGAGGCGCGCCCCGATGCGGTTCGTGAGGTGATCGAGGTAGCGCATGACCTGCGAGTCGGTCTGGCCGAGATCGACGAGCGCCGCGACCGTGTCGGCCGGCGTCACCGTCTGAAGCGCTGTCGTGGGAGCGCTGAACGCGAGGCCGAGGAAGACGAGGAGAGCCGACAGACGTACGCGCTTCATGAATGGTTCCCGCGGGGTGTGCGCGCACTCTACCGCTAGCCGTGCGATTCGACGTCGCGGCATCGGGCGTCGCTTCCCCGAGGCGCGAACGGCGCGCTCAAGAACTTGCTCGAGCTTCGGTGCGCGCCGCAAACCAAGGCCGCAAGCGCTCCAGCACGTGCTCCACCTCGATGTCCTGCGTCCGCAGATCGCGGTCCTGTTCGAGCCCCGCCGGCGTGCCGTCACGATGGCGACGCACGCAGCCGTCGAGCTGGCCGTACGGACCCGTTCGTCGCGGCTCGCCTGGACCGAACAGCGCGATCACGCGTGCTCCGCACGCGACTGCGATGTGCATCGGCCCCGTGTCGCACGTCACGACAGCCAACGAGCGGCGCTGCAGTTCGGCCAGCTGCAGGAGCGTCGTCTTGCCCGTCAAGTCGATCCACGCAGCACCGCACGTCGGGTCGATCGCGCGCGCGCGCTCGAGCGCGCGGGCAGCGAGCTGCGTGTCGTGCTTGGATCCCGTGAATGCGACGGGCACGTCGAGCTCGCGCTCGATCGCGAGCGCCAGCTCGCCGAAGCGCTCCGCTGGCCACAGCTTCGGCGGTTTGCTCGCGCCGAGGTTGAGGAGCAACGGCGCACCGTGAGCGCGCACGTGTTCCGCGGCCCACTGCACGGCCGCGGGATCGCGCGGAAGCGAAAGCTCGGCGCGCGCATCGTTCAGACCTAGATGACGCGCGAACTCGAGGTACTGATCGACCATGTGCGCGCCGCGGTCGGCAGGCGCGACGCGCTCCCGCGTCAGGAGGAAGCTCGCCTCCTTCGTGCGCGCGCGATCGAATCCGAGTACACGCGGCGCCCGCGACGAGCGCGCGAGGAAGGCGCTCTTCGCGATGCGCTGGAGATCGATGGCGAGGTCGTAGCGCGTGTCGCGCAGCTCCGCCGTCAACCTGCGCAGCTCGGAAAGCCCGCCACCTCGCGTCCACGTGTGCACACGATCCACCGCCGAATGACCCGTGACGATCGGCGCCGCGAGCGGGTGCGCTGCCCAGCCGATGAAAACGGATGGCTCGGCGCGGCGGATCGCGTTCGCGACCACGAGGGCGTTGACGACGTCTCCGATCGCGCCCAAGCGGACGATCAGGATGCGGCGCGGGAGCTCGGCGGCCATCTCGGGATCGTGCCAAACCGGCGCTGACTTGCGCTTCTTCGACGCAGGAAAGTTACCTCTCGCACGAACGCTGGAGCACCCGCGCCGGGTACCGTCGCGCGCATGTTGAGCCGCGAAGTCGCCTGGGATCATCTGTGCGCGTGGACGAAGACCGATGCACTGCGCAAGCACGCGCGCGCCGTCGAAGTCGTCATGCGCGCCGCGGCGTTGCGCTACGGCGCTGGCGCGAGCGACGTCGAACGCTTCGGGCTGGCCGGGATGCTGCACGACGCCGACTACGAAGCCTGGCCCGAGGAACATCCGCGGCGGATCGTCGCGTGGCTCGAGGAACGGCAGCAGCCCGAAGTCGCGCACGCCGTCGCGGCGCACTACACGAAATGGGGCGTCTCGTACGACAGCGTGCTCGACAAGACGCTGCTCGCGTGCGACGAGCTGACGGGGTTCGTCGGCGCGTGCGCGCTCGTGAGGCCGGAGGGGATCGCGACGCTCGAAGCCAAGAGCGTGCTGAAGAAGCTCAAGGACAAGGGCTTCGCGGCCAAGGTCGAGCGCGAGGAGGTCAGCGCCGGCGCGGCGATGCTGGGTGTCGAACTCGCCGATCACATTGCATTCGTGATCGAGGCGCTGAAGCCGCACGCGACGGAGCTCGGGCTCGCGAAGAACACGGCGGCTTCCTGACCGCGGACGGCGTGGTTCGATCGCTGTGCGCGCGCGCCATCACGTGAAGGAATGCGCCGATCCCGGCCGAGTACGCGATCGAACGGCTCGCGCGACGAATGGACTCGCGCGCTACAGCCTCAGCGCTTCGTCACCGGGAGCGCCTCGGCCCCGTGCCCGCGCGCCGGACTCGCTTCCTGGAGCCGCAGGTCACCCTTGGATGCATCGCGAAACAGCGGATCCGAGCCGCCCTTCGCGTCGACCTCCGGCGCCGAGAGCTGCGGGATGCTCTTCGCCGGCTCGTCGACGCAGTACCAGTAGTTGCGCGCGAACTGGAACGTCTCCGGCGCCGTGTTCGGCCCGACGTTCACCGGCGTCGAGACCTCGCTCGCGCTCCACACGACGAGGTTGTCGCTGAACACGCCGTTGCGGCAGGGCACGAAGCCCTCCGCACGCGTCTCCTGCAAGATGCGCAGGAACCACTTCGTCGGGCGCTGGAACGTGTTGAAGCGCACGATCGCTCCGTCGACGCCCACGAACGCGATCGGCGCCTCGGAGCCGAGAAACGTGCAGCCTTCGACCACGATGTCCTTGGCCTCGAACGTCCCGGGCTTCGGCCGGAAGTACGCGAGGTCCGTCGAGCCGCCGATGTTCACGGCGCGCTGGCCGGCGTGCTCGAAACGGCACGAGCGGATCGTGACGTCGCGCGTGCCGCCCTTCGTCTGCACACCGTTCGAGGCCGAATCCTCGGCCCGGTCGCGGAACGTGCAGCCCTCGATCACGCCGCGCTGACAACCCACCATGTCGATCGCCGAGCCGCCTCGGCCCCACGTCTCGACCGTGCAGTACTCGAGGCGGAAGTCGTCGAGCCCCGAGAGTTTGATGCCGTCCTCGTTGCCGCCCGTGCCGCAGTTGCGGACGGTCACTGCGCGCAGGGTGACGTGGTGCGAGGGCGTCTCGAACGTGCCGCCGTCGTCGATGTTGAGCCCGTTCCCCGGAGAGTTCGCGATCACGAGGCCGATGAGCTCGACGTGGGCGACGTCCGACATCTGCATCCCCCGGATCACGGGCGGCTTGTCCGTGTCGGCAGCGGCGATGACGATCGGGTTGCCGGGTTCGCCGCGCAGGTTGGCGATCTGGACGCGCTCGTAATCACCGGCCGCGAGGTGGATGCGCGAACCGGGCTTCGCGGCGACGAGCGCGCTGCGCAACGCGCTCCCGTTCGCGACCTCCACGGCGATGCCCTGCGCGGGCAACAGGGCGACGATCAACGAACCGATGTGCGACAGGATCATGCGCGAACGATAGCAGGAACGCTTCAGTGTCCGACCGTCCTAGACCGATAGGACGGTGACCCGGATGGATGCCCGCCTGTACATCGCGATCGACCCGCGCGCCGACCTGCCGCCCAGCGAGCAGCTCGCGCAGCAGGTCCGTTTCGCGGTCGCGGCCGAGGACATCCGGCCGGGCGAGCGACTGGCGTCGGTGCGAGCGATCGCGGTCGCGGCGCTGATCAACCCGAACACCGTGGGCAAGGCCTGGCGCGATCTCGAGCGCGAAGGCGTGCTCGAGTCGCGGCCCGGCGACGGCGTCTTCGTCGCTCGCAGCGCGCTGAAAGTGTGCCTCGCCGCGCGGGAAGCGGTGCTGCGCGAGCGCGTCGAGCGTCTCGTCGCCGACTCACAGTCCGCCGGCCTCGCGCGGGCGGAGTTGCAGGAATGGATCGACGCGTGCTGGGCGCGTCGTCGTGGTTTCAAACGAGCTGGAGGTGCGTGATGAACGAGTCTGTGATCCAGGTCCGAGGTCTGCGCGTGCGCTTCGGCAACAAGGTCGTGCTCGACGGCGTCGACCTCGACGTGCCGCGCGGCAGCGTCACGGCGCTCGTCGGACGGAACGGCGCGGGCAAGTCGACGCTGCTGCGCGTGCTGGTCGGTGCGCTCGAGCCGAACGGCGGACGGACCGTGGTCCTCGGCGTCGACCCAGCGCACGAGGGCGCGCGCGCACGATCGCTCGTCGGCTACGTACCCGACCAGATCGAGGTGCCGGCGTGGATGCGCGGCCGCGACTGGCTCGCCTTCGTCCGCAACTTCTACCCGGGGTGGAACATGAAGGGTCAAGAGCGCTGGATCGACCTGCTCGAGCTCGATGCCGAAACGAAGGTCGCCGAGATGTCGAAGGGCGCGCGGACGAAGCTCGCGCTGGTCAGCGCGCTGGCGCACGCACCGCGGGTGCTGCTGCTCGACGAGCCGTTCTCGGGCCTCGACACGGCCGCGCGGCACGCGATCACTACGGCGGTGCTGACGTCGCTGCGCGACGAATCGCGGACGGTGCTGCTCGTAAGCCACTCGATTCCCGACGTCGAGCGGCTCGCCGACCGCGTTGCCGTGCTGTCGGACGGACGCATCGAGAGCTTCGGCGACATCGAGGATCTCGCCCGTTCCGAGCGGGGCGGAATCGACCTCGATGCGCTGCTGCTCGCCGGCTCGACAGTCGGGGTCGACGGACTGTGAGCGCGCTGACGACCCTGGTCCGCCAGGAGGCGCGCGAGTGCCGGCAGTCGCTGATCGCCGCTCCCTGCATCAGCCTGGCCGTCCTCGCGACGGTGCACGTGCTCCTGCCGCTCGAGTTCGCCGTCGCGCAGGCGGCGGCATCGTGCGTCGGGATCCTCGTTGCGCTGTGGTCCGTGTACTTTGCCGCGGACCTGTTCGCGACCGATTGCGCGAGCGGCCGCATGCGGGCGAAAGCACTCCTGCCGGTGAGCGCGCTCGAGATCTGGCGCGCGAAGGTCGTCTTCTACGCGCTTGCAGTGGTCGGAATCGGCGGGTGGGCGCTCGGATGCGAGTACGCGCTGCAGTGGGCGTTCGGCAGCCCCGATTCGCGCATGTACTTCACCGACGCCCTCGAACCGTTCGTCGCGCGCCTGCCGTTCCTCGCGGTCGTCGCCGCATCGGCGATCCTGTGCTCGCTGATCGTCGACAGCGCGCTCGTCGCATTGCTGTGCAGCGCGCTCGTGGCTTTCGTCCTGGCCGGGATCGGCGTGGCGTGGTCGCGCGGACTGTCGCTGCTGGGCGTCGTGTGGGGACCCGTCGAGTGGTCCGTAGCGAACGTCGCCGGGGCGGCGCTGCTGCTCGCTCTTGGCGCCCTCGCATTCGCACGCGGACAAGCGCGTTTCGGGTCCCGACGCGTGCGCCTGAGGCTCGTGCTCTCGACCCTCGGCGCCGCGCTGCTCGTTGGCGGCATCGTCGGCGCGAGCGCGGTCTACCGCCGCGTCACCGGCTCGCTGGAGGATCCGCGGTCGACCTTCGAGACGGCGAGCGCGTCACCCGATGGGCGGTGGCTCGCGATCGAGGTCGTCGGACCTTCGTGGACCGACGGTTCCGGGCGCAGCGGCACGCGCAGTGTGTGGGTCGTCGACCTCGCTACGCACGAGTCCGAGCTCGTCGTGTGGCCCGGTTGTCTGCGCCGCGACTGGCTCAACGGTTGCGCGCTGCCGTGGGACGACGCTGCGTCCTTCCGCGCCGAGGTGCTGAGCTTCGAGGACATGCGCTACACCGGTTCGAACGTCCGCGTCGCGCTGCGCGACGGAGCATGGGCATCCACCCCTTGCGATCCCGGCGAGACCGACGAGAGCCGCATCGCTCCCGCGTGGGCCGAGACGACGCGCGAGAAGCGCGAGAACGACGGGATGTACGCGTTGAGCGTGCGTTGGCCCGCACGCGGCATCGAGCGCGAGTTCGTCGGCGACAGGCAGGAGACCGGTCTCGGCCGCGGCATCTTCCTCTCGCCCGTGCCGGGACGAGTCCTCACGCTGCGCGACGACACGCTCGCGTGGGTCGATCTCGAGGACGAGCAGGCCGTGTCGCTCGCGACCGACGTCTACACGTTGCAGCCATCGCCCGGCGGCTCGGCGATCCTGGTTCGCCAGCCGAATGGAGTCCAGGCGCTCTCCGCGCTCGACGGTCGTCCGCTGCGCGAGCCTTGGCCGGCCGACTGCGTGGTCAGCTGGATCGAGGGGGAAGGCGACCCGCACGCCGTGCTCGTGCGCGAGCTCGGTCGTGGCGGCCGCGGCTTCGTCGAGGATCTGGACAACGGCGCCCGCTTCGAGTTCGAGGGCGACTCGTGGATGTCCCGCATGCATCGCCTCTCCGACGGTCGCTACGTGTACGTCGACCAGCACTCGGACATCGTGATCGCCGACGCGCGCGGCGCCCGGCTCGAGAAGCTGGTCGACCGATAGGGACTACGCACTCGGCGGCGGTCCGGATCGGCTAGGAGCGCGGTAGGCTGCGCGCTTCCACCCAGCGACTGCCGACGCCATGCGACGAAACACGATCCTCCTGCTCTGTCCGATCCTCGCTCTGTCCGCGTGCGTGGACTTGTCCGCGGCCAACAAGGGCTACGTGGAGCCGCCGTGGGCCTCTCCGCCGCTGGAGCACTCCGTTTCCGTCCGCGACGGCCGCACGGGCGAGCGCATCGAGTTCGAAACGATGCTCGATCGCCTGGCCGAGGCAGACGCCGTCTTCCTGGGCGAAACGCACATCGACGAGACGACGCACCGCGTCGAGCTCGCGACGTACGCCGGTCTGCGCGATCGCCGCGACGGTCGCGTCGTGCTGGCCATGGAGATGTTCGAGCGCGACGTGCAGCCGACGCTCGACGCGTACCTGCGCGGCGAGATCGACGAGCCCGCGTTCCTCGCGAAGGCGCGCCCGTGGTCGAACTACCGCACGGCGTATCGGCCGATGATCGAGCTCGCGAAGGCGTCCGGGGCTCCCGTGGTCGCCTCGAACTTCCCGAGCACCTTGCGGCGCAAGCTCGGCACGGACGGCATCGACGCGCTGTCGCCCGAGGAGCGCGCGCTCGCGCCGGCCGAGCTGCTCGCGAACACACCCGCGTACTGGCGTCGCGTCGACAACGCGGTGCGCGGCCACGCGGCGATGATGGGGCCCGCGCCGGCCGCCGACGATCCGCGCCTGAACTCGGTGCAATCGCTGTGGGACAACTCGATGGGGGAGGCGTGCGCGCTCGCGCTGCGGAATCATCGCGGCAGTTCCGTGCTGCACGTCAACGGCGGATTTCACAGCGAGTACTGGGACGGCACGGCGCGTCAGTTCCAGCTGCGCGAGCCCGGTGCGCGCATCGCGACGGTCGCGATCGTGCCCACTGCGAATCCGTCGGTCGCGGAGATCGGCGGCCTGCCGGTGGCGGACTACGTCGTGTTCGCCGAAGAGCGCGCGCAGGACGTGAACGAGGGCACGTACGCGGTCCTCGTGCCGAGGCAGCTCGAGTACAAGCTGCACGTGCCCAAGCAAGCCAGTGAAAGCGTTCGCGTGCCTCTGCTCGTCTGGCTCGCGGACGAAGGCGAGACCGCGGACGATGCGTTCGCGCTGTGGAAGAGCCGCCTCGGAGAGCAGAGCGCGATCGTCGTGATCGAGGCGCCGTACCGCGAGTTGCAGGACGATCTCGTCGCCGGTGGACGCTGGTTCTGGCCGAATTCGTTCCGCGAGGACGTCGGCTTCCTGGTCGATGGCGTCGAGCGCGCGACGAGCTTCGTACTGCGCCACCAGCCCGTCGACGCGCGGCGCGTGTGCCTCGCGGGCGAGGGCACGGGCGCGACGATCGTCGCGGCGGTGTCGCTCCTCTCCGGCGAACTCGAAGCGCGCGCTCTGGCGTTCGAGCCGCGGCGCTTCGCCTCGATCTCGGACTTCCCGCTGCCTCTGCCCGAGCTGCGCGGCGACGCCCCGGCGCCCGAGAAGTCGCTGCGCGTCAGCGCGCGCGACGCGGACGTGGAGTGGTGGACCGGCGAGCTCGCGCAGTACCGCGCGGTCGAGTTCGACGCAGCCCTCGCTCCGGCCGCGACCGACGCCTGGGCGACTGAAGTTCAACGGGAAAACGAGGTCCGCAGCGCGCTCGGGCTCGAAACGCGCGTCGTCGCGGCGGATGCCCCGCGGGCGCACGTGCGCGTGGACGGCGCGCGCGCGAAGAGCTGGGCGCGCGGTCTCGCGGACGCACGCTCGCGCCGCGACGGCTCGCGCATCGCGTTGATCAGCGATTCGGCGCTGGACGCGGCCGGATCGAGCGAGATCGCGCTCACGATCCGTGCCGCCGACTTCGCGCAACCCGGCCGTCTGCCGCGGTGCCCTGGTTCGTTCGGCGGGACGACCGTCGTCGTTCTGCCCACGGATCTTTCCCTCGAGGAAGTCGAAGCCTGGCGCGCGCTCGAGGTGGCGGATCCCTTGTCGAAGACGAGCCGCTTCCATCGCCTCGTCGTCGCGGAAGCTTCGGGCGAGCGGACGCTGCCCGTCGTGCTGGCCGAGCTCGTCGCGAAGAAGCGCACGAACGTGCTGGTCGTCCCCGCGGTCTGGTGCGCCGACGGCGCGACGATGCGCGCGCTCCAGCGCTCGACGCGCGAGTTCGAGGACCGCATGACGCTGCAGTGGCGGCCGGGCCTGGGCGGGCTGGATCAGCCCTGATCCGCGCTGGAGCCGGCGGGCGCGCCGACTTCGAGCCGAAGGACCGGCCGGACCGACGACGCCGCGGCCCCGCTTGGGCCGATCGAAAGCAGAGGGACGGGATGCTCGACCCGTGGGGTGACCTCGCAGCACTGTCGACTCCAATCAGGAGAACGTGTGCTACCTGGACATCCGCGAAGACGAGCCGCTCGACGAATCTCGGTTCGCCGATTGGGTGAAGCTGTCCAGCCGCTTGCCGGGCGAACGCATGTGAGCGCAAGGCGCGATGTCCGCGCGACACGCTCGATGTGAGACCGGCCGCGAGACATCCTGTCTCCCGGCCGGTTTCGCTCGCTGCGGGAGGAACGGTCCCGCGACGCGCTGCTCGGCTCCAGGTCACGGAGCCCATGAGATCCGGTACCCGCTCGTCGCGGCCTCTCGGAAGCGGGTGGCGCGATATGCCAGCCGCGGGGAAACTCAGGCCGGGAACTCCGCGTCCGCCGCCGATTCGCCGCGTGGACGAATCGGGATCCCCACCAGCGACACCATGCAACACTCCGCCAGCGCCATCGGCGCACTGTTCGCCGCAGGCCTCTCCGCGACACCGTCGCTCGCGCAGTGCGGTTCGACGCTTGGGCCAGACCTCGATCCGCCGACGCTTGCGCCGGGCGACTCCTTCGGCGAATCGGTGCGCACCGACGGAGCGAGCGCGATCGTCGGCGCCTACGCCGCGGACTTGCTCGGTGCCGACGCAGGCCGCACCTGGATCTGGCGCTGGGACGGCAGCGCCTGGATCGACCGCCAGGAACTCGTCGTCGGCTCGCTCGACGCGACGGATCCGAACGACCACTTCGGCCGCTCGGTCGACGTCGCGGGCGAGTGGGCTCTCGTCGGCGCGTATCAGGACGACGACGGCGGCTCGAACCGCGGTGCGGCGCACTTCTTCCGCCGCGAAGCAAGCATTTGGACGTGGAAGCAGGAAGTGACCGCGTCGGACGGTGCGAACACGGACCGCTTCGGACGCGCGCTGGCGATTCGCGGTGACATCGCGGCGATCGGCGCTCCGTTCGACGACGACATCGGGCTCGACTGTGGATCGGCGTATGTGTTCCGACGTGACGGCTCGGGCACGTGGATCGAGGAGCAGAAGCTGCTACCGACGATCGACGGTGGAGCGAACGACCGCTTCGGCAAGGCCTTCGCGGTCGGCGAGAACTGCGTGCTCGTCGGCTCGTCGCTGAACTCCGCGGCGGTGTTCGAGGGCGGCGCAGCCTACGTGTGGCGCTACGACGCGCTGTCCTCGACCTGGATCGAGGAGGCTCGGCTGCAGCCCCCGACGCCCACGCCCGAAGAGCGCGCGGGCGTTGCGGTCGCGCTCGACGGCCCTGCCGGATCCGAGTTGGCGGTCGTCGGCGCGTTCGACTACGACGCGAACCCCGGCGACCCTCTCGCGGGGACGGGCGCGGCGTACGTCTACCGGCGCGTCGCCGGCACGTGGATGTACGAGGGGCGCCTCACATCCTCCGACGGCGTCGCCCGCGACGGCTTCGGCTGGACGGTCGCGGTGTCGGGCGAGGTGATCCTCGTCGGATCGGTGTTCGCGGACCACTCGGGGCTCGTCGATGCGGGCGCCGTGTACGTGTTCCGCCGCGTGGGCGGCGTGTGGACCGAGACCAGGAAGCTCGTCTCGCCGTCGCCGATCGACGCGGACGAGCAGCTGGGCGATTCGATCTCCATCGCCGGGAACCGGGCCATCTTCGGCGCGCACCGCTGGACCGACGGAAAGGGACGCGTCGTGACTGGCACGATCGAGGACGAGTGCGTGCTCGCCGTCTGCGTCGCGGACGGCAGTGGGGCGACGTGCCCGTGCGCGAACGATGTCGCGCTCGGCCTCGTCGCGGGCTGCAGGAACTCGCTCGGGACCGGCGGCGCGCTGACTTCGATCGGGGACGCGTCGGTGGCGAGCGACACCTTCGTTCTCCACGGCGCAGGAATGCCCAACAACTCGGCGCTGTACATCCAGGGCACGATTCTCGCGAGCGCGAGCTTCGGCGACGGACTGCGCTGCGCGAGCGGCAGCGTGATCCGCTTGGGCCAGAAGTCGAACTCCGGCGGGGCTTCGGCCTATCCCACGGGCGGTGAACTACAGATCTCTCTGAAGGGCGCGTGCTCAGCGGGCGTCGTGCGCATCTACCAGTGCTGGTACAGGAACAGCGCGTCGTTCTGCACGGCAGACACGTTCAATCTGACGAGCGCGCTGCGTGTCGTATGGCGTCCGTGATCCGGTTTCAGCGCTTGTGAATGATCCACACGCTCGAGGCCGGCGCGGAGCGCCACCACGAGGATCGGAGAGGCCGTGGGATCGAGCTCTACCCAGCCTCTCAGGGGTTGAGACGCCAGAGCGTGAAGTTCAGGAAGGCCGCGAAGCTCACCCATGCGAGGTAGGGCACGAGCAGGAGCCCCGCGATTCGTCGCACTCGCCAGAACGCCCTCACGGTGAGTGCCAGCACGACCCACAGCACGAGGATCTCCGCGAAGGCGATGTCGGGCCGGTGCAGGCCGAAGAAGAGCGGCGTCCAGAGCGCATTGAGCACCCACTGCGCCAGGAACAGCCCGAGCGGCCGGCGCTGGGCGCTCCAACCGCCCTCGCGCCACACGAGCCACGCCGCGATCGCCATGGTCACGTAGAGCGCGGTCCACACCGGACCGAAGAGCCACGCCGGCGGGTTCCACGAAGGCTTGACCAGGCTCTCGTACCAGCCGTCGACGGACACGAACAGGGCCGAGCCCGAGGCGGCGAGGCACAGCGCGAGCCAGCCCGCGAGGGCCAGGATCGGGCGACGAGGGGGGAGCGCGCTGGCCATGGTGATCCTGCTTCTCTCCCACCGAGCGGGAGACCTGGACGGTGACGCGGTGGCGCGCCAGCGCAAGCACGAACTCGAGTGGTACAGGCGCGAACCGCTCTCGCTCTACGCCACGTTCAACACGAGGACGGGGGAAGTGCTGGGGGAAACGGCGAAACGTCACACATCAGCCGAGTTCATGGCCTTCCTCGACGACACCGTCGCGAACCAACCGCGCAACGAGACCATACACGTGATCGCGCACAACCCCTTCGCCCCCGTCACCGGCCCTTGTTCAACGGGCTGCTACATACGTCCCGGTGTGATCGAGTACTCGCGCCGGATACGGCTACCCCCCACGACGCCCCAACCGGCCTGCGCAAGCGCGGGATCGATGTGCTCGGCGCGTTCGAGGTCGCGCGCGACCTGCCGGGTACCCTCGGATCGAACTATTCGGAAGCTCCGAACAGTTGCCTCGGGAGCCAGTTCTCCCTCGGCGAAGATGCCCTTCAGGTGCTCGTTGACGGTCGGCACCGTGATGTGGAAGAGGTCGGCAATGAGCGCCTGCGTGAGCCAGATCGTCTCCGCCTCGAAGCGGCACTGGATGCGCGTGCGACCGTCCTCGGTCTGTTAGAGGACCATCCTCGACTGCGGCGTGTCGTTGTCGGATGTGGCTTGCGAGTCGTTCATGGCTGGGCGCCCCGCTCCATGATCGAGCGGAGGATCCTCGCGCGTTCGTTGCCCCGAGTCGCGCGTCGTCGATGGATCCGTTCGCTCGGATCGTCGACGCCCGGCAGGTACATCCACTTCTTGAAGACCTGTTCGGACATGCGCCGCGGAGCCTACCCCGTGCGTCCGTTCGCTGGCTCCAGGCTCTGCCCGGAACGAGCAGCGGCCGCGAGACCTCCCGTCTCGCGGCCGCTTCGATTCGGACGGGACGAACGGTCCCGCATCGAGCTCTCAACCGTGCGCGCTCACGGCGCCCATGCGATCCGGTACGCATTCGTCAGGTTGAACGTCGACGCGGTGCAGAACGCCGCCGCGTTGCGGTACCAGACCTGATAGTTGCGCACGCCCGGCGTCGACACGCCGCCCGCGATGTGCAGGAGCGGGTCGCCCGGGACGTCGTAGCCCCACTCGCGGTTCCCGCACAGCGTCGTGCGCAGCAGCATCCGGATCAAGCTGCCGCCGGCGCAGCGCAGGCCGTCGCCGAACACGGCACCCAGTCCGCCCGCGACGACTCCCGTCCCCTGGAAGACGAGGGCCGTCGTGTTGTTCGGCATCCCCGATGCCGTCAGGTGCACGGTGTCGTTCGCGATCGACGCATTGCCGTTGCCCCACAGGAGCGCACCGACCGGGTTCACGCTGTTCGCGCAGCCGCGACCGGGCGCTCCGAAGTTCGCGCACGGGCAGGCCGTGCCGGTGCCGTCGCCGAAGCAGAAGCGCGTGCCCGGCTCGGGCTCTTGACGGACGTCGAGCGCGTCGAGGTCGTCGCTGATGATGCCCGCGGTCGAGCGCATCGTCTGGAGGCCCAGCGTCTCGGCCGCGATCCAGATGCCCGGCACCGAGCCGGCCGGACCCGTCGGGACGAGGATGTCGCCCGGCTCGATCGGCACGCCGAAGAACGCATCGGGCTGGCCGATCAGTGCGGAGCCGCGGCGCAGCGAGAAGAAGAGCATGTCGCGCGAGCCGTTGACCCAGTCGTAAGGCGTGATCGAGCGCTGGTAGCCGGGGATCCCGTTCTCGCGCAGTGCGAGCGCGTCGAGGTCGTCCGTGTCCGGCCCGAACGAGTCGAGCCCGAGGATCGCGGCGCTGGCGTACACCGCCGGCGTGCAGTTCGGGCAGGACACCAGCACGTCGCCTCCGCGGAAGCCGTTCGCGACCGCGGAGCCGGAGTTGGGCAGCGCGAAGACAGGGTCGAGGAACCCCGAGTCGAGCGAGAAGTACGTGCACGTCGAGCGCGGCAGCCACTGGTCGGGCACGTCGTCGTCGAGCGCGTCGAGGTCGTCGCCGCCCGGCGCGGGCTCGATCAGGCCGAGGCCCGGCACGAGGGTCGTGCCGCAGGCGTTCACCATGCCGTTGCCGTCGATGTAGAGGTAGTTGCCGATCACCGGACCAGGCGCGACCGGGCCGCAGGGGACGAACACGCTGCCGTAGACATCCGCGCTCTCGTCGATGCACGCGGCTTCACTGGCCAAGTCGGGCGCGAAGCCCGCGACGCCCAGGCCGCGGTAGCGGACCGAGAAGACCCACTGCGAGCCGGTCGTTCCGGGGACCGAATTGCAGTTCACCATGCGATCCATCGCGTGGCTGAGCGCGTCGACCTCGATCGCGCAGGGCGTGCCGCCCGGGTGTCCGACGCAGGGCAGGTGACCGGCGACGTTGAGGCCGACGGGCGCGAAGCCGCCGCCGCTCTCGACGATTCCGGGCGTCGGGAGGGGGCCGAACGCCGGGCTCAGGCCCTGGGGCATCATCAGGTCGCCTTCCGTGATCGGCGTGCCCGTGAACGAATCGGGCACGGAGACCGTCGGGCTGCGCCAGTCGATGGAGAAGACGGGTAGGCCGGGGCTCTGCGCCGCGGCTGCGGCGGTGAGCGCGAAGGGCGTGAGGCAGGCGATGGGGCGGAGGGAATTCATGGTCGTGACTCGAGGCCTGGAGGATGGAGGCGGGGTGGACCGCTATTCCCCCGTGGCACGACCGAGCGCGTGGTGGACAACGCTTTGGACTTCGCGCGCGGATTTCTTGGGGGCCGGGGGCCCGACCGAAGCTCCCGGCAAGCAGCCGTGCGTTCACGGGAGTCGCGACGCGCGCGATCCTTCCGCGCGCCGGCCCGACCCGCCGGCCCGACCCGCGGGCCCGACCCGCCGGCCCGAGAGGACTGCCCATGGACCGAGACCAACCGCTCCGTGGTACCCGAGGAGGCCGTACCGACCTCGTCTTCGAGCTGTTGAAGCTGCCTGACGGGCGCGCGGCCGTCGCGAAAAGGCCGGTCAGCGCGCTGCAGTGGTTCGTCTACTACAGCGCCGTCACCGCGCTGCGCGCCGTCGTGGAGTCGGGCGGAGACCTCGGTTCGCTCGACCTCGGGCAGGAGCTCGGGAACGCCGCGTTCTGCGGGCACTGGAAGATGTGCGACTACCTCCTCGCGCGCGGCGCGGACGCGAACCACGCGCACCCCGAGACGGGCGAGACTCCGCTGTACGCCACGCTCTCGAAGGCCGGACGGCCGTACTTTTCACTGCGCGTGCGTCCGACTCAAGGCCCGGATATGGCGGATCTAGGCTGGCGTCCGTAGACCGTGGAGAATCGCGACATCTGCCATTCGCGCTGTTAGATGTTCGGGGCCTACGACGCAGTCCGCCCGTACTCGATCAATCGCCGCGTCGCCTCGACCATCGCCTCGAGCTCCGCCGCGCCGATCCGCGGGTCCACGCGGAATCCGATGCCGTTGCGGCACAGGCGCTCGGCCACCGGGAAGTCGCCCGTTCCGCCGAAAACCGCGTACGACGGCAGCGCCTTGTTCGACCACAGTCGGTAGTCGACGCGCTCGCGCGCCAGCCCGGCGAGCAGCTCGCCGCGCGACAAGCTCGCGGTCTCCAGCACTTCGAACGGGAACGTGTAGTAGCAGGGATCGCAACCGGGCGTGACCGACTGCGGCTTCAGGCCCGGGATGCGCGCGAGGTGCTCGCGCAGGTGAGCTCCGCTCGTCGAGCGCGCTCGACGGATCGCGTCGAAGCGCGCGAGCTGACCGAGCCCGATCGCCGCCTGCGCCGTGCTCATGCGGTAGTTCCAGCCGACCATCACGTAGTCGAGCCGCGTCTCGGGCTTGAAGAAGAGCAGGTCGAGCGTCGGCTTGCCGTCGGGCGTGCACTCGCCGAGGTTCATCGCCATGCGCGCGCGGCGGTACAGCTCGGGATCATCGGTGAGGAGCGCGCCGCCTTCGCCCGTCGTCAGCGACTTCGGGCTGCCGAAGCTGAAGCAGCCGATGTCGCCGATCGTTCCGAGCGCCTTGCCGTGCCATGTCGAACCGTGCGCGTGCGCGGCGTCCTCCACGACCCACAGATCGTGGCGCTCGGCCAAAGCGAGGATCGCCGTCATGTCGCACGCGACGCCGCCGATGTGCACGGGGATCACGGCCTTCGTGCGCGGCGTGATCACGGCTTCGATCCGGCGCGGGTCGATGTCCCAGTTCGTCGGATCGGCGTCGACGAAGACGGGCGTGGCGCCCGCCTGCATCACCGCGAGCGCGGTCGCGACGTACGTGAGCGCGGGCACGATCACCTCGTCACCCGGTCCGATGCCGCAGGCCATCATCGCCGTGTGCAGCGACGCGGTGCCCGAAGAGAGCGCGAGCGCGTGCTGCGCGCCCCAGCGCGACGCGAGCTCGGCCTCGAAGCGCCGCACGGACGTGCCGTCGAAGAACGACGTGCTCTGCGAGTTCGACGCGCGGCGCAGCTCGCGCCGCTCGTGCCGCGTGAACGGCTGCGGCGGCGGGAAGGGCACGAGGCGCACGGGCCATCCGCCCCCAATCGCCGGGCGGTCGTCGCGCGCGGCGATGCCGCGGACCAGGCCGTACGCGGATTGAGCGAGGTCGAGCGTCTGCCGCAATGGGGCGGAGTTCTGGTTGCGCTTGAGCCAGGCAGTGAGGTGCTTCGGGACCATCCAGCGCGCGGTCCGCGCGAGGCGCGGTGGGGGAGGCGCCAGAGTACGCGCAGCACGGAAACTGACCCAGTTGCGTGTCCGTACGCCATGGGCAGGGGTGCCGTCGGATCCTGGCCCCAGCCCGTGGGGGGTGCGCGCCCGACGGACACGCAACTGGGTCAGTTTCCGCCCTTGGCAGGGCAATTGCCTTCGGGGTCCGTCCGCTCCCGCCCAGCGACTTCCCCGCGATGAAGACAGCCAACGACCTCGACCTCTACGAACGCGAAGCGCACCTCTGGTGGGACTCGTGCTCGCACGCGTTCCGCTCGCTGCATGCGGTGAACGCTTACCGGCGTCAGGTGCTGACCGAGTGGTTCGGCACGTCGCTTCACGGCCGGAACGTCATCGATCTCGGTTGCGGAGGTGGGCTGCTCTCCAAATTCTTCGTCGACGCGGGCGCGCGTGTCGTGGGACTCGATGTCAGCGGCGCGAGCTTGCGTGTCGCGCAGAAGCGTCTTGCGGCCGGCTTCGCGCAAGGCGACGTCCAGCGCGCGCCGTTCGCTGACGAATCGGCGGACATCGTGCTGCTCTCCGACGTGCTCGAGCACGTCGAACGGCCCGCCGAGGCGGTGGCGGAAGCCGCGCGGATCCTGCGCCCGGGCGGGAAGTGCTTCGTCAGCACTCTGAATCGGACGTTGCGCGCGCGCGTGCTGGGCGTGTGGGTCGCGGAGGGTTTGGGCCTCGTCCCGCGTGGCACGCACGACGCGGACATGTTCGTGCGGCCCGCAGAGTTGGACCGGTGGGCGCTCGCGTCGGGGCTCGAGATCGCGCAGCTGCGCGGTGAATCGCTCGACCTCGGCCGCACGATCCGGCGCTGGACCGTCTCTTTGCGCCACGGGAACGACTGCGCGGTCACGTACACAGCCTTGCTGCTCAAAACAGAGCCGCAGAGCAGCCCTTTCTACAATTGAAGGGCTGGTCGAATCTCGCGCGACGCTCGCGACCGGCTCGAAGCCGAGACGACAGCTCTCGGCCGTCGCCTACCTGCAGCGCCGCGGCACGTGCCTTGCGCAACTCGGCCGATGAGGCCCTCCACGCGGTCCTGGATGGTCGTGATCGCGATCATCGCCGTGCTCGGAGCGCTGGCGGCGGCCTGGAAGTGGACGGATCTCGCGGAGTGGGCGCATCCCGATTTCGTCGCCGGCCACCTCGAGCCGCTGCGTTCGCGCTGGTACGGACTGCCGGTCGTCGTGGTCGTGTTCGTGCTCGCTGAACTCGTGCTCTTCCCGGTGCTCATCCTCGTCTTCGTGTGCGGGGTCGTGTTCGGTCCTTGGCTCGGACCCGTGTATGCGCTGACCGGAGCGCTGGCGAGCGCGCTGCCGCCGTTCTTCCTCGGCCGTCATTTGGGTCGCGAGCGCGTCGAGCGCATGGGCGGCGCCTTGGTGAAGCGCATCACGGCTTCGCTCGAGCGCCGCGGAGTCATCGCCATCTTCATGCTGCGCAAGGTGCCCGCGCCGTTCACGCTCGCGAATCTCGTGTGTGGCGCTTCGGGCGTTTCGCTGCGTGATTTCGTGCTGGGCACGCTTCTCGGCATGGGCACGGGCGTGCTGCTCCTGACGGTGCTCGGCGCGCAGCTCATGGAACTCGTCCGCGATCCGCGCCCGGGCGCGATCGCCGGAGCCGTCGCGCTGCTGTTCGCGCCTCTCTTGGTGGCGCTCGTCGTTCAGCGCATGGTGAACCGTCGCATGACCGCGCGCGACGAGCGGTCAGTCGCCGAGCGCGGCGATGCGTCCGGCTCTGAGCGCGGCGAGCGTCCAGGCGCTCCTGGCGAAGATAGGCCAGTCGCTTCGAGCGACGCGCTCCCAGTCGCTTCGAACGACCAGGGTTCCGCATCATGAAGCGCGTGCAGTCGGACCGCGCCGCGCGCCGTGAGGTCTTGGATCGGCCGGATCGCCAAGACGAGGTTCTGCGCAAGGGCGCGAACTGCTGGCGTGTGGAGCGCGCGGTGCGATTCCGGTGCGTGCAAGACGGCGAGGAGTACTTCCGCCTCGTGCGCGAGGCGTTGCTCGCCGCGCGTCGATCCGTGTTCATTCTCGGATGGGACATCTATTCCGCCGTGGATCTCGCGCCGGGCGGAGTCGACGACGGCGCGCCGACGAAGCTGGCCGAACTGCTCGATTTCGTCGTGCAGCGCACGCCGGAGCTCGAGGTGTACGTGCTCGTGTGGGACTATGCCGCGCTGTACGCGCTCGAGCGCGATCCCACGAGTAGCATCCGCATGGGCTGGCAGACGCACGAGCGCGTGCACTTCCAGTTCGACGACCTGCACCCGGTCGCTGGGAGCCACCACCAGAAGGTCGTCGTGGTCGACGACGCGATGGCGTTCTCGGGCGGGCTCGACCTGACGAGCCACCGCTGGGACACGCGCGCTCATCCCGTAGTGCTTCCGTTGCGGCTGAGCGCGACCGGCGAACCGTACACGCCTTTCCACGACGTTCAGGCGCTGGTCGAGGGGCCGATCGCCGCGTGGCTGGGCGAACTGTGCCGCGAACGTTGGCGCAAGCTCGGGACCGAAACGCTGCCCGCGCTCGACCCGCGCGCGGAGATTCCTTGGCCCGCGAGCGTGACGCCGGACATCGTGGACGTGGACGTCGCCATCGCCCGGACGAGCCCGACTTTTCGCGGCCAAGAGGCCGTGCGCGAGTGCGAGGCGCTGTTCCAGGATCAGATCGCTGCCGCGCGCGGCACGATCTACCTCGAGAACCAGTACTTCACGAACGCCGATCTCGGTGAAGCGCTGGCCGCGCGCCTGCGCGAACCCGACGGGCCCGAAGTCGTCTTCGTCGGCCCGCGCGAGTGCTCGGGATGGCTCGAGCAGAAAACGATGGGCGTCCTGCGCCGCGCGGTGCTCGTCAACCTCGTCCGATCGGATCTGCACGGGCGTCTGCGTCTCCTCTATCCCGTGGCGTCGGTCACGCAGAACGTCTTCACGTTCGTGCATTCGAAGATCCTCGTGATCGACGACGAGCACCTGCGGATCGGCTCGGCGAATTTGTCGAGCCGCTCGATGGGGATGGACACCGAGTGCGATCTGATTGCGGTCGCCAACGGCGAAGACCGCGTGCGCAAGTCGATTCGCGCGGTGCGCGACCGCCTCGTGGGTGAGCACCTCGGACTCGAGGGCGAGGAGGTCTCACGCGCGATCGAGCAGCACGGCAGCTTGAGAGCTGCGATCGACGCGCTCGCGACGGGCGACCATACGCTGGCGCGCGTCGAGGTCGACCTCGACAAGCCCGTGGAGGAGCTGTCGGGCATGCGTCTCGCCGTGGATCCGTCCGAGCCGATGGAGCTCAGCCGCACGATCGACCGGTTCCTGCCCGCGCTCGAGCACGACGACGGAGCCAAGCGCACGCGCGGCTTCTTCGTAGCAGCCTGCGCGTTCGGCGCGCTAGCGATCGCCATGCGCGGAGCATCGGGCGCGGAATCACTGAACGCGGGGAGCGCACAGCAGCTCGTGGCGGGTCTCGCCGCGGACGACGGGGCTTTGCGCTGGATCTTCGGGGCGACTTTGGTGGCAGGATTGCTGTTCGTGCCATTCGAACTGCTGGTCCTGCTGCCTGTCGTCCTGCTCGGAGCCGTGCGCGGGACCCTGGTCGCCATCGTGTCGAGCGCCGTCTGCGCCGTGATCGGATACGCCATCGGACGACTCGTCGGTCCGCGACCGCTTGCGCCCCTGCTCGGTCGCCGCGCCGGACGCATCTGGAGCGGGCTGCGCCGTCACGGCTCGCTCGCGATCGCGCTCGTGCGTTTCACGGCGCTCTTCTCGGCGACCAGCGTGCACGTGCTGTGCGGCGCAGCACGCGTCAGCGCGCGCGACTACGCGATCGGGACCGCGCTCGGACTCGCACCCGCTTTGATCGCGTCGGTGCTCCTCGGGGTCCTGTTGCGCTCCGCGATCGTGCAGCCGAGCCCCCTGCGCTATGCGATCGCGGCGCTGGCGGCCGGCGTGATCGCGCTGGCGATCCTGCGCCTGCGCCGCATCGTGCTGATGCGCGTGCAAGGCACCGCGCGTCGCGAACAGGACGCACGCGCGCGCTTCGGATGATGTCGACAAGTGCTCGCACAGCCATGGTCCGCATCGCGACGTACAACGTGCACGCCTGCGTGGGGACGGACCGACGCTGCGATCCCGAACGCATCGCGCGCGTCGTCGAGGAGCTGCGCGCGGACGTGGTCGCGCTGCAGGAGATGACGTACGCCTCCGACCTCGCGATCGAGACACGCGCGCCGGTCGTGCTGCCGGTCACGGGTTACGAATGCGCTCTGGCTCCCACGCACGCGCGACGACATCAGAATTTCGGCAACGTGCTGCTCACGCGCTTTCCGATCCGCGACCTGTCGCGCATCGACCTTTCGGCGCCGAACCGCGAGCCGCGCGGCGCGCTGCACGTCGAGCTCGATGTCCACGGCGCGAGCTTCCACGTCATCGCGACGCACCTCGGCCTCGATCCCTTCGAACGCGGACGGCAGGTCCGGCGCATCGGGCGGGTCGTGCGCGAGCTGGCGGCCGATCGCTATGCGGTCGTGGGGGATTTCAACGACTGGCTGCCGGGACGGACGCTCGCGCGCGCGCTCGACGACCTCGTCGGCTCCGCGGGCAAACCGAAGTCGTTCCCGTCGTTCTGGCCGCTGCTCGCGCTCGATCGCGTGTGGGTGCATCCGCGCGAGGGCGTGCGCTCCATCAAGACGCACCGGAGCGAGCTCGCGCGCCGCGCGTCGGATCATCTGCCGGTCGTCGTGGAGTTCGAGGTGGACGTGGTGGAGCACGCCTCGATGACTCGCAACGAGCTCACGGGAGCTCGATAGCCGCCGACCCCGACGTGAGCTCGACGGATCGTGCGCCGCGATCGCCTGTGTCGCCGTTCACTCCGGGCGCGTGCGACCACCACAAGCGCACGCCATCGCGTGGCGCGGTGAAGCGCAACGTGTTGCGCTGACCGGCGCGGCCCGGCCCGAGAGTCTGGAGGCGTTGGGGAATACCGCGCCACTGCCAGCCGAGCGTCAGCTGCGAGTCCGGCTCGACGGCGGCACTCGCGGTGGCTTCGATCGTGTACTCGCGCTCCTCGACGCGCTCGTAGCGGCCGTCGGGGCCGCGTACGAAGGCTCGGCCCCAATCGCCGTCGATGTCGATTACGAGGGCCGGCATGGATTCGGCTATCGGAAGCTTGGCGCGGGCCTCGCGAGCGTCCGTGGCCGCGCCCTCGGGGTCGACCGAATGGGGGTAGTTCCGCGCGAGCCATTCGTCATCGAAGACGAGCGAGAGCGAATCATCGGGCTCTAGACGACCGCAGCGAACGTCCCAGGCCTCGTCGCCCGGCCCTGTGCGCAGCGTTTTCCACGCGAGGTCCCCGACACCGAATGCGTGACCCTTCGCAAGGACGATCGGCGCGTACGACGGGACGAGCGCGAGCGTTCCGCAGTCGACGCGCGTCGCTTCACCGAGCGGCCAGCGTGTCACGTGCCGGTCGAATCC